>TARA_R110002124_G_scaffold51649_1_pt1 | contig 71957 bp, 73 predicted proteins | sample TARA_R110002124 | Tara Oceans TARA_R110002124 (sample SAMEA4397445) | marine metagenome | biome: Polar Biome; feature: [SRF] surface water layer (ENVO:00010504); material: water (ENVO:00002006), including particulate matter (ENVO:01000060) such as... | depth 5 m | reverse complement strand
ATGATGGTTCCGTCGAGATTAAAGGAAATAACGGCCTGCGATTTATTCATCGCATCAATCTGTCCCTGATAACTGGCGTTCTGCAATATGCGGGCTGTGATGTCAGTCGCATATTTGACAATTTTCGTTACTTCGCCTGCCTTGTTCAAGATCGGATTATAGGACGCCTGTATCCAGATCTCCTTGCCGCCGTTTCCGATACGCTTATATTCGGCCGCCTGGAATTCTCCACGACTGAGAGCGTCCCAGAAGTCTTTGTATTCCTTGCTGTTGGCGAAGCCAGGTTCAACGAATATACGATGATGTTTCCCCTGAATTTCTTCCATCCGGTATCCCATGGCATCCAGGAATGCCTGGTTCCATCGGTCTTGAATTGAATAATAGCTTGCGATTTATTCAGAGCGGCGAGCATTGCATTCATCTCGCGGACACTGTAACCGCTTTTGTTAGCGCCGGTCGTATCTTTGGAATTACGACCGTTTGTAAAGTTAAACATGGCTGGGCCTCCATATTACAAATAAAGAACAGATAGGATTTTATCTGTTCCCTAAAATCCAAAAACTATTTCTTGGTGGAGACATTAAGCTTAATAATCTCTAAAAAATGGTTAATTTTTAACTTTATACTTAAAGTGTACTTATATAAATAAGACACTGTTCAAATTTTAGATTGATGTGCACGACAATTTCTATTTTTTGATGTACTTATAGTACAGTATTAAATTAACAAAAAGTACTATTAGTTAAATTTATTGTATTATTGATTTAAAAAATCAAATTCTTCGTTATATTTCATAGTAAAAAGAATTGAAAATGTGAATATATGCGCAGGCATGCAGATTGCGAAATTGTAATACCCAATCTTGTGCCACCAGTTACAACAATTGCGGTTGCGGATGAATATCGATAACAGATTCTCGCGGCCTTGCCGCTGAATGAGGGGAAGGTCGTGTCAGAACGCATGGAGAATGCAGTTCGCCGGTTCCCTCGCGACATAAAGGCAGACATACTTATGTCGCAACCCGGTCAGGCAATCTGCTCTTCGGTCTCCGGTCCGATAAAATCCACATGAATATGATTGCCGTCCGGATCGAAGATATTGACCTGAAGAATGCCGAACTCAGGCACGCGATCCAGTCTGTAATCTACTCCCTTATCCTCAAGGACTTGAACGAAGGAAGTCAAGCCCGCCGCGGAAAAGGCAAAATGCTCGAGTTTGGGATCCTCGCCTGCCGCCGGTTTGTCGACCCCAATCAAATGCACCGCCGCCTGTTCGCCCGTATAGAGTCATGCACCGGGAATTCGAAAGGGAGGTCGCTTCCCAAGTGTCATTCCAAGAATGTCCTGGTACCAGGCGACCATGTTTTTAAGATTAGCCGTTCGGATATTGACGTGATCTAGGGGCCCCAACTGCATATTCTTCCCTCTTCCGGATATTATCCGGATTGTAGGCCGTTTTTATGTCTCCTCCAACCCGTTTTCACATCGTGGGAAAGGGTGTTCGGTTTGACAGTTTTTCTGACCCTAGCTCAATGCAGCTTGTACTCACCATCGGTGAAGCGGAGTTCGTTGGGGTAGATGAGTTTATTTGAGGCGAAGCGAACAGAATGCAGGCGGCCATCCAGTTCCTTTTCCCAAAAATCTAGGAATTTTTTGAGGGTTGGGTATTTTGGGTCCAAGTCATAATCCTGCCAGATATAAGTCTGCAGAAACTCCGGGTAATCGGGAAGATGATATAGTATTTCTGCGGTTGTCAGAACATAACCGTTCAGCTTTTTCTCCATTTCAAACATATGCAACTCCAGTTCCATTAACGCGACATAGGAAGTCTCAATTGCTTAATGTTACTAATAGTAAAATATATACATTAAAAAACAATTGCTTATATAAGTTAGTGGTTCAATAGAGACGCTGAACAGGCTATAACGTGACCAACAGAGACCAATAAAAAAGGAAAATACGATGAGCGATACCTTCAGGGCACTGGTGATTGAAGATCAGGACGGGAAGCAGAAGGCGGTATTCAAAGACCTAACCGTCGCGGATTTGCCGGATGAAGATGTGCTCGTCGAAATATCATACTCTACACTCAATTATAAGGACGGCCTCGCCGTTTCCGGCAAAGGCATTGCCCGCCGCTTGCCGATGGTTGGCGGTGTTGATCTTGCGGGAACCGTGCTGGAAAGTGCCTCAAGTGATTTTAAGCCCGGTGACAAGGTAGTCGTAAATGGTTACGGGTTGTCGGAGCTTTATTGGGGTGGCTACAGCCAGAAGCAAAAACTCAAGTCCGAATGGCTGATAAAATTACCGGACGCTTTCACTATGCAGGAAGCAATGGCAATCGGTACGGCAGGATACACATCCATGCTATGCGTGCTCGCACTGGAAAAAGCGGGCGTGACGCCTGACAAGGGCGATATATTGGTAACAGGTGCGGCAGGTGGCGTTGGTTCCGTCGCAATAGCCCTTCTTTCCAAGCTCGGCTATCGGGTAATCGCGTCAAGCGGTCGACAGGAAACGCACGACTATCTGAAGAAGCTTGGCGCGGCCGAAGTTATCAGCCGCGAAGAAACAATGGGGAAAGGGCGCCCGTTCGACAAGGAGCGGTGGGCCGGAGCTGTTGACTGTGTAGGAAGCAATATCCTTGCGGCGGTGATCGCGCAGATCAACTATGGCGGCGCGGTTGCGGCTTGCGGACTTGCGGGTGGTAATGACCTGCCGACATCAGTCTTGCCATTCATTCTTCGCAGCGTGTCCCTTCTTGGCGTGGACAGCGTCATGGCGCCACGGGAAAAGCGGGAAGAAGCCTGGGCAAGGCTCGCCAAGGATCTTGATAAATCATTGTTTGAAGACATGATCCGCGTTGAGCCAATGAGTAACCTGCCCACTCTTGCTGGGGAAATTCTCAAAGGTCAGGTTAAGGGGCGCGTGGTAATCGACGTCAACGCTTGATCTGGATGATTTAGGGGCGGCCCTTGGCAATAAAGTAGGGATTGTCATGGCCGTTCTTGCCATATGTAAGCGGAGAGCCGTCGACTGTTTCGACTATACCGCCCGCGGCTTCCAAAATAGCCTGGCCGGCGCCGATATCCCATTCCATTGTTCGCCCGAAGCGGGGATAGAGATCGGCTTTTCCCTCTGCAACAAGACAGAGCTTGAGGGATGAACCAGCGGAAATGAGCTCTTTCACATTGAATTTTGAAATGTAATCATCGGTTTCTGCCGTCCGGTGGGAGCGACTGGCAACGACAGTAATGCCATCTGCCGGAGTATCGCGTGTGCTTATAGCGATGGCAGGCTGATCCGCGGTCTGCCGCCAGACTTTTCCAGGACCTTCCGCGAAGTAACTCACATTCTTTGCAGGAATATGAATAACTCCCATGGTTGGGCGACCCTGTTCTACAAGTGCGATATTCACCGTGAATTCGCCGCGTCTATGAACAAATTCCTTGGTCCCGTCCAGCGGGTCGACAAGCCAGAAAATACCGCCAGACAAATCGGGAACCTTACCGGCGGCCTCACTTTCTTCGGCCAAAATTGGAATGTCCGGAGTTAGCGTCATGAGCCCGGCAATAATAATTTTTTCGGCTTCAACATCAGCTTCCGTGACGGGAGACGCGTCGGACTTGGTCTTCACGTCGAAATCCTGATGATAAATCGTCAGGATCTTGTCGCCTGCCTCTCGTGCTATTTTTGTGATGGCTTCTGTGAGGGATAGGCGATCGAGAGGCATTTAGCTTTCCTGAGCTGTCGGTCTGTCATTCTGACGTAACATATCGATAAGCGCTGGATTGTCACCCTTGAAAGAATAAATGTGATAAATTTTTACATACATTAAAAGTCGAGATTTCCCAGGTGTCTGGCCCGAAACGTGAATCCGACTGCGGGTTTCGCCATAAATGACAGGTTGATCCACGGCTGCTAAACTGCAAATTTAGAATGGTTTGATATGCAAAGGAATGTGAGGGGTTCGCGGTAACTGATGAAGGTATTTTCCATTACACCCGACCCGAAAGCGGCCGGTCTCAGTGAAGTGCTAAGTGGCATAGATCAGAACGGCCGGTCAATTAGCCTGCCGGTCGTGGTCGAGAAGCCCTTGACCCTTTTCCTGAACGGCCAGGAAATCGTGACCATGATGACGATCGGGGATTATCCGGATTATCTCGCGCTTGGATATTTGCTGAACCAAAACATGCTTCGATCAGATGATGAGGTAACGGGGATCGATTTTGACGATGATCTTGGCGTTGTTGTCGTACGGACGGAGCGGGAAACGGACTTCGAAGATAAGCTGAAGAAAAAAACGCAGACATCGGGCTGTGCGCAAGGAACGGTGTTCGGCGACGTTATGGAAAAATTTGAGGATATACATCTAGATCCGACAGCGAGCTTAAAAACCTCGTGGATTTATAGTCTGGCCCGGAAGATTAATCAGCAGCCGTCGCTTTATCTGGAAACAGGCGCGATACATGGCTGTGTTCTGTGTGAGGAAGACCGTCCGCTCATTTATATGGAGGATGTGGGGCGGCACAATGCCATCGATAAAATCGCGGGCTATATGTGGCGTCATGGTCTGTCGTCCACCGGCAAGATTTTTTATACAACGGGCCGATTGACGTCGGAAATGGTTATCAAGACAGTACAGATGGAAATCCCTATTGTCATTTCTCGCTCGGGCTTCACCGCATGGGGCGTTGAACTCGCACGTCAGGCCAACCTGACATTAATCGGCCGGGCCAAGGGTAAGCGGTTTGTCTGCCTTTCCGGCTCCGAAAGACTGGTATTCGATATCGATCCGGCAACAGTGCCGGAAGAGTCCCCCAAGCATCAGCGCAAGGCCGCACAATGAGTGAAGTAATGGCAAAATTTCCCTGCCTTCTGCTTGCAGGGGGGCAATCGCGGCGTATGGGCGGAGGCACCAAGTTTTTGCGGGAACTTGGGGGGCAAACTCTTCTCGCCCGGATTGTCGAAACGCTTCGCCCCCAGGTCGGAAAAATGGTCCTGAACATGAATGCGGATATCCCCAAAGATGCGGTGCCCGACCTTCCCATATTGCAGGACAGCGTCAGTGGCTTTGCCGGTCCACTTGCAGGCATATTGACGGGGCTTGAGTATTTCAGCGCAAAAGGAGAGACCGCTAGTCATATGCTCAGCGTTCCGACAGACGCGCCGTTCATTCCCGACGATCTGGTTTTACGCCTGTCAGAAGGATTGCAGGACGACAAAACAACCATCGTTATGGCGCGCTCTGTCGGCCGGGTACATCCGGTTGTCGCGTTATGGCCGATTTCTCTTACCTCGGATTTACGCAAGGCGCTGACGGACGAAAATTTACGGAAAATTCTGGTGTTTGCGGATCGTTATAATCGTATTGAAGTCGACTGGACTGAGGACGAAGGCGACCCCTTCTTCAATATTAACCGCCCAGAAGATTTGGAAAAAGCACGTCAGCGGTTGTTCTGAAAGTTTGTCATCTACGCGTCCTTGTCGGCATATTGATCAAGGCAACCCCCAGAATAGCGATCACGACGCCAAGCGCGACAACGAAAGACAACTGCTCCCCGAAAATGACCATGCCGAGGATAACGCCTATCCCCATCCTTAAATAACTCTGGCTGGCGGCGTTCATCGACCCCAAAGTATTGATCAAGCGGAAATAGAGCAGCAAGGCAACGGCTGTCCCGAATATTCCCAGTACAATAACGGCGGCGAGGGAGGTAAGTGATGGTGACAATGTCCAGGGTTGGTCAACCACAAGGCTTGCCGGAACCAGAACACAGGTGGCGGAAATCATGACGCCAGCGGCTGTCACCGTTGATGGCAAGGCAGCAAACCTCTTGCCGATAATCGCGGCATATCCGTAAAACATAGCGCTCAGCAGGAGCGCGAGCTGGGCAATGACTTGCTGACCGAGATTTTGCAAGGCATCGATACCGATGATCAGAATAACACCGGCAAGCCCAGTGAACGCGCCGACAATCTTGCGAGCGTTGACCGTTTCATGCTTTGTCACCAGCCATGTAAGGAGAAAGACAAAGATAGGGGAGGTTGAATTTAAAACCGCCGCAAGTCCGCTTTCGACATATTGCTGCCCCCAGGCAACCAGCATCCACGCGCCGAAACTGTTGAAAAAGGACTGGATCACGAAGTTTTTCCAGTTTTCCTTGTCTGTAGGTAGCCTGTAGCCTTGCCGCCAGATAACAATCAACAGGACAAGGGCGGCGACTGAAACCCGGATTGCAACCAATGTCGTCGGTGGGAGGGTTTCAAGCCCGATGCGGATAAAAAGATAGGAGGACCCCCAAAGGCTCGCCAGCAATAGGAGCAGGAGATATTCCTTGGGTCGGTTGATCTGGGGTGCGGATATGGGCTTTGCCTCTGTTCTGGAACTTCTGGACGTGATGTAACATAACCGCTGGATATTCTTATTGCTTCGCTGGCGGTCGAACTGTTGTACGATGCAGCATCAGGCTTTCGCAGGAAAGAGAAATTATCAAATCAGGTTTCGCCAAGAAGTCTTTTCTGCTGTTGCCGGACGACATCACTCAAAAACTGACTGACCGCCTTGATGCGGGCGAGATCATGGATATCTTCAGGTGTGTTGAGCCAATATGTCCTATTTATCTCGACTTCCTCCGGCAGAAGACAGACGAGGTCTGGATAATCGTCGGCGACAAAGCAGTGCAGGATACTGAGGCCTGCGCCAGCCAAAGTTGCCTGAAACTGAAGGACGATACTGGAACTTTTGAGAGTGACGTTCGGGTTGGCAATGATGTCTGTTAAGTAAAGCAACTGCGGATCCGGAACCAGCTCATCAATATAGGAGATGAAATCGTGGTCCTTCAGGTCGTTCATTGACAAAATGGGGCTGTGAGTTGAGAGATAGTCCCGGCTGGCATAAAGACGCAAGCGGTAGTTTGTCAGTTTGCGGGAAATAAGTCGTCCGGATTTCGGTCGCGCCAGCGTAATGGAGAGGTCCGCTTCGCGTTTTGACAGGCTGACAAATCGATCATTGGCAACGAACTCCAACTCGATTTTCGGATGGAGTTGGCGAAATGTAGCCAATTCCATGGCTAAAAACTGGCTACCAAATCCCTCTGGTACGCCCAAGCGAACCGTTCCGGTCAATGTTTGGTTTTCCCCGCCGACCGTATCCTGAATTGCCGCCGAAGCGCTTTCCATTGCCTCTGCTTGAGGAAGAAGCCGTTCTCCCGCTTGGGTAAGAACAAATCCGCGCGGCGTCGCCTCGAACAATTTGGCGTCGAGTTTTTCTTCGAGCGCAAGAACACGGCGGCTGACCGTGGTGTGATCAACCTTTAGTGCTTTAGCCACTTCCGTCAGACGTCCTTTCCGGCTAAGCTCCAGAAAGAAACGGATATCGTTCCAATCAAAAATAACAACGACCGTATGTGCAAATATACACAGGGAATGTGCATTCTTATCTAATTACTTTGCATTTTTACCTATGTACAGTTCAGCCAGCAAGAATTTTTTGGGAGTGGACCTGATGACAGAGCAACTAAAACATTATATCGGCGGGCAGTATGTTGCCGGTAAATCCGGGCGTTTCAGCCCCGTCTATAATCCGAGCACAGGAGAGCATAAGGCAGACCTGCCTCTGGCGACAGAGGAAGAGGTTGGCGACGCCATTGCCGACAGTCTCGCTGCATTTCCGGAGTGGGCCGAAACATCGCCGATTACCCGTGCCCGCGTCATGTTCAAGTTCAAGCAGTTGGTTGAGGATAATATTGAAGAACTGGCAGCTCTGCTTTCAAGTGAACATGGCAAGGTTCATTCCGATGCGAAGGGGTCGATCATTCGCGGTGTCGAGGTTGTCGAGTTTGCCTGCGGCATTCCGCATTTGCTGAAGGGTGAGTTTTCGGACAATGTGTCTTCTGGTATCGACATGTATTCCATGCGCAAACCGCTCGGTGTTGTCGCTGGTATTACGCCGTTCAATTTCCCGGCTATGGTGCCGATGTGGATGTTTGCTGTGGCTATTGCTTGCGGAAATACGTTCGTTTTAAAGCCGTCTGAAAAGGATCCTTCGCTTCCCATGAGGCTTGCCGAATTGATGCTTGAGGCCGGGGCGCCGAAGGGCGTCCTTAATGTAATCAATGGCGATAAGGTCGCTGTCGATACCATTCTTGATGATCCTCGCATCAAGGCTGTGAGTTTCGTCGGCTCTACGCCAATCGCGAAATATGTCTATTCCCGTGCGGCGGCTGCGGGCAAACGTGTTCAGGCAATGGGTGGCGCGAAAAACCATATGCTTGTCATGCCGGATGCGGATATGGACAAGGCTGTGGACGCGCTTATCGGCGCCGGGTATGGCTCCGCAGGCGAACGCTGTATGGCTATCTCCGTTGCTGTCGCCGTTGGCGATGCAGGCGATGAGCTGATCGAGAAACTGACGCCGAAGGTCCGGGGCCTCAAGGTCGGACCAAGTGCGGCAGACGGTGATATGGGCCCGTTGGTTACCGCAGAGCACCTTGAAAAGGTCAAAGGCTATGTTGATCTCGGCATCAAGGAAGGAGCGGACCTGGTCGTTGACGGTCGTGAGTTAAAGCTTCAGGGGTATGAAAACGGTTACTACATGGGCGGCTGCCTGTTTGACAACGTCAAAACTGACATGCGCATCTACAAGGAGGAAATCTTTGGTCCGGTGTTGTCGGTAGTCCGCGCGCCGACATTCAACGATGCCATTGAAATGGTCGATGAGCATGAGTTTGGAAATGGCACATCGATTTTTACCCGCAATGGCGATGTCGCTCGCGCTTTCTCCAACAATGTCCAGATTGGTATGGTTGGTGTTAATGTGCCGATCCCGGTTCCGCTTGCTTTCCACAGCTTTGGCGGCTGGAAAAATTCTGCCTTCGGTGATCACAATCAGCACGGATCAGAGGGTGTGCGGTTCTATACCAAGGTGAAGACGGTAACATCCCGGTGGCCTGACAGCATCAAGGATGGGGCTGAGTTCATCATGCCAACACATAAATAAAATTAAATAGCAGCTCCGACATATTGGTGTCGGAGCATGAAATTTCGGGGAGTTTACTATGGCCAGAATCGGTTTTGTAGGTGTCGGGAACATGGGTGGGCCGATGGCTCTTAACCTGTTGAAAGCCGGGCACTCGGTAAAGGTTTTTGATCTCTCGGCGGATGCCGTGGCGGCTTGCGTTGAAAAAGGCGCGGAAGCGGCGGAAACCGCTGCTGAGGCATCTAAGAATGTAGGCATTGTCGTCAGTATGCTGCCTAAGGGGGATCATGTTCGATCGGTTTATCTCGGTGATCAAGGACTGCTGTCCGCGGCAGATCCAGGGACGCTTTTCATCGATTGTTCGACAATTGATGTGGCGACGGCCCGAGATGTTGAAAAGGCTGCTGCCGCGGCTGGCATGAGTATGGTCGATGCACCGGTGAGCGGCGGCGTCGGCGGTGCTGCGGCCGGGACATTAACGTTTATGGTCGGCGGCGGCAAAGGCGCGTTTGAAGCGGCCAAACCGATCCTTGAAGCAATGGGTGCAAACATCGTTCATACGGGCGGCCCCGGAAACGGTCAGGCGGCGAAGATTTGCAACAACATGATCCTTGGCATTTCCATGATTGGTGTGTGCGAGGCTTTCGTGCTGGCGGAAAAGCTTGGATTGGAACATCAGACGATGTTCGATATTGTTTCTACGGCCTCCGGTCAATGCTGGTCCTTGACAAGCTACTGTCCTGTCCCGGGCCCTGTTCCGGCGAGCCCGGCGAACAATGGATACAAACCCGGGTTTTCAGCGCAGAACATGCTGAAGGACCTGCATCTCAGCCAGGATGCGGCGGATGGATTCGGTGCGTCCACTGATCTTGGCAAGGCGGCGATGGAAATGTATGAAGCCTATGTCGGTGGTGAAGGGCAAGAGGCGGATTTCTCCGGCATCGTGAATATGATCCGGAAGAAGTGACTCTGCCGACAGTCGATAATATCGTTACAATTGCGGGCTTGCAGATTGAAACTCGCATTATCGGAGATTTCACCCCGCAAAAACCCGTTCTTATATTTTTGCATGAAGGCCTTGGCTGTATTGCGCTCTGGCAGGATTTTCCCGGTTTGCTTTGCGAGAGGCTGGGGCTTGCAGGACTTGTTTATAGCCGGGCTGGTTACGGCGGATCGTCACCTTGTCCATTGCCTCGGCCGCTGGACTATATGGAGCGTGAAGCCGAAGATGTTCTTCCGCAATTGATCGAGCATTTTGGTATCTCCCGTTTTATCTTGGTAGGCCATTCTGACGGCGCTTCTATTGCCTTGATATATTCAGGCAGCGGTGAACTGCCGCCGCCTGAAGCTGTGATTGCAATGGCGCCGCATGTTTTTTGTGAAGACATATCAATTGAAGGGATTACGGCGGCCAAAATCGCTTACGAGACAGGTCATTTAAAGTGGAAACTTGAAAGGTTCCACGGAATTAATATAGAATATGCCTTTCGCGGCTGGAGCGATGCATGGCTCAATCCGCGGTTCAGGAAATGGAGTATCGAAAAGTTTCTGCCTGCGATTACTGCGCCTATTCTCGTCATACAGGGACGGAACGATCGTTTTGGGACAACTGCACAAATTGAAGCTACCGAAAATTCAGTTGCAGGTCCTTTCGAGAAGCTTCTCCTAAACGATTGCGGTCATAATCCGTGGCATGAAAAACCGGACGATGTGCTGTCCAAAATAGAAACGTTCATCACTCGCCACATGCAGTAAAAATGATCTGAAATATTTGGTATCAGTGGAATATTGCTTGCGGTCTCGGGTCATTTGATCGACTAATATTCTATGGGCATTCAAATCTCCGACAACATGCGCGGCGCGGCATTCATGACGATAAGTGTGGCCGCTTTTGTCGTTAACGACACGACAATGAAACTGGTTGCGGATCATCTCAGTATTTTCCAGGCTATTTTTCTGCGCGGCATCTTCACGAGCCTGCTGTTGGCCGGATTTTGCCTCTATAAGGGGCATCTCCTGTACCGTATTCCCAAAGGGGACCGGGGACTGGTTTGCCTTCGATTGATTGGAGAAGTCGGTGGGGCGATTTTTTATCTTTCCGCTTTGTTCCATATGCCGATAGCAAACGCGACCGCTATTTTGCAGGCGCTTCCGCTCGCGGTGACATTGGCGGCGGCAATTTTCCTTTCTGAGGCAGTTGGCTGGCGGCGCTATCTTGCCATTACGGCGGGGTTTATCGGCGTCTTGATGATTGTGCGCCCCGGCTCGGACGGGTTCAACGAATTCTCAATTTATGCCATCGTTGCGGTGTTTTTTATTGTATTGCGGGATCTGTCAACCCGCCGGCTGTCAGTGGGAGTGCCATCGCTCTTCGTCTCCCTGCTGACATCGGTTGCGGTCATGGTTGTTGGCGCCATCTTATCAATGACGATGGAATGGCGGCCAGTTACCGTTGAAGCCGGCGGATTGCTTGCAATGGCGTCGGTTTTCGTAATTTTCGGCTATCTTTTCAGCATCATGGCCATGCGCGTCGGGGATATCAGTTTTACCTCTCCATTTCGGTATACGATCCTGATCTGGGCCATTCTGCTTGGCTTCTTTGTCTTTGGGGACATACCCGATCAATGGACAATTCTTGGCAGTATTATTATTGTCGGCAGCGGTGTTTATACATTCTACCGCGAAAGGAATCTGTTTCGTCAGATGAACAAGAAAGCGGATGCAAGAACTATGGGAGAGGGATAGCGATGAAAGAATTGGTCAAACGTCAGGACGTTGAGGGCGTTGCGATATTGAGTCTTAATCGGCCCGAAGCACTCAACGCCCTCAGCCCATCCCTTTTTGTTGAACTGCACGAGCATGTTAAAGCTCTCGCGGAGCAAATTGATAAAGTAGGCTGTATTATTTTGCGAGGGGAGGGGCGATCCTTTTCTGCCGGGAATGATTTGAAGGCGATGCAGGCAGGGGAAGAGGCGCCGCATCCCCGGTTTCAGGCTGAAACCGTCGAGATGATTGAGGATCTGCCGCAACCGGTTGTGGCAGAGGTTGCTGGCCATTGTTACACAGGCGCTCTTGAGCTGGCCCTCGCCTGCGACTTGATGATTTGTGGAGAAAGTGCGAACTTTGCGGATACGCATGGAAAATGGGCATTAACGCCGCTCTGGGGGATGAGCCAGCGGCTTCCCCGTCGGATAGGGGTGCTGAACGCCAAGGAGATGATGTTCACTGGTCGGGTTGTATCCGGACCTGAGGCGTTTGAAATCGGACTCGTGAATAAATGCGTGCCGGATAGCTTGCTATCGGACGAAGCGCTGAAGATGGCGCATGATATTGTCGAGAATTCCTGGCATACGTTGCGGGCGGACAAGATGCTGGTGAACAAAGGGCAGGATTATGGTCTGAAGAATGGATTGCAGTTCGAATGCGAGAACAGTCCGGGCCGGGCGAAAGGCGACGATGAACGTCTTTCAGGTTTCAAAAGGGATTAACAATGGAAAAGCAGGTGCTGGTGCGCGAACTTTAGATCCGTCGCTCTCCTTTTAAGATTTCCGCGATCCAACCCCCGTATTGTTGTTGATCATTTGAGGCGGCAAGCGAGGCAAGGCCGTTATCCGCAACTTCCACGGAAAGCTGGATCCCGCGGCGCTGATTGATCAGGTCGACGAGAAAGGGCAGGGTATGTTCCGGGTGTGGTTGCAGTGAAAAGCAGGTCGGAGAATATTTCAGGCCTGCATTTAGGCAAAAATCGGACGTTAACCACACGTCCGTATTTTTTGGCGGAGTGATGACCTGATCTTGATGAAATGCCAGCAGGTTTGCCTCAGCATTATTTGCTATATCCGCATAACTGATACGTCCGACGCACCAGCCGCCAGAAAACTTCTCAACCTTTCCACCCATGGCTTGCGCCATAATCTGATGGCCAAAGCATACCCCCACAGTTGGCTGGCCGCTGGCGATTAGCTTGCGAATAAAGACTTCCAGCGGTTTTATCCAGTCGAAGTCTTCATACACGCCATGTTTGGAGCCGGTGATAACCCATGCGTCACATTCCAGCGGGTGCTTTGGCAATTTCCCTTCTATGGCGGGATAGACGATATAGTCAAATGGCTCACCCTCAAAGAGGTCCATGAACATTTGCGGATACTCGCCATACTTAACACCGAGCGACCCACCAAGTCGCCCTGTCTGGATTATCCCGACAGTGGTTTTCCTCTCCAGGTCAGCGGACATTTCAGGCGAATTTCCTTTCGACATTTACAGCGCAGAATTTAACTTCCGCGATTTTGCCGAAAGGGTCAAGCGCATCGTTGGTGAGGAGATTAACGGCGGCCTCTGCATAGCAGAAGGGGATAAAAACCATGCCATTCTGGACGCCGCCATCAGCGCGGACACGGATATCAATTTCGCCGCGGCGTGAGCGTACGGTCACAATATCGCCGGGCTTTGCATTCAGTTGCTCCATCATGCCCGGAGCCATGTGAACAATCGGTTCGGGCTCCACTGCATCAAGCACTTCAGAACGGCGTGTCATGGAACCGGTATGCCAATGCTCCAGCAGGCGGCCGGTGGTCAGAATGATCGGAAAGTTTTTGTCCGGAATCTCGTCAGGAGAAATCAGGCTGGCCGGTACGAATTTACCAAGGCCATTTGCGGTCGGGAATTTCTCTGTGAATATCAGGGGCTGGCCGGGGTCGTCGGGACTTTCACATGGATAGATTATTGACTCCTGTGCTTCCAGCCGTTCCCAGCTCATGCCGCGGATACTCCCCATAACCTGAGTCATTTCCGCAAAGACGTCTCTCGGGTGACTATACTGCCAGTCAAGCCCCAAGCGCTTCGCTATTTCCTGAATGATCCAGAGATCCTGGCGCGCATCGCCCGGCATGGGAACCGCCGCCCGGCCCATCTGCACCTGACGGTTTGTGTTGGTCACCGTGCCATCCTTCTCCGGCCATGCGGACGCAGGCAGGACGACATCCGCATAGGCGGCGGTCTCCGTCAGAAACAGGTCCTGTACTACCAGATGATCCAGCATAGTGAGGGCTTCGCGCGCATGGGTGACGTTGGGGTCTGACATTGCCGGATTCTCGCCCATGATATACATGGCGTTTATCGCTCCCCGGTGTATCGCCTCGGTGATCTCGACAACGGTCAGGCCCTTTTCGGGCTGTATCTCTGCGCCCCAGAATTTCTCAAACTTTGTACGAATGACCGGATCTTCTACTGACTGATAGTCGGGCAGGAACATGGGGATCAAAGCTACATCCGACGCACCCTGGACATTATTCTGTCCACGCAGGGGGTGCAGGCCGGTGCCGGGACGACCTACCTGACCGGTCATCAAAGAAAGACTGATCAAACAGCGTGAATTATCCGTACCATGCACATGCTGGCTAATTCCCATTCCCCAGAATATAATGGCTGCTTTCGCTTTGGCGAAAAGTTGGGCTACTTCGCGGATCATCACCGGATCGATGCCCGTTATTTCGGCCATGGCCTCAGGGCTGAAATCCGCCAGATGTTCTTTCAGCTCTTCAAAATTCTCGGTATGGTCGCGAATATAGTCTTTGTCCGTCAGCCCGTCTTCAATAATGACATGCATGATGGAATTGAGTAGGGCGACATCCGTGCCGGGCTTTTCCTGCAGCATATACGTCGCATGGCGGGAGAGCGCCTGTCCGCGCGGATCAATAACAATCAGCTTGCTGCCTTTTTTGATCGCGTTCTTGAAGAACGTCGCGGCGACAGGGTGATTGACCGTCGGGTTAGAGCCGATGACCATGATCACGTCCGCATTCTCCGCCTCGTTAAACGGTGCCGAGACGGCTCCTGAGCCAACTGTTTCCAGCAGGGCGGCGACCGAGGATGCATGACAGAGCCGGGTGCAATGATCGACATTGTTGGTGCCGAAGCCGGTGCGCACCAGCTTCTGGAATAGATAGGCTTCCTCGTTGGAGCCTTTGGCGGAGCCAAAGCCGGCCAGGGCATTTCCGCCCTTGGTATTCCTGACCTTGCTTAGTCCGTTTGCAGCAAATTCCAGCGCCTCATCCCAACTTGCTTCACGAAAATGAGTGAAGGGATTGGCAGGATCAAGACTGGCGACATCCGATTTTGCAATACCTTCCTTGCGGATCAACGGCACCGTCAGACGCTCCGGGTTATGAATATAATCAAATCCAAAGCGTCCCTTGATGCAAAGGCGCTCCTCATTGGCGGGACCATCGCGGCCATCGGCAAAGAGAATCTTGTCGTCGCGCACCTTGAAAGTCAGCTGACAGCCGACACCACAGAACGGGCAAACGCTGTCAACATCGCGGTCGATCTGGTGATTCCCGACAACGGATTTTTCAAGCAAGGCGCCCGTGGGGCAGGCCTGCACGCATTCACCGCAGCCTACACATGTACTGTCTCCCATGGGGTCATCGAAATCGAAGACGATCTTGGAATGAACGCCACGACCGGCCATACCGATTACATCATTTACCTGGACATCTCGGCAGGCTCGAACGCAAAGGTTACAGTTGATGCATGCGTCAAGATTGACGGCCATGGCAGGATGGGAAAGGTCATCCTTAGGCATTTCGCGCGGAATAAACCGGCTGTCTGATATGGTCTGCTGATCGGCCATTTTCCAGAAATGACTCTCCGGATCATAGGACGTTTCGCGATCCGGCTGATCCGCAATCAGAAGCTCCATTACCATCTTGCGCGAATTCACTGCGCGATCCGTTGCCGTTTTAACGATCATACCGTCTGCCGGCTTGCGAATGCAGCTTGCCGCGAGGACACGCTCACCTTCGATTTCCACCATACAGGCCCGGCAATTCCCGTCTGCTGTAAAGCTGACGCGATCCGCATGGCATAAATACGGAATCGTCGTGCCCTGACCTTTTGCGACATCCCAAATTGACTGATCGGGCGTGGCTGTCACCTTTTGGCCGTCGAGTTCGAAGGTAATCAATTCGCTCATTGAACGTCCTCCGGGAAATGCTTGAGAATGGACATCAGGCCGTTCGGGGCGGCCTGCCCAAGTCCGCAGATAGAGGCATCGCGCATGACAGCACTCAGCTCTTCGAGCAGGGCCGAGTCCCAGCGGTCATTCTGCATTATCTTCAACGCCTTCTCTGTACCGGCGCGACAGGGCGTGCATTGTCCACAGCTTTCATCCTCAAAGAAACGCATCAAATTTCGCGCAACCATTTTGAGGTCATCCTGATCTGAAATTACAATGACGGCCGCAGACCCGATAAAACACCCATGCTTTTCCAAGGTACCGAAATCAAGCGGAATATCCGCCATGGATGCGGGCAGCAAGCCACCGGACGCCCCGCCGGGAAGATAGGCCTTAAATTCATGCCCCGCCTTCATTCCGCCGCCATATTCCTCAATCAGTTCCGCTGCCGTGATTCCGGCGGGCGTAATATAAACTCCCGGCTTATTGACATGGCCGGAAAGGGAAAAACTCCGGAACCCCTTGCCACCATGGCGTCCACCCTCTCTGAACCAGTCGGGACCTTTGCGAATAATATCCGGTAACCAGTAGAGGGTTTCGACGTTATTGATGAGGGTCGGGCGTCCAAACAAGCCGACATGAGCCGGGAAGGGAGGCTTGTGCCGGGGCAAAGCACGTTTGCCTTCGATGCTTTCCAGCATGGCGCTTTCCTCGCCGCATATATAGGCACCGGCGCCGCGCCGTAAATGTATCGTCTTGCCGTTGGTGAGGTTTTCGTCGATCAGAACCCAGATGCAATTCGCCAGAATCGCCGCCGTCTCGGGATACTCGTCCCGCAAGAAAATATAAATTGCCTCGGTCTCGACAATTTCCGCCGCGATCAGCATTCCTTCCAGAAACTGGAAGGGATTGTTGTTCATAAAATACCGGTCCTTGAACGTACCGGGCTCGCTTTCGTCTGCATTGACAGCCATATAGCGCGGTCCCGGAACGGACAGAACGGAATTGAGCTTCATAGCATGCGGGAAACCAGCCCCCCCGAGGCCTCGATGGCCGCTATCACTTAATATCTCAATTATGTCAGAGGGCGTCAGCTTTCCGCTACGGAGATTTTTGATCGTAGTAAAGCCTTCCGCATTTTTATAATTCGAAAAACTATTGAATGAAGGAATATCAAGCGGTGCATTCCTCTTCTCATCTTCTAATAAAGTATCGACAGACTCCTGCGATGCATTGCCGACATAGCGGTCTTTTATCCGAACCACCGGTGCCTGTTCGCAGCGACCCATGCAAGCACCGTGGGTGACGCGTATATTAGCCCCGTATTTGGCGGCGAGCTCGCCTTTCAGGGCCATTGCGCCGGCCATTTCGCAAGAGAGGCTGTCACACACCTTGATTGTCAGGGGAGCAGGCGTTGCGTCATTTTCCTTAACGACAGTGAAGTTATGGTAAAAAGTGGCGACCTCATATACTTCAGCCAGCGCGAGACGCATTTCATCCGCCAACGCCGTCAGATGGGCCGCGGAGAGATATCCATAGGCATCCTGGATTAAATGCAGATGTTCAATCAACAAGTCTGGCTGCCGGGAACGGTCCCCGAGTAGCGCGGCTACTTCACGGGCGGCAATCGGGTCAACCTGTCGGCCTTTCTTCTGGTAGCGCGCTTTCCGCCCACCTTTGCCAGGGGCTTTTGGAACTGCAAATTTCAACTTTCCTGCTGTCAATTCTAGGTTCCTCTGGCTTCAGTTATATTCGTTCAATTGCCTTGTATGTCGTCGTCATTTACTATGATTAGATCAACGACACTTGCAATAATCAATTGCTTGCCAGCATGTTCAAAATTAACCGTGACACGGTCCGCAACTGAAGATTGCACCTGTCCGACACCCCAATCCGGCTGTTGTGGATGACGAACATATTGACCTGGTGAAAACTGGGCTAGCATGATTTTTCTCTTAACATATCAGACAAGATTGTTGCATATTCACCTTAGCAAATTGTCGTACAGACGACAAAGGTTGTTCCTTTTTGTAAAGTTCTGAATGTATTGGATTCCGGTGATAATATGATTGATCTGAAACTCGCGTCGCTCATGAGTTCCAAACTTTGCCATGATGTCATCGGCCCTATCGGCGCGATCTGCAATGGCGCCGAACTTGTCGCGGATGATGGCAACGAGGATATGCGGGCGGAAGCTCTCAGGCTGATCAGTGAAAGCGCGGGCGAGGCATCAGCCCGGCTTCAATTTTATCGGCTTGCGTTTGGACTCGCCGGAAGCATGGGGCAGGATATTTCTATTCGGGAAGCCCGCAGTCTTAGTCGTGATCTCATGTCTTTCGGGAAGGTCAGGCTTGACTGGCCCGATGAAGCGGGCGGGGCTGAAATGCTGCCAAAAGATGTTGTCAAAATTCTGTGCAATGTATTGGTCGTCGCATCCGGAGCCTTGCCGCGAGGTGGTGAACTGAAGGTTACAGGCGATGTTTCCGGAGGCAATTGGTCTTTTATGTTCCGGGCGGAAGGAATGCGGGCTCTCCTGCGTGAAGATGTGACTTATATCCTGCAAAACGGCTATAACGAAGCTGACCTGACGGCCCAGAATGTTGGCGTCCAGTATCTTATGGCCCTGTGCGAAAATAATAACGTCGATCTCGTCATCCAGGAAATGGATGAAAATCAAGTGAGTCTCGCTGTTCGATCCGGTTAAATGACTCGGTGATCCATATTATCGGCCATAGAAATTGCTATTTCCTCTGCTAAAGAAAAAATGAAAATGCTGAAATCCCCATCAGGATAAAAAATGCCATAAAACTGCTCCATCCGTAACCGCTTGTTAACCTATATCCGGCATTCTGTATCTGAAAATATCAGGGCAATTACACCCCCCGATATCATGCAAAGTTACGGAAAGTATGCGGTTAAATGGATGATCTTCTGAGTGAGTTTCTCACAGAAACCAACGAAAGCATTGGCATTGTTGACACGTCACTAATTGTTCTGGAACAGGATCCAAGCGATGAAAGTCATATCGGAAATATTTTTCGCCTGGTCCATACAATTAAGGGAACCTGTGGTTTTCTAGGGCTTCCACGATTAGAAGCAGTGGCCCATGCTGGGGAAAATGTCCTTGGTAAAATCCGCGATAAGGAACTGACCGTCACTGCGGATGTTGTTACGATCATTCTGGAAGCCATGGATGTCATTAAAGACATTCTCGCCACGATTGAAGAAACCGAGGAAGAACCGGCGGGAAATGATGCCGATCTAATTGCCCGGTTGAACGATGTCGCCTTTGGGACAGAATCAGTTCCTGTTGTGGAGGCACCGGTCGTAGAACAAGAGAGTGTTCCCGTGGGAAGCGTTTCAGAAGAAGAACTCGAAGCGGCATTTCAGGCTGCGGAAGGCCCGGATGATGAGGCAGGCTCCAACGAGGTGACACTGGATGAGCTTGAGGCTGCTTTCCAGGCCGCGGAAGGTCCCGATGACGCACCAGAACCCGTTATGGAATCGAAACCAGCAGACAAGGAAAAAGAAGAGGCCAAACCCGCCGCAGAGAAATCGCCGAAGGAATCAAGTATCGCAAATCAGAGTATTCGGGTGAACGTTCAGATGCTCGAAAATCTGATGACCATGGTCAGCGAACTTGTGCTGACGCGAAATCAGCTTTTGCAGATGGTTCGTGGTATGGATGATAATGAATTCACGGTACCGCTTCAGCGCTTAAGTCATGTGACGACGGAGTTGCAGGAAGGGCTTATGAAAACCCGCATGCAACCAATCGGGAATGCCTGGTCCAAACTGCCACGTATTGTCCGCGATTTGAGCCAGGACCTTGATAAGAAAATAGATCTGGTTATGCGTGGTGCCGAAACTGAACTTGATCGGCAGGTGCTGGAATTGATCAAGGATCCGCTGACCCACATGGTACGCAACTCTGCTGATCATGGTTTGGAGGTGCCTGCAGACCGTGTTGCAAACGGCAAAAATGAAACTGGCAAGATTGTTCTTGAGGCCTTCCATGAAGGTGGCCATATCATCATCAAGATTACTGATGATGGCCGCGGCCTGAATAGTGAAAAGATCAAGAAAAAGGTTATTGAAAACGGACTGGCAAGCGAAGCTGAACTTGAAAGCATGAGCAAGCAGCAGATCCAGAACTTCATTATGCGGGCAGGTTTTTCGACGGCGGAGAAAGTAACAAACGTCTCCGGCCGGGGTGTTGGTATGGACGTCGTCCGCTCCAACATCGAGAAAATCGGAGGGACGATTGCACTCACTTCGGAAGAAGGGGAAGGGTCGACCTTCACCATCAAGATTCCGCTTACGCTCGCCATCGTTTCCGCTTTGATTGTCGAGTGCTGTGGTGAACGATTTGCCATTCCGCAAACAAGTGTCCTGGAACTTGTCCGGGCGTCGACCAATAGCAGTAGTGACCATACAATTGAAATGATCAATGACTCTCCCGTCTTGCGACTGCGCGATCAGCTCCTCCCGCTTTTACACCTCAATGACATCATGCGGCTCGAAACCGCTGCGGATGAAGTTGCAGATCAAAGCAAGGTCAAAGGTGCGGAAGAGTTTATTGTCGTCATCCAGGTTGCCAGTTTTGTTTTTGGCATCGTTGTTGACCGGGTTTTCGATACGGAGGAAATTGTCGTTAAGCCGATAGCGCCAATTCTTAAAAACCTCTCTATTTTCTCAGGCAATACGATCCTTGGAGATGGCAGCGTTATAATGATCCTTGATCCGAACGGGATGGCGGCTATGTCCGGCGATGCTGCAGTAAACTCGGGCAATTCCACGAAAGATGAAACCAAGTTGAGCCAGCTTCAAGATGAGAAAACAGCCCTTCTTGTTTTCCGAGCAGGTGGAAAAGATCCGAAAGCTGTGCCGTTGTCCCTGGTCGCGCGCCTCGAAGAAATTGATGTGGATACGATAGAGGACACCAACGGCAAGAAGGTCGTACAATATCGCGGCCAGCTTATGCCACTTACGACGATTGACGATAGCGTAACCATTGTAGAACACGGGCGCCAGCCAGTTCTCGTCTTCAGCGACCAGGATCGTACCATGGGTCTCGTCGTTGATGAAATTGTTGATATTGTTGAAGATTATCTCGATATCGAAATGATGTCTGATCGTGATGGTTTTGTTGGAAGTGCCGTTATTCGAGACAAGGCAACCGACATCGTCGACGTTGGATATTGTCTGCAAAAATGCTTTGGAAGCTGGTTCGGAGCATTGGAAACACGGCCATTCGGGCATGGAGACGAAAAACAGAAAGTCCTTCTGGTCGATGACAGTCCGTTCTTCCGTAACATGCTGGTGCCGCTCCTTAAAACCGCCGGTTATGCGGTGACGACAGCAGAAAATGGCGTGGACGCCTTGCAAAAACGTGATCATGGAGAGCATTTTGACATCATTATCAGTGATATCGAAATGCCGGAAATGGACGGCTTCACCTTTGCAGAAAAGGTCAAGGGCGACGACAGATGGAACGAAACTCCGATAGTCGCGCTGTCATCTCATACAACACCTGGTGATTTCGATCGGGGTCGGGCAGTTGGTTTCTCCGATTATATTGCGAAATTTGACAGGGATTCATTGATGTCGGCGCTCACGCAGACTCTCAAAGCAAGTGGAAGTGCAAAATGACGACCAGTAACATGCAGGAATACGTAACGATCTTAATTGCGGACCAGCTTTTCGGTATACCGGTCCTTGAAGTGCATGATGTCCTTCGGGATCTTAAGTTGACGAAGATTCCTCTTGCTCCGGCCGAGGTCGCGGGTGCCCTTAATCTGCGAGGCCGTATCGTGACCGCGATTGACGTGCGGAAACGGCTCGGCCTGCCCCAGCTGGAGCAGAAGGGCGACGGAATGAGTATCGTTGTTGAGCACCAGAGCGAACCCTATAGTCTGATGATAGATAGCGTGGGTGAAGTTCTCACGCTGGATGTAAATGATTTGCAGCCAACACCTGTGACCTTGAACGCAAGCTGGAAAGAGATTTCGGGCGGTGTCTATCGTCTTGAAGATAAATTGCTAGTTATCCTGCAAATCGAGCGGCTGCTTGATTTTGGCGGCAATTCGACAATCGCAGCATAAGAAAAAACGGAGAAAATTGATGCCATCGTGTTTGATCGTAGATGATTCCAAAGTCGTTCGTATGGTTGCCAGAAGGATATTGGAAGATATGAGCTTTGGAATCCTGGAAGCCGAAGATGGCAAAGGCGCTCTCACGACCTGTTTGGAAAAAATGCCTGATGTTATTTTGCTTGACTGGAACATGCCTGTCATGAACGGCATAGACTTTCTACGGACCTTGCGCGGCACTGAGAATGGCGAGCAACCAATTGTGATTTTTTGCACCACAGAAAATGACATGGCCCATATTCGGGAAGCCATTTCTGCCGGTGCAAATGAATATATCATGAAGCCATTTGACCGGGCAATTATCGAGGCCAAGTTCTCGCAGGTGGGAGTTCTCTAAGTGATCCAGGCCGAAACCATAGAGCAAAGTCCGAAGAGCGCATCCGGAGATCCCTATCGGGTGATGGTCGTCGATGACTCCGCCGTCATCCGCGGGTTTCTGTCGCGATGGCTGGATGCCGAAGCAGATATACATGTTGTCGCAATAGCCAGTAATGGCGCCGTGGCGCTACGTGAATTTGAGAGGGTGCGGCCTGAACTCGTTATTCTGGATATTGAGATGCCCGAGATGGATGGATTGACGGCATTACCAAAGCTTGTATCTCTCGACCCGGATGTGCAGGTTATTATGGCGTCGACCCTGACCCGCCGCAACGCGGATGTCAGTTTGAAGGCGTTATCCATGGGCGCGGCCGATTATATAGCCAAGCCTGAATCGACACGCGTAGCTGATGAAAAAGAAATCTTTCAGCGGGGCCTTGTGGAAAAAGTCAGGGCTCTTGGCGCGACACGTCGATCCCGAGACCGCACGGCCGGAAAAGTTGTCTCTCGACCGGCTATTGTACCGCAGCAGACAGCGCGCAAGACGGTGCCCGTTACTGCAAAAATTCCATTAGCATTACGTCAGCTTTCCAAAATTCCTCAGATCAAGGCAATTGCAATTGGAGCGTCGACCGGCGGACCGCAGGCACTCTTCAAATTGTTGGCAGAGCTGAAGGATAAAACGAACCTTCCAATTTTCATCACGCAACATATGCCGGCGACTTTTACAACTATTCTGGCGGAACATCTGACCAAGATCTATGGCAAGGACTGCATTGAGGCGGTGGATGGCGAGAGGGTTCAGGATAATCGCGTCTATGTCGCGCCTGGAAACTGGCATTTGACTGTCAGAGGCCAGATTGGAAATGTTGTTATTAAATTAAATCAGGAAGCGCCGGAAAACTATTGCCGCCCGTCTGTTGATCCAATGCTGCGGAGCCTGCATTCAGTTTATGGCACGCATGTACTGACAACTATTTTAACGGGAATGGGCCACGATGGTTTGGAAGGCTGCAGGAAACTTGCGGAGTCAGGAGCAGTGGTGATCGGTCAGGATGAAGAAACAAGTGTAGTATGGGGAATGCCCGGGGCGGTTGCGTCCGCGGGTCTATGCACCAATATTCTGCCTTTACAGAAAATCCCCGGCGCAATCGAAAATTTCGTCAATGGGAGGCCAGCATGAATAGCCAGGATTTCCAGCTCTTTGGCGATATCGTCAGGAAACGTTCCGGACTGGTACTGACAGAGGAAAAGGTATATCTGCTTGAAAGCAGGCTCGTTCCGCTTGCGCGCAGACGCGGCCTTGAAAGCCTTGAAGCGTTGGCCGAAGAGGTGCGCCGGACGAATGATGAGCGATTGTTAAATGAGATCACGGAAGCGATGACCACGAACGAGACGTTCTTTTTCCGGGATACAAAGCCATTCGATATTTTCCGTTCGGTTATCCTGCCTCAGCTCATTCAGTCGCGTTCCGCAAAAAAGAGTTTGCGGATCTGGACGGCCGCGTGCTCGACAGGACAGGAACCCTATTCTCTCGCCATGCTACTTAAAGAAGAAGCAGCAAAAATGGCGGGATGGCGCGTTGAGATACTGGCGACGGACCTTTCAAACGAGGTGCTTGAGAAAGCAAAGGCAGGGTTGTATTCGCAGTTTGAAGTTCAGCGCGGTCTGCCTATCCAGCTTTTGATGAAGCATTTCCAGCAGGTCGGAGAGATGTGGCAGATCGACAGCTCAATCAGGGCAATGGTGAAGTTCCAGCCGAAAAACCTGCTTGAGGATTTAGGCAGTATGGGACAGTTCGATGTCGTATTCTGTCGCAATGTCCTGATCTACTTTGACCAGGCGACGAAAGGGAAGGTTCTGGATCAGGTTCATAATATATTGGCAGATGATGGAGCTCTGTTCCTTGGCGGAGCGGAAACTGTGCTTGGCATCTGTGACAGCTTCAAACCGATTGAAGGTCAGCGCGGTGTCTATACATCAGCCAAGCGCGGTATAATGGCCGCAGCGAGCTAATAAGCGGACCATTTTCCTTATCCTCTAAATTAACAACGCAATAAACCCCGCAGTATTTTAAGTACTGCGGGGTTTATCGTGGCTTATTATCTAATGAATTGGATTAGCTTGCCTTGGCTTGCACATTTTCGTCAGGATCCCGCAGGACGTAGCCCCGGCCCCAGACTGTTTCAATGTAATTGTCTCCGTTGGTAGCGGCCGCCAGCTTCTTGCGCAGCTTGCAAACAAAGACGTCGATGATTTTAAGTTCCGGCTCGTCCATGCCACCGTAAAGATGGTTGAGGAACATTTCTTTTGTCAATGTTGTGCCTTTTCGCAGGCTCAACAATTCCAGCATGCCGTATTCCTTGCCGGTAAGATGCAGTCGCTGGCCACTGACTTCGACGGATTTTGAATCCAGATTGACCGTGAGCTTGCCTGTCTGGATTGTCGATTGGGCGTGCCCCTTGGAGCGCCGGACAATCGCATGGATGCGCGCGACAAGTTCATCTTTGTTAAAAGGCTTGGTTAGGTAGTCATCCGCGCCAAACCCCAAACCCTTAACTTTGTCGTCGGGTTCGGACATGCCGGACAATATCAGAATGGGGGTTGAGACCTTGGCTGTCCGAAGTTTTTTGAGGACTTCATAGCCAGACATATCAGGCAGGCCCAAATCCAGGATAATAATGTCGTAATCATAGAGTTTACCGAGATCGACCCCTTCTTCACCGAGGTCGGTTGTGTAAACATTAAGGCCCTCCGCACTCAGCATCAATTCAATGCCGCGTGCCATTGAGCTATCGTCTTCAATCAATAATACCCGCATAAATCACCTCCTGTACGCAACTATTATTAATAACTTAACTTAACAAATAGTTAAAATAAAAGATAAAAATTAACTATCTTTGTTAACCCGAGTAAACAGCATTTACGAAACTTTAAAAGGTATAAGTCAGAATGGTTTGCACAGATCGAAGTCAGATGCATAAAACTGAAAACCCGGAGCGTCCTTAGTGCAAAATATCATTTCCGAAATCAGCAGAGTTCCTACGTCTCAATTTTACGGTCGTGTTGCTGCGATCCAGGGGCTATTGGTTGAAATAGGAGGGATCCAAAGACGTCTGAGTATTGGAAGTCGGGTTAACCTGCGGTCCCGCGATGGTGGAAGTGTAAAATGCGAAGTTGTCGGGTTTCGAAATGACCGCGCGTTGCTTATGCCCTTTGCTGCGCTGGAAGGCGTTGGTATCGGTTGCAAGGCAGAGATTGCAGAACGTGATCCTGTCGTTTTCCCGAATGAAAGCTGGCTTGGCCGCGTCGTGAATGCCATGGGAGAGCCCATTGATGGTGGACCTCCTTTAAGTGCAGGAAGTGCTGCAGTCCCTTTTCGGAATACACCCCCTCCTGCTCATGCGCGTCAGCGTGTTGGCGAAAAAATCGACTTAGGCGTGAGGGCATTGAATACCTTTGTTACCTGCTGTCGTGGGCAAAGGATGGGAATTTTTGCCGGTTCCGGTGTCGGTAAGTCCGTACTCTTCTCCATGCTTGCCCGGAATACGGCGGCGGATATTAATGTGATCGGCCTTATTGGGGAACGGGGCCGTGAGGTACAGGAATTCATAAAAGACGACCTTGGGGAAGAAGGTTTGAAACGAAGTATTGTTGTTGTGGCCACCTCCGATGAATCCGCGCTTATGCGACGGCAGGCTGCCTATCTGACCTTATCCCTGGCGGAATATTTCCGTGATCAGGAGCGCGACGTACTCTGCCTCATGGATAGTGTTACACGCTTTGCCATGGCACAGCGGGACATTGGCCTTTCTGGCGGTGAGCCCCCGACCAGCAAGGGTTATACACCAACGGTTTTCAGTGAACTGCCGAAGTTGCTGGAGAGGGCAGGGCCAGGTGCAGGAAAAGGGAGCATAACCGGCCTTTTTACCGTCCTCGTGGAGGGCGATGATCATAATGAACCGGTGGCCGATGCTGTTCGGGGTATCCTGGATGGCCATATCGTCATGGAACGGCAGATAGCTGAACGCGGTCGTTATCCGGCAATCAATGTTCTCAAGTCCATTTCCCGAACCATGCCCGGATGTAACAGTGAAGACGAAAACATTCTTATCTCGAAGGCCAGGCAATATCTCTCTACTTATGAGGACATGGCGGAAATGATCCGGCTTGGAGCTTATAGGCAGGGCACCGATCCACAGGTGGATGAGGCCATCCATTTTTTCCCATTGCTTGAAGACTTTATGAGCCAGAACAAGAAAGAACGGTCGAGCCTGGCGGAATGCTACGCGGCTCTTTCCGCAATCTTGGAACAGCAAATAGAACTTGAATCCGCCTAATTTTTTCGCTTGAAACCTTGATGGCTATGACAGCATGAAAAGCTTACAAAATCTGATCCGGGTTCATAAATGGAAGCTGGACGAAAAACGTCGTGAACTCGCAGATTTTGAAGAAATGCGAGAAGGCTTTTTGGCGCGGCTTCATAAGCTGGACGAAGAACTGCAGCAAGAGATCGAAATTGCCGACAAGGACCCCGAACTGGGTTTTGCTTTCGCAAGCTACGCGGCGGCGGCAAAAATACAGAGGGAGAATATCTACATTAGCATAAAAGATGTAGAGGATAAAATCGCCGCGTTAAATGAAGAGGTGGCGGAATGCTTTCAGGAACTCAAAAAGTACGAAATCGCGCTTGAGGCCCGAATGACCCGGGAAAAATATTCACGGGATCGCGCTGAGCAGACGGCTATTGATGATATGGCCATCGAATTGCATCGTCGTAAATCCGCTCCCCTGTAACCAACCGAGCGCTTGCCTGCACATATATCTGCTTCTATTTTTCTTGAATCAACCAGTGAATTAATGGTATCGAACATATCATGAACATATAGGCGGGGGCAGTGAACGTGTGGGAAAAAGCTGAAAAATTTAAGGCCCTTCACCAACGCGACAAAGCGTTCGTTCTCCCTAATCCATGGGATGTGGGATCCGCAAAGATGCTTGCTGCCCTGGGGTTTGAGGCTTTGGCGACGACAAGTGCGGGTTTCGCATTTTCGTCCGGTAAGGCGGATTCAATCGGTGAAATCAGCCGACAGGAAGCGCTGGATCATGCCGCCGAGATTATTGCGGCGACCCCGCTGCCAGTAAGTGCAGACCTTGAAAACGGGTATGGCGATGCGCCTGAAACGGTTGCAGAAACGGTTCGCCTCGCGGCGGAAATTGGACTTGCGGGCTGTACGATTGAGGATACAACCAATGACCGGGATAATCCGATTTATGATCGCTCGCTCGCTATTGAGCGGATTGCGGCAGCAGCGGAAGCTGTTGCGAAGCTTGACCGCCCTTTTATGCTGACAGCCCGCGCTGAGAATTACCTTTTCGGAAGACAGGATTTTGACGATACCCTGGCACGGCTCAGGGGGTATGAAGCTGTCGGGGCGGATGTTCTATATGCGCCGGGATTGCCTGACCTTGAAACCATATCGGAAGTTTGCCGTTCTGTTTCGCGACCTGTGAATGTCGTAGCCGGTATCGGTTTGCCGGGTGTTACGGTCGCGGAGCTGGAGAAAGCGGGTGTTCGCCGGATCAGTGCCGGGTCCGCTCTTGCCCGTGTCGCTTATGGCGCAATGATTGATGCAGCGGTAGAAATTCATGATACGGGGTCTTTTGCATCCTTTAAGTCTGCCGCCTCGTTCGCCTCGCTTGGAAAATTGATCAAGTCGGTATCGTAAAATTTTGTGCTGGTTATTTGCTGCCTATATGGCTCTCGTTTCGCGTCTTCGCTAGTTCGATCTGTTTTTGGCGATCAGAAAAGCGCTTTTTCTGGTCCTCGCTCAGACTATCATGGCAACGGGGACAGGAAACACCCTCAAGGTAGAGCGGGGATTCCTTGTCTTTCTCTGTGATCGGATAGCGGCAAGCATAGCATTGATCATAGGATCCTTTTTGAAGATCATGATTAACGGTTACCCGCTGGTCAAAAACGAAACATTCTCCTTGCCAGTTGCTTTCCGCTTTTGGGACATCTTCCAGATACTGGAGGATGCCACCTTCAAGATGGAAGACATCTTCAAACCCTTTCGATAAAAGATACGATGTGGATTTTTCGCAGCGGATTCCCCCCGTGCAGAACATCGCGACCTTTTTATCGCGGACGGGATCGAGTTTTTCTTCAACGAACTTCTTGAAGTCCCGGAAAGTTTTCGTTTCCGGGTTGAGCGCCCCCTTGAACGTTCCCACCTCGACTTCATAGTCATTGCGTGTATCGATAAGGAGAACGTCAGGGTTGCTGATCAAATTATTCCAATCTTTCGGTTTGACATAGGTGCCGACAGCCTCTCGTGGATCGAGGCCGGGCGCGCCAAGAGTCACAATCTCTTTTTTAAGGCGAACCTTCATCCGGTAAAAAGGCTGGGTTTCATTTATCGATTCCTTATGCTGCAGGCCATCGAATCTCGGATCGGCTTTCAGGTAAGCGAGAAGGGCGTCTATTGTCCCGCGCGTGCCGGATACCGTCCCGTTAATACCCTCTTCAGCCAGTAGGAGAGTGCCCTTAATGTTATTTTCACGGCAAAGAGATAGCAACTCTTGCTGCAATTTCTCAAAGTCTGGCAGTGCCACAAACTTATATAGCGCCACAATGACGTACATTTCGTTTTCCTATTCGGTCCGGTCTTGGGCGGGAATATGACGCAGCGCAGCTATTCGATCAAGATCGAAATTTCATGCTATAAAGTTCGTTATTCTGAAGTTGCTGTGAATTACCGACGGGGAGAAAAGTTTAGTGAATAGAACAGATTTTGATGATTTTTGTGCATCGCTCCCCGCGGTTGAAAATGTTGTGCAATGGGGGAACGCCTCGGTCTGGAAAGTCGGCGGTAAGATTTTTGCTATTTGCTCGCATTGGGGGCCGGGGGAGACAGAGAAGATCAGTTTTAAGTGCAGTGACCTTACTTACGCCATTCTTAGTGAGCAGGAAGGAATTGTTCCTGCTCCCTATCTGGCCCGGGCCAAATGGGTTCAACTGGTTTTAAAGGACGCCATGACGGAAGACGATATCAAGGCATATATTGAAAAAGCTTATTCGATTATCAAGGCCAAGCTGACGAAGGCAGTGCGCGCTAAGCTGGGAATTTAGAGCCTGCTCGCGTCTCTGCACTTTCTTCCCATTCCTTTAGCGGATCGATCGGGAACGGGGTGAGAGTTTTGAAGGTCAATTGTCCGTTCAACCCTGAAATTTCCATATGCTCGCTAAACAGCTTGCCAATGTGCTGCCGCATTTCCTCTTTTACATCCTTGTGACTGCGGACGGCCAGGTCAAATATTCGGTTCTTGAACAGGCCATCCAATTGTAGAGGCCCGGATGTTGTCAGGTTAAGCTCTATCAAAAAGCGCGTGGTTTCAGCCTCTCCATCAACCCCCTCCGGATTTTTGTGACGTCGATGGAACATACGGATCTGCCGTAGATTGTTTCCATCGAAAAACGGGAAATTCAGACTTTTCCAATCCTGGCCGCCATTATCGGATTGTAAACGGGAAAAGGTGGCGAAATCTTCCTCCAGTGCCTGTAGCAATGGTGTTCGCCCTGCCGCCTTCATGGCCTGAATAAAATCCTGCCCAAGCCATTTCTCGACGGACCCCAGGTTAAGGGCTGCCATGAAAAACAGCAGGCTGCTTGAAAGCTGTGAGTTTGCTTGTGGGATAACCTGACTGATTATGGTCTGGGCGACAATCGGATCCTGACGTGCAATCTGGTTTATCGCCTCGCGCAAATTACTCCAGTCACCCATCGCGTTTAGTTTCGGCATACGCGCGCTGGATTGCTGGACGTCTGTTCCGGGTAACGGGAATATATTAATCTCATCAGCGAGCGCAAACTGTACATTTGTTCCCATCACAGGGGGAGTTGTCGTGTTGTAAGAGAGCGTCCCGAGAGGGGTTTGCATGGTTACCTTGGCGAGGCCTCCGGAGTTCGGCGCATTGGCCAGAGCAACAACCGTCCCCTGCATAATTCCGGGACGTGGTGTCAAGGGAGTTGTCCCTTTTTGCGGACGGATGATCAGATTGACTTTGTCACCCTCCGTAAAGACTTGCGTGCTCTTTGATGTTTCGACCGTTACGGGAGCGCGCTGACGAACGACATCTGCCTCGACCACTGGCAATTGATTTGTGGTCGGCAGATTTGCAGAGGCAAGTGGCTCTCCCACTGGCCTGGTTGAGGCCGTTAAGGATGGACTGTGATATCGCTGATAAACGTTAAACCCCTGCGGATTGATGCGGGAGGCGGCCTCATTCTGTATTGTAGCGGCATTATTCGGCGCCACCGCCGCGATTGGCCCATTTACCGGCGGCGCCGGAGCGGTTGAGAGTTTCGCGGGGGGCGATGTTGGCGGAAGGGGGACTTCCCCCTTCACTATGGGTATCGGCGTTGCCAGTGTTTGTAGCCCGGCCTTTAATTCAAGCGGATGAAGTTGACCGACTTTTATATAACCTTCAGCGCCGGATAGCGGTTTTTCTATTGTCGGCAACAATCGCACATCAAGCGGTGGGGATAGTACCTTGCCGTTTACGTTCAGTAATCTTGCCAGTATTACTTCCTCGACCTTCATCACTTCGAAGGAGATATGGCTCCCCACAGTCAGGGAGGTTGGCGTTGTAATACGGAAATTGCCAAGCTCGGTATGCAGGATGATATTCTCATTCGATGATTTAGCCGTAACGATGGCATTGACCAACGTGGCCTCAGCGGTCGCAATCGTTGTTGGTTGCGGATTAGTTGTGGGCAGGCCGCGCTCACCTCCCGTCGGGGTAGGCGGGGTCGTAGCGCTGACTGGCCCTTGGCCGGACGCAGGAGACTTGGAACTTCCTGTAACACCCGACGAAACGCCGGAAGGTGAGCGAATACCACTCATTTTCTATAACTGCGTAATTATGCAGCTCCCTTGATGAGATAGCGAGCCAGGTTATCGATAGCGTTTGCGGCGCGGCTGGTTGGATAGCGTGTCATGAGGCCCGCCTGCGCGCGGATCGCATTTGACACCTTTTCGTCTGTTTCGATAATACCGGCGAGCGGCGGTTCAATTTTTAGGAAATTCCGGCAGGCAGTGAGGAGTTTTTCATATACCTTCTGCCCCTCGGATTCGGATTTGACCATGTTTACGAGAATGCGCAAGTCTGCGTCCGGCGTTGTCTGGGAGGTTACTTTGATATAGGCATAGGCGTCAGTGAGAGAGGTCGGATCCCCGGTTGTGACCACCAGTTTGGGGCCTGCGCCTCCAGATAATGTTCGGACAGCCTCATCAATACCTGCGCCGAGATCGAGGATGATAAAGTCGTAGCTATTACTCAGTCCGGAGAGGTCCAGACGGATTTTTTGCAGCTGACCGACTGACATGGTACCAAGTGAACCGGAACCTGATCGCCCGGCGAGAAGATCGAAACCGCCTTCTGCGTAATTAAAAATCGCGTCCTTTAATTCCATTTCACCAGTAACGACAGTAGCGAGATCCTTTTCCGGCATGATCCCGAGTTGAATGTCCACATTGGCAAGTCCCACATCTCCATCGAACAGGAGAACTTTCTTTCCAGTTTTTGCCAAGGCGTGGGTGAGGCTGACCGCCAAAATAGTTTTGCCAACTCCGCCCTTACCAGAGGCAACGGTGATCAGGTTATTGCCAGCAGGTTGCGTTGCCGGATGTATCGATGGCCGGTTACGGCGGGGGCTTTCAGTCTGGATCATGGTTTTACCTTGTCAAATTCTTTGCCGACTTCAGTGTGGGTCGGGTCTCTGAGCAGAAGCCGGGCCAGATTTACCGGATTTATAATATGCAGGCCGTTTGCAACGGATGAAGATACGCTGGCATATGAAAAGCTGAGTTTTGCCGTATGGGCGGCTGTGAAAATGCCGCCATAACGACGTGTCGTATCAAGCCGGGTTACAATCATCCGCCGAGCACCAAGTGAAGAAAAGGCTTCTGCTGTGTCGCTCATTTCTGCCGTATCGGTTCCAGCGGCCAGAACGACAACGGGTTCCGCTTTGGCGGCGATGATATATTTGGTCAGATTTGTGACTTCATCTTCGTCATGGGCGTTGACCCCGCCCGTATCTATCAGGATGTCCGCGCTCGGATCCTGCATTTTTCGCTGCACGATGGTTTTGAGTTCGTCGGCGGATTCCGCAATACCAAGGTCGAATTCCAGAATGTCGGTATAGGCTTGAAGTTGCTCTATGGCCCCTGCGCGCCGGGTGTCGGTGGTGACAAGTTGTACTGTGCGGCCATCCATTTTCGCGGCGGCGGCAAATTTGGCGATTGTGGCGGTTTTTCCGACGCCGGGCGGGCCGACAAGCATTAGCGGCGCTTTCCGCCCTGAGATCCGGGATGAGTAATTGAAATGTGTATCCAGCGCAGCAGCGAGCGCCATTGTGGTATTGTCAGTCTTGACCGATAGCGCCATACGACAAAGTTTTTCGGCCAGTTGCGTCGGGATACCGTGAAACGCCATGGATTGAACCAGTAATTCCATTTTTGGCGTAATCTTGGTGTTGTGTGCCGCCGGTGAGATTTCCGTAGGCGGAGACGCTGCTGCAGTTTCCTCTTTTACTTCGATGCCCGGTTTTTGCGGAACCGTGGGAGTTGCTTCGACTTTCCAGTCCTTGTCCCATTCCGATGCCCAGCTATTTGCGTTTGAAGGGACGGGGGCTTCCAATTGCTCAACGGCTGCCGTCAACTGAACCTCTCCGGTTTTCAGATTCTGGCTGGACAGGATGATTGCCTCCGGCCCCATTTCCAGGCGAAGCTGATTAATCGCCTTCTCCATGGTGGGGGCTGTGTAGGTCTTAATTCGCATCTACTCTACCCCCTATACCTGCGCAAGCGTTTTCAAGCGCGCCTTGGGGTGGATCTCGTTCTGCGACATGACAACGGTTGTCGGGCGGAAGCGCTCTACGATAGAGCGTACATAGGGGCGGATCGCCGGACTTGTCAGCATGACTGGATTGTGTCCCTGACTTGCCAAAGTATCGAATACTTCACGCACCCGCGCGATGAATTCCTGAAGCTGACTGGGCGCCATGGAAAGCTGACGATCATCCCCCTGACCGATGATAGCATTTGCGAAGTTTTGCTCCCATTGCGGTGTCAGGGTGATGAGCGGAATATATCCGTCCTCGGCCATATTCGTTGCTGAAATCTGCCGGGCGAGTCGGGCGCGGACATGTTCAGTGATGATATTGATGTTCTGTGAATATCCGGTTGCTTCCGAGATTCCTTCCAGAATGGTGGGCAAATCGCGAATAGAAACCCGCTCTGCAAGAAGGTTCTGCAAAATTCGTTGCACACCGCTTACGGATATGTGACTTGGGATAAGGTCTGCAATCAGCTTTTGATTGGCAGATGGTAAGTCATCGAGCAGCTTCTGTGTCTCAGCATAAGACAGAAGGTCTGGCATATGGTCTTTCAGAATTTCAGTCAGATGGGTTGTGATGACGGTTGCTGGATCGACAATCGTATACCCACGGAAGGAGGCCTCCTCCCGTTGCCCACTATCCACCCAGACGGCGGGCAGACCGAATGTCGGCTCGACCGTTTCCTCACCTGGCAGATCGATTGTCTGACCTTGTGGGTCCATGATCAGGAGATTGTTTGGACGGACATCCCCGGCTCCTGCTTCAACTTCTTTGACGCGCACGAGATAGTTATTGGCGGGCAGCTGCATATTGTCGAGAATGCGCACACTTGGCATGACAAAGCCCATCTCGCTGGCAATCTGGCGGCGCAGTGCCTTGATCTGATCGGTCAGGCGATAGCCTTCTTTATCGTTGATCAGGGAGAGCAAGCCATAGCCAAGCTCAAGGCGGAGATCATCAATTGCGAGAGCAGCGGCAATAGGCTCTTCCGCCGGAACGGCCGCCTTCTTGCTTTCAAGCATCAGCTGTTCTTCCTCAACAGCCTTGACGACCTGTCTGCGGTTGAGGACAAAGGCCGAATATCCAATGCCACCCGCAAGAATAAGAAACGGCACCATGGGCACGCCGGGGAGCAATGAAAGGCCGACCAATAGGAAGGAGCTGACACCAAGGGCGCGGGGATAGCCGCCGAGCTGCCCGAGCAGGGCCTTGTCGGTCGTGCCGACGACACCGCCGCGTGAGACCAGCAGGCCAGCGGCGATGGATACGATTAGAGCTGGCACCTGGCTGACCAGACCATCACCGACGGTGAGCAAGGTGTAGCTGTCCGCCGCTGCCGCGAAGGACATGCCTTCCTGTGCGACGCCAATAATGATACCGCCGATAACATTGATAAAGGTAATCAACAGACCGGCGATGGCATCTCCGCGAACGAATTTGGAAGCACCGTCCATGGCGCCGAAGAAACCGCTTTCATCCTCTAGATCCTTGCGCCTTTGACGGGCGGTATCTTCATTGATCATGCCTGCGGAAAGGTCGGCGTCAATCGCCATTTGCTTACCTGGCATGGCATCAAGAGAGAAGCGGGCAGCAACTTCGGCGATCCGTCCGGAACCTTTTGTAATGACGATAAAGTTTACCAGAACCAGAATAGAAAAGACGATAATACCAATAACGAAATTACCGCCCATGACAAAGCTGCCAAAGGCTTCTATGACGTGGCCAGCGGCATCGGGTCCGGTATGCCCTTCCGATAGTATAAGCCGGGTTGATGCTAAGTTAAGCGCCAGCCGCAACATCGTTGCTATCAGCAGAACCGTTGGAAAAGAGCTGAAATCAAGTGGCTTGGAGATAAACAGGCAGGTCATCAGGATCACCACGGAAAAGGTGATCGAGATTGCCAGACTGAAATCCAGGAGCCAGCTCGGCATCGGCAGGATAAGCACGATCAGGATACAGACGACCCCAAGCGCGAGGCCAATATCGCTTCGGCCGACAACTTGTACAATACGTTTTATAAAATCGTTGCTACCCGTTTGGGGAGCTGCCGTTGTTTGGGGGTCACTCATTTACTAGGCACTTTCCAGAGCATTAAATTTTTAGGACAACGGCGGTCAATCATGCCCGAACCGGGTATCGCTGCTCACTGCCGGCAGAGGGTACATTTACGCCGCCATCGGAGTAGATTTTCAGCTTGTTGCGCAAGGTACGAATTGAAATCCCTAGGATATTCGCTGCATGAGTACGGTTACCGAAACAATGATCCAGAGTGTTCAGTATCAGATCTTTCTCGACATCAGCAACTTTCCGTCCGACAAGGCCATTATCGCCCGTCATCGTGCTGGCACTAGCTGCTCCGGCATCCGAGGAATTTGCCGGTGTTGCGCTGCCGTCCGGCATCAGAATTGCTTCATCGGTAATCGTATCTCCTCGACAGAGCAGCACAGCGCGATGGATCGTATTTTCCAGCTCGCGTACATTACCTTTCCAGGGGTTTTCCTTAAGCTTTGCCAAGGCACCTTCGTCTATGTGCCGCTCGGTGAGACCATTGGATTCAGAATATTTTTTGGCAAAATGACGTGAAAGGACATCGATGTCGACAGGGCGCTGCCGAAGTGGGGGAATTTTAAGCGTTACGACATTCAGGCGGAACAACAAATCTTCACGAAAGGTTTTTTCCGCAACGGCTTCGGCAAGATCGCGGTTGGATGTTGCGATAATCCGGATATCGACAGGAACAGGCTTTGTTCCGCCAACACGATCAATCAATCTTTCCTGGATGGCGCGAAGCAGCTTGGCTTGTAGCTGGATATCCATCTCGCTTATTTCATCGAGAAGAAGCGTGCCGCCATTGGCTTCTTCAAACTTGCCGATACGGCGGGCAATCGCGCCGGTAAAGGCTCCTTTTTCATGGCCGAAAAGCTCCGACTCCAGAAGGTTTTCCGGAATTGCCGCGCAGTTAACACAAACGAAGGGCTTATCCGCACGGTTGCTGTGTGAATGCAGGTAGCTTGCCATGACTTCCTTACCTGTCCCTGTTTCACCATTGATCAGAACAGACGCGGAGGAAGGAGCAATCTGCTCAGCAAGTGCGACGACGTCTTTCATCATCGGATCAGCAAAAACAAGCCGGTTATTTTCCTGCGACACAGCCTCCAGAACGGCGGCAATGAGTTCAGGATCCGGTGGCAGTGGTAAAAATTCCTTGGCTCCGGCTCGTATGGCATTGGCGGCGGCAGTGGCATCTGCATTAACGCCACAAGCGATAACCGGAAGGTTGATCCGCTCGCTGGACAGCATGGAGACCAGATTCTTGATCGGAAGATTAACATCGATCATGGCCATATCGGCACCCTTGCCCGCGCGAAGGGAGGCCATTGCCATTTCGATATCATCCACCTGGCTCACCTTGGCGCCACGCGATATCGCGATCTGGCTGGCAGCACCAATTTGACCATTCAGTGAACCAATAATTAGCAACCTCATCGAACTACTCTCCTAAGAACTTAACTATAGTACTGCACGCGATTTGCGGGCGGCAGCAGGGTGTTTAACAACATTTCAAGACGGCGGGGATTTTCCTGTCGTCCAATTGACGCGGCGCCGAGCATGAACACACGGTTCAGCAGTACTTCCTCGGCGGAACTTCTTTCCAGTTTTGATGCCAGTGGATTAAAAAACATGTTGGCGAGCACAGCGCCGTAAAAAGTGGTGAGCAGTGCAACAGCCATTGCCGGCCCGATACTGGACGGATCATCAAGATTCCCGAGCATTTGAACCAGACCCACCAATGTCCCGATCAGGCCCATGGCGGGTGCGACCTCTGCGGCTTTTCGCAAAACGCTCGAGCCTGAATTATGGCGCTGGATCATACCATTGAGATCATTTTGCAGGATACGATTAACCTCTTCTACAGGCAGTCCGTCAACGACCAACTGAAGTGCTTTGCGCTGGAAGCTGTCATCATGAAGGGATTGAAGGTGGTTCTGCAGATGCAGCACGCCTTTCCCGCGGCATTTATCGGCGAGATCCAGCATGGAGTAGGCTGCATAGTTCGGCGTTACCGTACGCGTGAACAGGGCATTGAAAACCAGTTTCTGGGCGCGAATGATGTCAGACAGGGAAAAGCTGATCGTCGTGACGAGAAAGGTTCCGCCCAGCACGAGCAGAACTGACGGCAAATTGAAGAATGAGCCGATCGATCCGCCGAGCAGAACAGCTCCGGTCACCAGCGTAAAGCTGCCAAACAAGCCGAAAACTGTTGCAAAATCAATTTTATTCACAGTACTACCCGTTTACTAGCGGCGATCAGCCTTGATGATTTCCGTCATGGTGACGCCGAGGCGATCTTCCACAACGACGACTTCGCCGCGGGCAACCAGCCGGTTGTTTACATATATATCGATGGCCTCACCAACCTTGCGGTCGAGTTCAATGACAGCGCCACGTCCCAATTTCAGGAGCTGGCTGACACGCATGCGCGATTTTCCGAGAACTGCGGTGACATGTACGGGTATGTCGAAGACAGCCTCGAGATCCGATGCTGTTCGTGCGATTTCCGTATCGTCTTCGGCTTCAAAACTATCCGCCATGGCGTTCGCGTCGGTGTCATCCGGGACTGTCATTTCCTGATCGGGCGCCGGGGTTCTGCCTAAATCCTCAAGATCGAGCTCTTCATCATCTGCCACGTTCTTACTCCTTAAAACTGATCAGCTGTCGGCTGATCTGAATAACTATTATCTTCATGATTTGCTGTTCCGGTTGACCGGATAAAGCGATTGATTGCGTTTTCCAGACGTTGCTGAATATCTTCAAGTCGGCGTTCGGTTCCGCCGTCGGCCCATTCGATCCGACAGTCGCCGCCATGTTTGGTGTCATCCGGAAGCAGGATCAGTTTCCCCTGAAACCCCGTTGCCAGGGTAATTTCCTCGATCTTGCCTGATATATTCTGGCAGGTTGTTTCGCTTGCCCGGACAACAATCCTTGGCTCGTCCTGAAGATCCACCAGGCTTTCCTCAATCAGTTTGCGGACCTCTGCTTCAGGGGCAAGCTCTATGAGGGCTGGCGCAAGTTTAGATGCAATTACCAGAGCCAGATTTGCGGCATCCTGCTTCACGCCGGCTACTCTGATTTCGTGGTTTTCTAGAAGCTGACCCAACTGACTATTGATCTCGATAATTGTATCATTGATTGCGGATTCGACGCCTTTCAGGGATTGCCCTTGACCTTGAAGTACTCCGTTCTCGAAGGCTTCCGCCTTCAATGCAGTAACATCGCTTTCCGTGTATACCGGCTTTTCACTTACGACAGGCTGGGATTCAGCCTTTTTCGGCGTGGTACTCGCGCCGAACTCGGTATCGAACAGAAATCTGGAAGCAGAACTCATGGTTGCTTGTATCCTAATAAATTAGTTCGTCGTCGCCGCCGCTATCGGCAAGCATGATTTCGCCGCTATCCGCGAGCTCCTTGGCGATATTGACGATTTCCATTTGTGCTTCGTCTACGTCTTTGAGACGCACTGGGCCCATCGCTTCCATATCTTCACGGAGAATTTTCGCGGCCCTTTCAGACATATTCGTAAAGAACAGATCCCGCAGGCTTTCCGAAGCTCCCTTCAGGCAGATACCCAGACGTTCCTTGTCGACATTGCGAAGCAGCGTTTGCACACCCGCCGGATCAAGCTTGAGCAGGTCTTCAAAGGTAAACATCAGAGCCTTGATTTTCTCGGCGGAGTCGCGATTGCGCTCTTCCAGCGCTGAAATAAAGCGCCCTTCTGTGTTGCGATCGAAGTTGTTAAAAATCTCGGCCATCATTTCATGGCTGTCCCGCTTGTTGGTTTTTGCAAGATTGCTCATAAATTCGCTACGCAGGGTATCTTCGATTTTGTCGAGGACTTCCTTTTGCACAGATTCCATCTGCAACATCCGGTTGACCACTTCCAGGGAGAAATCCTCTGGCAGGGTGGAAAGCACCTTGGCGGCATGGCCGGGATTGATTTTGCTCATGACTACGGCGACGGTTTGCGGATATTCATTTTTCAAGTAGTTCGCCAGCACCTGTTCATTAACATTGGCAAGCTTATCCCACATCGTCCGGCCAGCAGGCCCGCGGATTTCTTCCATGATGCCTTCAACCTTATCGCCAGCGAGTGCCTTCATGAGAAGACGCTCCGTTGCTTCATAGCTGCCGACAATATTTCCAGTTGAGGAAATCTTGCTCGCAAATTCAACGAACAAGGCCTCCATGACATCTGAGGAAACCGAGCCGAGATTGGACATTGCCTGAGAAATTTCCTTGATTTCCTCTTCATCAAGGCGGGTCCAGAGTTCCTTGGTATGATCGTCACCAAGGGCCAGCATCATTACAGCGGCCTTGTCCGGCCCGTTCAAATGTTTTGAATCGCTAATTATCATGAAATGACGTTCCCTTACGCGTCGTGATAGAGCCAGCTACGAAGAATAGAAATTGCTTCGTCTGGATGTTTGTCAACGATTTCGCTGACCTTGTTGAGTGCCGAAGTTTTGACCTGGCCGTCGACCTTGTCGATGTCAATCATGCTATCGACTTCATTGAGGGTTTCAGCATGAGAGGCGTTGTTGCTGTTGCCCTGACCATTTGCGATAGCCGGTACAGAACCACCGCCAGATAGCGCGCCGGCAGCGGCAGCTCCTCCGGGCCCTGCAAGTGCAGGGGTAGCGCCGCCCACTGTTAGTGCACGATTGAGCAGCGGTCGGACAACCAGCAAAAGCGCCAGCATGGCGACGATGACAAGTACGCCCATTTCACCCATCTTGAAGAGATCAGCTTTTGTCAATCCCATGAAGATCTCGTCCGTCACAATTTCTTCATCAGAGAACGGCACGATCACCTCTGCAAAAGGCATATTGACAACTTCGACCACATCGCCGCGCTCTTCGTTATATCCGATTGCAGATTTGACCAGACGGCTGACCTGGGTCAGGGCCTCTTCATTGAGAGACTCATATGTCCGGGTTCCGTCTTCCGCAATTTCCGAGCGGCCATTAACAAGTACGGCTACGGTCAGGCGGCGTACAGGACCGGATTCCCGCACCTCAGTCGTAATGGTTTTAGATATTTCATAGTTGACTGTTTCTTCGGATCGCGAAGAAGCATTCTTGGAACTTGATCCGGTACCCGTATCGGCCCCGGCTTCTGGCAGGTTGTTTGCCACTGACACCGCCTGATCCCCGGCGATGCCTTCGTTCGCCGTACTGTTTTCTTCAACAAGTTGGGAGGATCGTACAACCTGGCTGTCCGGATCATATGTTTCCGACTGGATTGTACGCTGGTCGAAATCCATGACAGCGCTGACTTCGGCGCGGACATTGCCTGACCCCAGGGACTTCTCCAGGAGCTGTTCGATTTGTTCTTTAAGGCGGCTTTCATAGGCGACACGCTTGAAGTCCGTTTGGCTGATACCTGTGCCGGGTGTTTCCTTGCCATCACCCCGCGCCAACAAATTGCCATTCTCATCCACGATCGAGATATGCGATGGAGACAATGAAGGGACAGCGGAGGCCGTTATATGCTGTACAGCGGAAATCTGGTCATCCGTAAGCCGTCCGCGGCCGTTCAGTTTCAGAACGATTGACGCGCTGGCCTCTCGCTTGTCGCGACTGAAAACTTCACGCTTCGGAAGGACGAGATGTACCCGTGCCGCCGAAACATTATTCAGTGCGCGGATGGTGCGGGCAAGCTCGCCTTCCAGCGCACGGACGAAATTCACATTCTGGACGAAGCTTGTGGTTCCGAACGTGTCAGAATTGTCGAATATTTCGTAGCCGACGGATCCCCCGTTCGGCAACCCGACTTCCGCCATTTTAAGGCGGATCAACGCGACCTGATCGTCGGGGATTAGAACGTCGCGTCCGTTTGCGGAAATCTTGAAAGGGATGTTTTCCGTTTCAAGCTTTGAGACAATTGCGGCAGAATCCGCCGCTTCAAGCCCACCATAAAGCAAGGCGTAATCCGGGCTGCTGATACGGGTCGCCATTAGCATGATCAATGCAATCAATCCAACGGCGACGCCACCCAGTATGACGACCCTGACTGTTCCCAAACTTTGCAGAAGCTGGCTTATTCCGTTCACGTAGGTGCCTCACTCAATTAAAATAAACGTAAAAGTTATTCGACTTCGTGAACGATACGATGAGTAGATAAACAACTGGTTAACAGCGGGCAAAATTTGCCGGGTGAGCGGAAAAATTTGCCTAGTTGCATTGGTGATCGTTTGCGACATATGAAAAAGGCCCTTGGCAGAAGCAGCTGCAGGGCAAAATAAAAGCCCGGTATGTCAACCGGGCTTTTCAGAAAAAGATACTAACAAGTAGCTTAACTAGTCATTTTTATAAATCTGGTCATTCGGACGGTATTCCTGGATCCGGGTTGTCCGAAGGCCTGGCAGGCCATGCTTGTCGATCGCCTTTTGCCAGGATAAAAATTCTTCGACGGAAAGCGTGTAGCGCCGACACGCATCGTCCAGGCTGATCAATCCGCCACGAACGGCGGCAACGACTTCTGCCTTCCGCCGGATCACCCACCTCTTGGTGTCCTTTGGCGGCAGATCGTGAATCGTCATTGGCTGACCATCCAGACCAATAATCCGACTTATTTTGCGGTCCATTTGCGACTGCATCTGCACACTACCTCATACTTACATTGTGTCTTGAACTGAGATCATATGCCTATCGATTTAACAAACAGCTAATGAGGTTGGTTAATTTTATCTTCATGGCGGGACTGGCAGTTTTCCGCCATGAAGATATCGATTAAAGGCGTCTATCAGCTACCGTTTCAAACGGATCAACTCTTCCAGCATTTCATCTGCTGTGGTGATGATCTTGCCGGCAGCAGAGTAGGACCGCTGAGTGACGATCATGCGAGTAAATTCTTCAGCAATATCCACTGTGGAAGCCTCGGTTGCGGAGGAAATGATCTTTCCGGCGCCGCCAATTGTTGCCTCGCGAAGTGTAAATGTGCCGGACTCCGGTGTTTCGTCAAAAGCATTGCCGTCGCGATTTTGTAATCCATTTGGATTTGCGAAGGTCGCAATCGGAATCTTGTAGATTTCTTTTGACGTACCGTTATCAAACTTCGCGATCACCGTGCCTTGCTCATTGATAAAAACTGATTCAAAGGCACCAAAAAGGGCTCCGTTTACGTCAGAGGAAACCAGTTGAGAGATAGAACCGGACTGTGTAAAACCATCGGAAAGGCCATCGTTACCAAAGTTCAGATTGACGGCCTGCGGGCTGCCGATACCCATGCTTGCGGCCCAGGGAATATTGATGGTATTGCTCAGTGTCGTGGCACTCATATCCAGTGTGCCATCGGTATTAAACGCAACAATGGCAGATGTTAGCATGTCTTCCACGCCATCGTTATCGGTATCCGCGGTTACTTCGACAGTCCATTCGTTTGGCGTCACACCCGAACCGGTTCTCAGAAAATTGTACGTCATGGTATGGGCGGAGCCCAGGCTATCATATATCTGGAAGGACCGGACGAAATGTGGTTCAGTTGTACCGGCCGTCATGTCTCCTGCCACATATCCGGGGCCGAAGCTCGTTTGATTGGAGGACAAATTTGCTTGCAGGTTGATGTTTGATGTTGCTTCTGCGTTACCTGTAAGGCCGGTCACATTGGCTGGCGTCAGTGCGGCAAGGTCTGATCGGTTGGCCGGGATATTGCCGTTTGCATCAATTTCCCAACCTTGCAGATAATAACCCTGCGCATTACGAAGCAAACCCGTTGCATCCGGTTCAAATGTACCGGCGCGAGTGAAAACATAGTTTCCGCCTGTCGCCGTCGGGTTGGGTGTGCCCGTTACAACGAAGAAGCCGTCGCCAGCAATTGCCATATGGGTGTCGGTGTTTGATCCTGTTACCAGTCCTTGCCGATCCACTTGTGAGCGCGGATGAACTTGAACGCCGCCTGCGGAGTATGTCGTGTCCGTCGCACTCTCAGTCACGAGAGTGGAAAACAAAGCGCTGGTACCCTTGTAACCGATTGTATTAGTATTCGAAATATTGTCCGAGATCGTTGCCATCGCCGTTGACTGCGCGGCCAATCCCGAAACACCGGAAAACATTGCTGCTGTTAAACTCATTTCATCTCTCCTATTTTACCGCCCGCCTAATATTTGGCGAAAGCGTTCTGGGTTAGCCGCGTTCAAGCGGACGGATCAGTTGTCTGTGGTTGCGTTACGGATGTAATATAGCCAAGCCCTATCGGGACATCGCCCACCTTAAGGACGGTTTCACCATTTACAGTGTCAATACTGGTGGCAATTCCTTTGAAACTGTAGTCGACGTTAATGTCGCCTCCGCCCTCGGTTTCTGCGGTTACAACAAGATAATATGCGCCGTCTTCGGCAGTGGTGCCGCTATTGGTTGTTCCGTCCCAATTATATTGCTGGGCGCCGGCCGCGGCAGAATCTTCGGTTTTAGAGTAAACGATAGAACCATCCTGATTATAAATATCGTACTTCACTTTCGCCGCGCTGCTGCCAAGATCGATATTCCAGGTAGCCTCGCTATCGCTCAACGCCGATACATTCAGGTTAGTCGTGACAGACTTTCCGAGATAGTTGATCATTGAAGCCGACAGTGCATTTTCTTGCGACATTTGTGTTAGTTTAACCAGAGATTCCAGATTCTGGTTCGTCGCAATTGCCTGTTCGACAGAAGTAAAGTTTACAAGCTGATTAGTAAACTCCGTTGAATCTGTCGGATTAAGCGGATCCTGATTAGTCAGCTGCGTTGTCAGCAACGTCAGAAAGTCGTCAAAATTACTCGCCAGATTTGTCGCTGCCTTACTTGCGGCGCTATTCTGGGCTTGGGACGTCGAAGTTATTTCCGGCATGTTGAAATCTCACTTTTTGGAAATTAGTTCACTAAAATCAAACTTGTATATCAAGGCTACCGTCGCCATTGATTCCGCTAGATAGCGGTTGTTGTGGCAGCATTGAAAAATCGCTCTCATCGATTCCTTCGCCGAGCGGCAGATCAAGATCAGCGAAGTTTCTTCCTTCACCCTGTGTGTCCTGACGAAGCCCGAAATTAAGGCCGTTGGATCCGGTATCGAAGCCGGCGTCCTGAAGGGCTTTCTCCAGAGTGCGGGCATCGCGTTGCAACATATCGAGGGTTTCCTGCTTGTCCACGGAGATAACTGCGAGGACACGTCCGTCATGACCAATGTCGAGCTTTACTTCCACTCGCCCTAGTTCGGAAGGATGGAGGCTGATCTTGATCCGGTCATGCCCCTCCTTTATCGCTGTACTTATCTGTGTGGAGACTTGCTCCGCCACGGGCAGATGTGCAGAGGCTCTGGCTGCATTTGCCGCCTGACTGGCAGTATTTGTCGCCGTTGCCTCAACGCCCTGAACGGAACCTGTGGGCGCTGTCGGCATAGTCGGATTAGTCGCTTCCGTCGGAAGGCCGCCGGCATTTGCCGAAACAGTTGGTGTTATCTGTGGGACGGTGCCGTCTGCATTATTTGCCGTTCCGGGAAGCGCGCTCATGACTGGAGTGGTCGCATTGCCGACCATAGAAGCGGTAACCAGGTTCGTGCTGCTGGCAAGGGTTGACTGAAAGCTTTGTGATTGTGATGCGCTGTTCAGGCTGATTTTACCTTTTCCGTCCTGCAGCATCTCCGCAATTTTTGCAGAAAGGATATCCTTTTCGCTCATTTTCGCCTCAGACTGCGTTCGAACGGCAACCAATACATCGGAGGCTGTTGGAGCCGGTTTGGGCTCTGGCACGCCGATTGTAGCAGCTTTTTCTGTGCTAGGAGGCGTTGCGGCATTATTCTTGACAGGCTTTTCTGTTGCTGCAGCTGCAGCTGCAGCTGCAGGGGCAGCCACCTGCGCAGCGACTTCAGCCTGAACCTTTACGGGCTTTACTGGATTGCCGTTCGCCATGACAGGAATTGTTTCTGCTTTGGACGTATCTGGCTTGCCATCCGGTCTGACATTTGGCTTGGAGACTGCGGCAGCTGTTATGTCGATTGCAGTTTCAATGGTGCTCTGGGCTGTTGGCCGTGCAGTCTGGGCATACCCATGTTCAGGCATGGCTTGTGGTGCAGTGGTAACTGATGTTGGTACGACCGGTACGGCAGGGGTCGCGCTCGCAACTGATGCTGCCTTTGCTTCAGTGGCTGATGCCTTCTGGTCAGTTACCGGCGTGGCAGCTTCGGTCGTGGAGTCACGGGATGCGACGTGAGCGGACTCCTCTGCAGGTGCATCCTGCTCAGTCTGCTTCCCCGCAGCCGGTTCCTGCTTTTCCGCGACCGGTTCAGCCTGGATGGGTTCCTTTTTAGCGAGTGCTTCCTGTTTTGGAGCAGGTTCGTTCAAGAAGGTCGCGAAATCATCACTCTCTTCTTTACGCGGTTCACTCTCGCGTCGCGGCGGCTCTTTTGTCGTCCCGATGATTTGCCCAATATCCATGGCGTGTCTCACATTCATTTCATTGTTACCGCCAAGCGCGGTTTACTCGTCCCTGTATGAAGCAAACTTTGGGCCAGTTTTTTAAAATTAAAAAAAAGTAGTTAAAACAATTAGATAAGATTCATTGGAGCTAGTCGGAAAGGCAATTTCGTCCTGTTTGGTGGGTGTCTTCTGAACCGATAGAGACGATTTTGCCGACCTGAGTACATGGTCAGCGGCTCAAGTCCGGTAAGTGACGGATATGCTGATTTATTCTAAGGAAGATAAAGACTCGCGCGCGAGGAGCGTGCCTGCGGTTTCAGTCAATTTAAATACTGGCATCAAAATTGCTTCTTATCGAGGAGACAGTCGCCTTGTGTGGCGATCCCGTTTAACGGATAGCATGCCATTATGAAAAAACATTTTGAAAAACATATAGTTACATCTCTCTCGTCTTCGGCGCCTTTGATCAGAAGGGGCCCTGAAACAGGCATGTTTTACCGTGTCGAGGCCGAATTTTCCGTAGTCGAAGCAAAAATGCCGACCGCATTGGAGCAAGTATCATGAGCCTGAACGCAATTTTAAACTCCGGTGTAAGTGGCATGCTGGCTCACCAGACTGCCCTGAATGTGACATCGACAAATATCGCCAATGTCCAGACCGAAGGTTACGCGCGCAAAACGGTGGAGTATAGCTCGATATTCGTCAATGGCATCGGCACCGGTGTAGAGATTAGCGAAGTCCGCCGCATAACTGACGAATTTATCGCCAAGGAGCTGCGTCTCGCGACTGCGGGATCCGAACAGTATAAGGCTATGTCTGAAATTTATGGGCAGTTGCAGTCATTACTTGGCGATCCTGCGGCGAATAATTCCCTTACCGGAAAGCTGGATAATCTGAATTCAGCATTTGCCGCCCTGACGGTTGATCCAACGATGTCGGTATCCCGGACTGCGGCACTCAATGAAATCACAAATTTCGGCATAGAGACGAACCGATTACTTTCTCAGATACAGGATCTGCGCAAAGAGGCGGACACCCGTGTTGCCGAGGAAATCGAAGTTGTAAACGCCGCCATTTTGCGGCTTCACGATTTAAACCTTGAGATAAAATCCGCATCCCAAAGCAATAAACCAACTGGTGATCTGCTGGATCAGCGTGATCAGGCGCTCACCGAAATCTCAAAAATTATGGATATTAAAACATATCCTATGCGGGATGGTGCGGTTGCAGTTGTGACGGACGCAGGTCAGCAGCTTCTTGATTTCCAGCCGCGTCAGCTTGTCTATTCGCCAGCCGCCTCTGTCACCAGTGAAACAATTTTTAGCCAGATCACGCTGAATGTATATGACACCGTTAACAAGACCGTCGCGGACACCGGCTTGGCGCTGGATCCGGAATTGCAAAGTGGATCGCTTCGCGGCTGGCTTGATATGCGGAATACGGAGCTTCCAAACCTCGCGGCTCAGATTGGCTCTCTTTCAGCCGAGGTCGCAGCCCGGTTTAATGCCGTCCATAATGATAATATTACTGTTCCGCCTCCCGCGGCGATGGCGGGTCGGAATACGGGAGTGGTTGCGACGGACGCACACGGATTTAGCGGACAGGCGAGCTTCTACAGTTTCGATGCGAACAATAATGTGGTCGCGTCCTACACTGTCGATTTCGACAATCCAGGGACGGCCACAATGGCTGATGTGATTGCAGAGGTAAATGGTGCGCTGGGTGCCGGAACCTTAAGCCTTGCCAACGGGGTCTTAACAATGTCGGCCCAAGGTGGCGCAACTGGCATTGGTATCTCCCAGGAAGCGGGAAGTCCGTCCGATCGCGGTGGACGCGGTTTCTCACATTTCTTTGGTATGAATGACCTGATCACCACCATGATTAATACGACATATGATACCGGGTTAATGGCGAGTGACACCCATGGCTTTACGGGAACGACGACACTGGAGTTCCGGGGACCCAATGGCGAAGAACCGGTCTCCATGACCCTTGATTTCGGCGCGATCGGCGGTACGATGGCGGACGTTGTCAACGAGATTAACAGTAACCTCGGCGGCTATACAACCGCATCACTTGATGCAAATGGCGCCTTGGTATTCAACAATAGCACGGGTTTTGGTGACTACAGCGTGAATGTACTGGCCGATGCTACAGATCGCAGTGCCACGGGAATGAGCTTCTCGGAAATGTTCGGGGTTGGGCTTAAATATCCGGCGGATGCTGGCCTTGAGTTCTCTGTAGATCCTGCCATAGCTGCAAATCCGCAGCTCTTGGCAACGGCCAAAATCAACCCTACCGGAACACCGGCTGTCACCAGCGCAGACAATCGTGGCGCGCTCGCCTTTCAAGACCTGGCGACGGCGCGATTTACCTTTGGTTCAGTAGGCGGGTTGACAGGGTCCACAGTTTCTCTAGGAGACTATGCGGCGCAGGTACTTGCGAAATCCGGACTGGACGCCGCCCGCGCAGAAAGCCTGCAGAGTGATCGGGCAGCCCTGAGTGGCGAGTTTCATAACCGCCTTCAGGAAGTATCCGGCGTCAATATGGACGAGGAACTTGCGAACCTGATTGTTTACCAGAACGCCTATAATGCTTCGGCGCGGATTATCACGACCGCGCGCGAGATGTATGACGTTCTTATTAATCTCGTCTAGGAGAGAACCATGACACGCATTTCTACATTTCAGCAAAGCCAGACGCTTATCAAGGAAATGATGAATAGTCAAAGCAAGCTGGCGGATTCCCAACGGCAGGTTTCGACCGGTCATGTGGCGGAGTACTACAAGGATATCCACATGGATGTCACCAGTCTCGCAGGTTCGAAATCGCTGTTGTCCCGTCTGGAGCAATATGAAGCAAACAACGGTAAAATCATGGGCCGGCTTGCGCATTATGATCAGGCGCTTGCTGGAATGGAAAGCGCAGGAGGAGACGTTCTTTCTGCTGTGATGTCAACGATTAACACAGCGTCACCGCAAGGGCTGTATGGGGCGATTGAAGGGGCATTTGAGACAACTCTGAATTTCCTTAACAGCCGGAATACGGAAGGCTATTTGTTCAGCGGTTCCAACGGTGAAGCGCCACCCGTAAATATCACGTCCATCAATGACTTAATGGCTGCGGCCCAGCCGCCGGCCGATATCTTTGATAATAATGATCTGAAGGCGTCTGTTAGGATCGATGAAAACCGGACTCTGGAAGTAGGTGTTGTTGCCGATGAAATTGGACTGGAGATTATGACAGCACTGCAGCGTTTAGCACTTTGGGCAAACGGAACGGTACCGACGACAGCGCCGGTCCCAGCTGGACCGTCGGGCAGTTTTGCCGTTCCACTCAGTCAGGAGGACCAGAGTTTTCTCTCCGGTGAGATCGCCAATCTAGAGACTTTGATGGACAACATGGCGGCCTTCCGTGGTGCTAATGGCCTTAACCAGAAGACAGTAGAAGATACGACTGAAGCCTTGGGGTTGCAGATTGATCAGGCCAAGGTGTTCATCAGTAACATCGAAGATGTCGATGCAGCGGAAGCGATTGCCAACCTGACGCAGCGTGAAATCGCGCTTGAAACCTCCTACAGTGTATTGAGCCAGCTTAACCGGTTGAGTCTGCTGAATTTCCTCTGACTCGGTTTCTCCGCAATTGCCAGACTTGCATATTGGGCCGCGCACTCTATATTGCGCGCCATGAATTCACTTGGTTTTGATACAGCACCGGAAGATACTCGCATCGTTGTTGCCATGTCCGGCGGCGTCGATAGTTCGGTCACGGCTGCGCTGTTGAAGGATCAAGGCTATGACGTAGTTGGCATTACGCTGCAGCTTTATGATCATGGTGCCGCCGTTCAGAAGAAGGGTGCCTGCTGCGCCGGGCAGGATATCCATGATGCCCGGCGCGTCGCCGAAGCCATTGGCATTCCTCATTACGTTCTCGATTACGAGAGCCGCTTTCAGGACAGCGTAATGGATGAGTTTGCTGATAGCTATTTGCGCGGTGAAACCCCGGTTCCCTGTGTGCGATGTAACCAGACTGTGAAATTTCGGGATCTGCTGGAAACGGCGCAGGATCTCGGGGCTGCCGCCCTGGCAACAGGTCATTATTTGCGCCGCGAGGATGCTGGCGGCAAGGCGCAGCTATTTCGGGGGCGCAATGCGATCAAGGATCAGAGCTATTTCCTGTTTGCTACGACGCAGGAACAGGCTGACTATTTGCGCTTTCCTCTTGGTGATTTAACGAAGGAGCAGACGCGCGCGCTTGCTGATAAATATGATCTGGCTGTGGCTGCAAAACCTGAAAGTCAGGATATCTGCTTTGTCCCTAACGGCAACTACGCGAAGGTAATTGAGCGAATGCGCCCCGGATCTGCCGTGACTGGTGATATAGTGGACCTGGAGAATAATGTTCTCGGACAGCATACCGGGATTATCAACTATACGATCGGACAGCGTCGTGGCCTTGGTGTCGCGACAGGAAGCCCGCTCTATGTCACCCGCATCGATCCTGAGCGTAACCGGATCGTTGTTGGCCCGGCTGATGCCCTGCTCGTCTCCAAACTTACCTTGCGGGAGATGAACTGGATAGGAGATGAGCCACTCGGGACATCTGGCGTCATGGTCACGGTGAAAGTAAGATCAACGCAGGAACCAATGCAAGCAACTGTTTATGGTGCGCCAGGCGACTGGGCGGAAGTGCATCTGGCTGTTCCTGAAGCTGGCGTTTCCGCGGGGCAAGCCTGTGTGATGTATGACGGAGACAGACTGCTCGGCGGTGGCTGGATAGCCGGAACAGAAGCGCCGGTTAAAATCGCTAGTGCCCGGCAGCAGCTGAGCGGGTAATTGTCATTTCCTTGCTTGACAGGTCTTTGTAAAAAACCTAAAAACCGGGCTTCGATGGGCCTGCAGGCTTTGGAATGCAACGATGTCGGCGGTCGCTTTTGGCTCCTTAGCTCAGTTGGTTAGAGCGGTGGAATCATAATCCATGTGTCCCCAGTTCGAGTCTGGGAGGAGCCACCAATATAGAAGCCGGGGTTGAGGGCAAGCCTCCCCCGGCTTTTTTAATGCGCTGCAGCACATATTGGATTTTAGAAAATTGTGATTTCTGATTTCTTTGGCACTGAGCAGGATCAGGCCGGTGTCAGGACATGTATTACCCGGCTTTCGAGCCAGTCTTTCGTTTTAGCTCCATAGGCCTTCATATGCTCGGATTTGGCATGGTCCATCAGGGCATCCATGCTTTCCCACTTCTCGATAACGGCAAAGCTGTCTTCGCCAAGCTTAGCCTGAAAGCCGCCAACGCCATCCATATCGACAACGGCGTTATATTCAATGCAGCCTTTTTCGGCATGGACAGCAGGCGTATTCGCCTTGAAGGCGGTCAGGACCTCAGCGCGCTTTCCGGCTTTGGCGGTTATGATGGCGACGACGTTAACAGCAGACATGGTATTCCCCTTTTTTATTATGGTTGTTGCAATCACACAAATTCTACAGCATAGCTTGGGGCGAAGGCCACGATTAATCGCGTGAAAAATTTGTAATTACGACCAGAGGGCAGCTGACATGCTTGGAAGAATATCAAGATTACGTTGCAGACATACCCTGTCGTTGATGTTGGCGATTAGTGCCATTTGCCTGCCATGGGCCGCATCGGCTGAAACGTGGCGCAAAACCGGTTGTGCCGGGGTCATAGAAGCAGAGATGGAAAAGTTGGACATTTCAACTTTGGGAAAGGCCGAAGTTCATTACGTCGTTTCCAGCAGAGGTTCTGCCGCCTCGGAAGGTTCGGAGAAGCTAAACGGTTGGGTCGGCTTTGAGAACTGCAAGGGAAACCTGACAGTTCAGTTGTCCCGAAATTGCACTGTCACGGCGACATATACAAGTGGTGCTTGTCGAATTCCCGGCGTTCCGCATTATTAGTCCGTGAGTGGCTGGTTCCCGCATCTTTTATTGTCCTTTGACCACATTTCAATCTGGTGGGTGAAACGATCCCCGTCACTGAGCGTTATGTTTTGAAAGCCCAGAAGTGTAATCAGGTCAAGAAACGTCAGATTTTCCGGCGAGCCGGTTTCCTCAAATATCGGGGTTGTCCTGGCGCTGTTGGTTAGATCTGCAAGCAGGGCACGCACCCGGTAAATGGTCTTCAAATGGCCGTCCGTTTTGGCAACGATAATCAGCTTGCGAGATTCGCCTCCTTTCACGAAGACAGAATAAGCGGACTCATACGGTTGATTGGCCATTCCTTCCTTGATGCCAATCACAAACCCGACCCGGCGTCGCTTGTCCATATCAGGCAATGGTGAGACGCGGGCACAATAAATCTCGATTTTAGCCGGTGCAGGATAATAATATCCGACATATCGATCCTGCTCTGCTGAGACGGCAGGAGTGATCATCAATAGAGGCCAGCTCACGGCCAGAAGCCAGGCAAAGGTACGTCCCAACATTAAATCGCTCCCGATAGCAGATTTTCTAAAGGGCACAGATTATTGGGAAAACCCTGCTTTGGACACCCCAAAAATAGAGGACCACCCTAATTCAGCTGACCAAGTGAGCGTCATTCCATTCGCGCAGCATTTTATGCGCTTCTGCCGCGGCAGTCTCATGATCGGGTGTTTTCTCGGGTATCTTCGCTGTAAGCTCTATGACGTAGCCATTTGGATCGCGAAAGTAAATGGAATGGATTGTATGGTGATCGGAAATGCCACGGGTCTCCATGCCCAGCTTCTTTCCTTTTTCAAACATCGCATGGAGGCTATCCATATCCACTTCAAGCGCGATGTGAAGGTCAAAGTCGTGTTGATCCTTGAACTCGAATTCCCGGTCGGGTGCTTCAAAGAAAGCGAGGAAAGATCCGTCGTCCATTTCATAGAAAGTATGAAGAACTTCCGTTTTCCGACCGGTTTTCGTTTCACTAATTGAGAGCGCATGGGCGAGGGGGAGGCCCAGAAAATCTTCGTAGAATTTTCGTGTTTCTTCGGAATTTCGGCATCTATAGGCGTTGTGGTGAAGTCCTTTTATCATCATGACCCTCTAAAACAAGTTAATGCGCCCTTGAGTAAATAACTGGCCCTCAATTTGACAAATTCAACCTTCCATTCCGTTATTCAAGTCTAGCCGGTTTTGCGCAACTTGAACCGCTGTATTTTTCCGGTGGCTGTTTTTGGAAGCTCATCAACAAATTCGATCCATCTCGGATACTTGAAGCTGGCGAGACGCTCTTTCACAAAAACTTTCAATTCGTCAGCCAGGCTATCGAGGTCCATATCAAAATTTTTCGGAACGATAATGGCTTTCGGTTTGATAAGGCCGTCTGCATCTGCCTGGCCAACGACGGCAACTTCCAGAACTGCTTCATGCTCAATCAGGGCAGCTTCTACCTCGAATGGCGATACATAGATACCGCCAACTTTCAGCATGTCGTCCGTCCGTCCGCAATAAATGTAATAACCGTCTTCATCCTGACGGTATTTATCCCCAGCGCGCGTCCAGGGGCCGTGAAATGTCTCAATGCTTTTTTCGCGCCGGTTCCAATACATAATCCCGCTGGTCGGACCTGAAATTTCTAGCGCTCCCATCTCACCTTGTGCAACGGGAAGACCGTCATCTCCCGTCAGGCGGATGTCATATCCCTTCACCGGTTTTCCGGTTGACCCAGGACGGATGTCGTCAGGCCGGTTGGAAAGAAAAATATGAAGCATCTCCGTGCTGCCGATGCCGTCGAGAAGATTAAGACCAGTGAGTTTTTGCCACCGTGCCAGGATTTCTGCAGGCAAGGCCTCGCCCGCGGAAATACAAAAACGTAAGTTATGACTTTCTCCCTCGGGCAGCAGATTACTTGCCAGCAGCATGCCGTAAAGAGTTGGGACACCAAAGAAAATCGTCGGTGATTTGTTTATCAGAATGTCGGCGACGGCTTCAGCAGTCGGAGTACCTTCCAACAAGATCGATGTGGCGCCAACAGCGAGAGGAAAAATCAAACCGGCCCCTAGCCCATAGGAAAAGAATAACTTTGGCGCAGGATACACGACGTCATTTTCATTCATACCCAGAGTGCCTATGGCATATAGCTCTGCTGTCATTTTCAGGCTTTTATGAATATGGACAGTTCCTTTTGGCATTCCCGTTGTGCCTGAAGTATAAGCCCAAAAACACATATCATCGGCCCTTGTCCTAGCGGCGATGGCCTCCTTGCTCTGGGATGCCAGAAGTGAAGAGAGCGCATGATGGTCTCCGCTGGCTTCACCAGAAACGATGACTGTATTAAGCTCGGGGTGTGATGCGAGGTGACCTTCAAATAATGGCAGCAGAATGTCGGAAACGACAACCGCTGTGGCACGGCTGTCCTCCAGTACAAATGAGTAGTCATTCGCGGTAAGTCGCGTGTTGATCGGGACGGGAATAACGCCCGCTTTAATTGCTCCAAGGAAGCAAACGGGGAAATCAATGCTGTCATTCATGCAAAGAACAATACGCTGTTCCGGCAGAATACCCAGTTCCCGGAGGGCATTGGCGAAGCGGTTAACGTTATCGCTTAGCTCCTGATAACTATGGGAGCCCGACTTGTCGATAATCGCTGTTTTTTGTCCCCGTCCGGCAGCCAGATTATGATCAATAAGATCTACCGCGGCATTGTAAAATTCGGCCTCATCGGCTTCGATGGACATTGCATTTCTCTCCTTGACGATCATTTACGCAGCCAGTCTTATACAGCTTATTAGTTTAACTTTCATTAAGCGCATCTGGCAAGTATGGCATTATCATAAACTTTTAAGTATTCGTCAGTTGCTCAAGCCATCCGTCCGCCCACTCAGCGGCTTGGTCTTCGGGCAATTCTCCGGAAGAGGCGTCATGGCGCATGATGTCGCCGACGCGTGTTGCGCCAAGTTTCTGAAATGCGGTGTCGAACAAAGTTCCCGCATTGCAGAAGGTTTGGTTGTAGGTAATGTCCCCAAGGGCAAAGACACCGAACCGGATGCCGGAAAGGTTCGGTTCAACCGTTGTCAGATTGTCAATAAAGGCTTGGCCATTGTCCGGTACGTCCCCCTGTCCATAAGTTGATGTGCAGATAACATATGCGGCATCATGGGTCAGGATGTCGGAGCTGAGGTCATCCATCAGAAGTATTTCCGCCGTCTTACCTTTTGCGGATAAGGCGTCAGCAATTTCCTCGGCTACGAGTTCGGCTGTTCCGGTCATTGTGCTGACAAGAATTTTTACATGATCGACCAAAATTGCGGTTCTCCAAAAAAATGCCTACGCAAAAACCGGAATAGGAAATATAATGCACTTTGTCCAGTGCATTATAAATAAATGTTGGTGATCATAGAGATGAGTAAAAAAGCGAGCGAACCGTCACGGCGGGAAGGCAGCCGCACGGATGAGTTTCTGGTTGATCTTGGTACGCATGTGCGGGCAGTACGGGCACAGCATGGCATGACACGGCGGATTCTTGCTCGGGATTCTGACGTTTCGGAGCGATACCTTGCTAAACTGGAGACCGGACAGGGAAATGTCTCCATATCGATACTGAGGCAGATTGCCGACGCCATGGATATGAATCTCATTGACATTCTGGCTGTCGGGGATCAGCTCAGTCCGGAAATGCAGGAGCTATATCAGCTGGCGCGGCATCTGCCTGCGGACCAATTGGCGATAGCGATATCAGAGATCAGGAAACAGCTTGCGCGTTCCGAGCATGTGGCTAAGGCCCGCCGGATCTCTTTGATTGGACTGCGTGGGGCCGGAAAGTCAACGCTGGGGCCGCTTCTTGCGGAAAATCTAGGGTGTGAGTTCGTGGAACTAAACAAATGTATCGAAAGAGAATTTGGCGCAGGATTGGACGAGATTTTCTCCCTCGCGGGGCAACCCTCCTTTCGTCGGCTGGAACGCCAATGTCTTACGGATATCATTGCAAATCATGATGACATTGTCATTGCGACAGGTGGGAGTATCGTTGCGGACGAGCAGACTTTTTCCATGTTGCTAAATCGGACGCATGTCGTTTGGGTGCAGGCCGAGCCCGAGGAACATATGTCTCGGGTAGTTGCTCAAGGTGATATGCGTCCAATGAGAGGAAGCCGTGAGGCGATGAAGGATTTGAAGCAAATTCTTGCCGCAAGGATACCCCTTTACCGCCGCGCTGATGCGAAATGCAGTACATCGGGCAAGTCGATTGCAGAAAGTTTGCATAACCTTAAAAATGTGGCAAAGGGGTTGATTGCGCCGGAGTGATTGTAAGTTGCTTGACATGAATTAAAGTGCATTTTAGAAAGGTAGTATAATTCATAATTCTGAGTAAGGCCCATGATCATTTTCGACAGGCATCCTGATAACTATTGTCACTGGACATTGTCTGTTGATGGGGCTATTGCAACTCTTGCGCTGGCGGTAGATGAGGATGCCGGGATTGTCCCTGGCTATCAGCTCAAGCTCAATTCCTATGATCTTGGCGTCGATATCGAACTTAACGATGCGTTGCAGCGGATACGATTTGAATATCCCGCAGTCCGTACTGTTATTGTCACCAGCGGCATGGAAAAAATGTTTTGCGCGGGCGCAAACATCTACATGTTGGGAACTTCTTCTCATGGCTGGAAAGTGAATTTCTGCAAATTCACCAATGAAACGCGAAATGGGATGGAGGACAGCAGCCGACATTCCGGTATTAAGTTCATTGCGGCATGCAACGGAACGACCGCAGGTGGCGGTTATGAACTTGCGCTTGCCTGTGACGAAATATTTCTGATTGATGATCGCTCCAGCGCCGTTAGTCTCCCTGAAGTTCCACTTCTCGGCGTATTGCCGGGAACGGGCGGCCTCACCCGCCTGACAGACAAACGCAAAGTCCGCCATGACCTGGCAGATGTTTTCTGCACGAATCCGGATGGTGTGCGTGGTCGGCGAGCCAAGGAATGGGGACTGGTGGATGAGGTTGTCCCGCGAAATTCCTTTAACGAAAAAGTTATGGCGCGGGCGCAAGAACTTGCCGCAAAGAGTAAACGACCGGAAAAGGCAAACGGCATTACCTTGCCGCCTCTCAGCAGGAAGATTGATGACGTCGGTTACCATTATCGGTATGTCGATGCCGTGATTAATACAGAGGAAGGGTACGCGACCCTGACCATTGCGGGCCCCGGTGATGATATAGAAATTTCACTTCCGGACATTTATGAAGCGGGGGCTAACTGGTGGCCGCTTTCCATGGCACGTGAACTTGACGATGCAATCCTGATGCTGCGAACGAATAATGAAGATATCGGGACGCTTCTTCTCAAGACAACCGGTTCGATTGATAATGTGCTGAAGGCTGATGCGGCGCTTTTTGAGCATCAGGATAACTGGTTTGTCTGTGAAGTGATCGGCATGTTACGGCGCACTTTGGCGCGTCTCGATGTTTCCTCCCGCAGTTTATTTGCCCTCATGGAAGAAGGATCCTGTTTCGCCGGCACTCTTTATGAACTCGCGCTTGCTGCCGATCGCATCTACATGCTGGATATCGCAGAAGAAGAGGGGATGCCGCCACATATTACACTGAGCACACAGAATTTCGGCGCCTATGAGGCTGTTAACGGAAAGAGCCGACTGGCTCACCGGTTTTATGAAGACGATGACGTACTTGATGCTCTCAGGCAACAAATGGAGATCAGGCTGGATGCCATCGAGGCTGAAGAAAAAGGCCTTGTCACCTTTATTCCTGACGATATCGACTGGGAAGAAGAAATACGGCTATTGATTGAGGAACGTAATAGCCTCTCGCCGGATGCCTTGTCCGGCCTTGAGGCAAATTTGCGCTTCGGCGGCTCTGAAACCCCTTCCACAAAAATTTTCGGGCGGCTGTCCGCTTGGCAGAACTGGATTTTCAATCGCCCCAATGCTGTTGGCGAAAAGGGCGCCCTTAAACTATTCGGTAGCGGGACCAAGGCCGAGTTTGACAAGAGGAGAGTGTAGGGTGGCGATAAACTATCAGGAGCGAATCCCCAATAATGTGGATCTCGGTAACGACCGCCGCCTCCAAAGGGCACTCGAACATTGGCAGCCCCGCTTCCTTGACTGGTGGCAGGAACTAGGGCCGGAAGGATTTCAGTCGAAAGAAGTTTACCTGCGCACGGCAACGTCGGTTGATGCGAAAGGCTGGGCGAGCTTCGGTAAGGTGAAAATGCCGGACTATCGTTGGGGCATTTTTCTCAATCCGGAGGAAAAGGATCGGACCATCGGCTTTGGCGATGATTATGGCAAGCCGGTCTGGCAGCAGGTGCCGGGAGAGTATCGCTCCACTCTCCGCCGCTTGATTGTGACGCAGGGCGATACGGAGCCTGCCTCAGTCGAGCAGCAGCGGCTGCTTGGCCAGACATGCCCGTCGCTTTTTGATTTGCGCAACCTGTTTCAGGTGAACGTCGAAGAAGGGCGGCATCTATGGGCGATGGTTTATCTTCTGCATGCCTATTTTGGCCGCGATGGACGGGAGGAAGCGGAAGATCTGTTGCTGCGCCATTCGGGGAAAGAAGACAATCCGCGCATTCTCGAGACATTTAACGAGCCGGTCAGCGAATGGCTCTCTTTTTTCATGTTTACCTATTTCACGGACCGTGACGGCAAGTATCAACTTAAATGTCTGGCGGAATCATCTTTTGATCCCTTGGCGCGCACTTGCCAGTTTATGCTGACGGAGGAAGCGCATCATATGTATGTGGGGGAAACCGGGATCACACGTATCATCCGGCGTACGCTTGAAAAAATGACGGAACTCAAAACGGACGACCCTATTATACTGAGAAAGGCCGGTGTTATCGACTTACCATTGCTTCAGCGCTACGTGAATTACTGGTTTTCCTCCTGTATGGATCTGTTTGGGGCCGAAATTTCATCTAATGCAGCAATCACTTTCGCGAATGGTATTAAGGGACGCCCGGACGAGCGGCAGTATGAAGACCATATTGCCCGCGATACCAGTCTGGAAATTGAAATGCCGGATGAAAAAGGCGGGATTTGTATTGAGGAAGTCGCCGTGCGCAGCGCCATCAACTGTCAGGTGCGTGACGCCTATATCAAGGATTGCATGGTCGGCGTAACCCGCTGGAACCGCCTTATCAAGAAGGCCGGATTTGATTATGCGATTGAACTGCCGTCAAGTCGATTTCGCCGCAATATCGGATCGTGGGCGGGGGTAACAACAACACCGAAGGGTGATTTTATATCGGAGGCGGAATTCCATCGCCGCCAAGACGAGTTTTTGCCCTCTGACGATGATCGTAATTATGTTCTTAGCTTGATGCGGCAGGTGACAGAGCCTGGTAAAATTGCCGGCTGGATCGCCGCGCCGGATCGGGGCATCAATAATATGCCGGTCGACTATGAATATGTTGTGCTGAAATAGCGGCAATTCCGGGTCCCAGGTTTAAATGCTACCTTCGCTTTCAATCACAAGGATGCGGGAAGGAACCAACGGGACGGCATTGTGCCGGTCGCCCGTTTCGGCATGAAAAATCTCGCCGGGAGAAAGTTGTAAAACACTCTCTAGTCCGGCATCCCCGATATGCATCTCAACTTTACCATCCAGAAGGACAAAAACTTCCGGGCCGTCATTCACATGCCAGATATAGGGTTGATCGGTCCAGTGAAGGCGGACAGTCGCGTTTTGAATCTGCTCAATATCGAGGGCATCCCAGGCTTTTTCTCCCTGAAAATCTGTTGGCTTGATTACACGCATAACATCATCCTCTTAGTCACCACCTTCGTAGCGACCGCATTTACTTTAATAAAGAGCGTGTAGTCTCCACGCTAGGGCGGCCTTTTATATGTTCGTACCAAGCGGATAGCTTGGAATAATCCCCCAACATTTCAATCCCTTCCTGCGCCATTGTGAAATAGTCGACCATCGGTATGAGATGAGCATCTGCGAGGGAGAATGTGGAAGACGCTATATATCCATTGTCACTAATGATCTTTTCTAATGCTCGCAGGACAAATGCGCTCTCTTCAATCCCTTCCTTCAAAAGCTCTTTATCAACGGGTTGGTCAAAAACCGGATTAAAGACGCTTTCAGAGAAGACTTTCCTGACTAATGGTCGATAGCCATAGTTATCGACGATCGCCATGACCTGCCGCATTCTAGCACGCTCTTGTATACTCGTGGGCTGTAACGAGGGGCCGCCAAAAGCTTCATCAAGATATTGCGTGATGGCGCTTGTTTCATAAAGAAACAGATCACCATGACGAATAGCCGGGACCCGTTTAAAGGGATGAATTTGGAGGTAGTCGTCGGCAGCATCCATATCAAAGGGATTTATGTCACGGATGACATGTTTGATCTTCTTTTCCGCCAGTACGATTTTTACAATTCGTCCATAGGCGCTGAACTTGAAATTGAAGAGTTCAATTGTCATTCTGGATGCCGCTCTGTACTGTAATTGTCTCTTAGGTTCATCTTGACCAGATGTATGATGAATACACAAGCGGCAATACCATTTTTTCCCTTGCACTTGCCGACCATCTCGGCGATAACGCGGCACCCTGTTTTTGGGATAATGGAACGGTTTTTTCACGGATAAAAATGCTGAAAAATATCAGGAAAAATGACGAAATTGACGACGCAGACGAGATGCGGGTTGATTATTTCGTGCATAAGGACGGCCTGACATTCGCGGGAACCCACCTGATAGTTGATCTCTGGCAGGGAGAGGGGTTCAATGACCCTGACCTCATTGAGAGCGCTCTACGCCGCTCAATCGATGCAGCCGGGGCGACTTTGTTGCATTTCCATGTCCATGCATTTGAGCCGGATGGCCTTTCCGGCGTGGCAGTATTGGCGGAAAGTCATATCAGTTTTCACAGCTGGCCCGAGCGTGGATTTATGGCGCTGGATATTTTCATGTGCGGAAAGGCCGACCCCTATAAAGCCATTCCGGTTTTGAAGGAGGCGTTCAAGCCGGTTACGCTTCAGGTCAATGAAATCAAGCGGGGAATTGTCAGTTGATGGAGCTCTTCGATGAGGGGTTGCATTCTGGTGTTAATCTCGCGCTGAATGTCGAGAAGGTCATCTATCGTGAGAAGACCGACCTTCAGGATTTGGTGATATTCGAGAATAGCCAGTTCGGGCGGGTCATGTCCCTTGATGGCGCGGTCCAAACGACGGAAAAAGACGAATTCATTTATCATGAGATGTTCGTGCATGTTCCACTTCTTGCTCATGGCAAGGTGCGGCGCGTCCTCATCATTGGCGGCGGCGATGGTGGCGCAGCGCGGCAATTGATGAAGCACAGGAATATAGCGGTAACGCTAGTCGATATTGATCGCACCGTCATTGAGCTCAGCAAGAAATATATGCCATCTGTCTCTGGCGGCGCTTTTGATGATCCTCGGCTCGAACTTGTGATTGCGGACGGCTGTAAATTCGTCGAAGAAACAGACGCACGCTGGGATGTCATAATTATTGACAGTACGGATCCGCATGGCCCGGGCGAAGTTCTCTATACAGAAGAGTTCTATCGTGACTGCAAGACATGCCTGAGCGAGGGTGGAATAATCATCACCCAGAACGGCGTTCCGTTTGTTCAGGAGAGTGAGCTTAGAGAAAGTTATGATCGGCTTGGCGGCTTGTTTAAGGACGTGACGTTTTACCTTGCCGCCATTCCGAGTTATGTCGGGGGCGTTATGGCCTATGGGTGGGCGACGGATGAGGCGGATCACCGAAAAACCGGCCTTGCCAAACTGGCGCAACGATATATCGAAGCGGAATTAGAAACAGAGTATTATACGCCGGAAATACACCAGGCCGCTTTCGCCCTGCCCCTGCATATTCAGAAGATGCTGACGCGGGAACTCTAGGCCGCTAGCACTCCACCACGTTCACGGCGAGCCCCCCTTGAGAGGTTTCCTTATATTTACTGAGCATGTCGACGCCGGTTTGCCGCATGGTCTCTATCACCTCATCAAGGGACACCACGTGTACGCCGTCTCCGGAAAGTGCCAGTCGGCAAGCATTGATTGCCTTCATGGCACCCATGGTGTTGCGCTCGATGCAGGGTATCTGAACTAGGCCACCTATGGGATCGCAGGTCAGGCCAAGGTTATGTTCCATGCCGATCTCCGCCGCGTTCTCAACTTGCTCATTTGTGCCGCCGAGGACGGCGGTGAGCGCCCCTGCCGCCATGGAGCAGGCAACACCCACTTCTCCCTGACAGCCCATTTCCGCCGCCGAGATCGAAGCACGTTTTTTGTATATGGCGCCAATGGCGGCGGCCGTCAGCAGGAAGTTACGGCTGCCCTCTTTGGTGACACCTGGGCAGAACCGTTGGTAATATTTGAGGACCGCAGGGATCACGCCTGCCGCCCCATTCGTAGGCGCTGTGACCACACGGCCGCCGGCGGCATTTTCTTCATTCACGGCCAAGGCATACAGATTAACCCAATCGAGAACAGTCAGCGGATCGCGCGATGCCCGCTCCGGGTTTTCCATCAGGTCTTTATAAAGCTTGTTAGCGCGACGTTTTACATTCAGGCCGCCGGGCAGCACTCCTACACCTTCACATCCGCGCTTTATACAGTTGATCATGGCGTCATTCACATCATCCAGAAAGGCAAAAGTTTCTTCTTCTGATCGCCAGCTGCTTTCATTGGCGAGCATCATCTCGGCGATACTGAGGCCGCTTTCTTTTCCCAGTGCAAGCAATTCATCCGCAGATGTAAAAGGGTAGGGCAGGCTGATATTGTGGCCCCGGGTTTCCGCGCGGTCGCCCTCATTATGTGAAACCACATAGCCGCCGCCGACGGAAAAATAATCCCGGCTGAGCAATTCTTCTCCGTCTTTACTGAACGCATAAAAGCGCATCCCGTTTGAATGTTCGGGCAGGAGCTCGTCTTTCAGGAAGAGGAGGCTTTGATCTTCGAAAAAAGGAATAGCATGGGCCCCGTCAAGTGAAATCGACCCGCTCGTCCGGATTTTAGCGATCAGGGGCTGGACTTCTTCGGGATCGACAGCGGAAGGGCGCTTGCCGCTTAATCCGAGAAGGATAGCCATATCCGTTGCATGACCATGACCCGTAAGCGCAAGAGAGCCATATAACTCGACAAGGACGCGATCAGTTTTCAGAAGCAGATCTTCACTATTCAATCGGTCAACGAAACGTTTCGCTGCGCGCATCGGGCCCACAGTATGGGAACTCGAAGGGCCAATGCCGATCGTGTAAAGATCGGTGACACTTATATTGACATCCATCTGCGAAGTTGTGCTTGTCGAACTTGCAGGCCTTGATGGCACAACGGGTGTGACATTGCCAAGGCCGGTTTTGGGAGTTGTTGTCATATCGGGCACCCTTCTTTACTTTGGTGGAACTCACCAATGCGCTAAATGATGCCCCCTCTGTCCGTGTACCTGAAAGATTACGCTGGAAACTTCCAGCTTACCTCTTCGGTGATGCGCCAACCATCGTCGGCGTATTCTCTCCAGAGCCTTTTGTCCTGACGATACAGGTGCCTGAGAGTTTCCGGGGCGGTTGCTCCTTCGGCGCCGGTAATACCGGTCTCTCCCATCAGGAAAATCAAGGTATGCCGATCATCGAGCGGCAAGTGTGACAACCTTAGGTATGGTGTCTGCCCATTGTCAAGCTTCTGATGTCAGGTTGACGCTTAGCGGGTGCCGTATTTCAGGACCCAAAGTGGCAGCAATGCTGCTACATCGGGACTTTTCTCGTCCAGCTCGATCGCTGTCGTCATACTTTGCGTATCGACGCGAACAATCCGACCTCCGAAGCGGCACATTTCGGGAGAGCCAACTGGCCCGACAATTCCTTCTACCGGTTTGTCGAGTTCCGCCTGGCCAAGCACGCCGTTCAGCATCATACCGTCAAGGGACCAGTTTTCGGTTGAAAACTGCGTTCCGTCAATCTCTACACTCAACACAGGCTTGGAGACACGGAAGGCTCCCCGTTTTTCGAATCTGTTCTCAACCGATAGATCATTCATTTCAGCTTGCAGCACAATTCTCTCCATAAAAGTTTGTACAGCAATCACTATGCAGCGTTCGTGCCAGAATGACATTCATGGAAAACACAACGGTTTCTATATGGTTCGGTGGAAAAGAGACAAAAAAGCGAACAACGGCGTTTGATGGTGGGCAAGAAAGTCCTGACAGAAGGAAAATATTTGCCGCAAGTTTGTTTTTCGGGCCCTTGAAGGGTGCTTTTGGAAAGCGAAAGAGAATCAAAATCATCAATAAGTACGGCTGAGATTCAATTTCGGGCCGATTTTCTTCCGTCTCCGCCTGAGGTGTAGATTTTTTTTAAATTCGACCAAAAGTAATAATATTCTGTTTTGAAAGGATTTTTCGCAATATTGCTGCAGGTGCGAAGGTAAAAAATGAAATTTTGTCAATAATGACAATTTGTCATCTTTGAAAAACCCTGCTAATAATCGCCGCAAGCCGGGTAACTGGGCGGAAGATCCAAGCCTGGCTAAACTTTCCAATAAACTAGGAGTCATCCTTTATATGTCAATGCCAGCTGTTCTGGAGGGGCGACTTTCTCTTCCAGTCATTGCATCGCCAATGTTCATTGTTTCCAATCCGGAACTGGTGATAGCGCAGTGTAAACAAGGCATTGTAGGCTCCTTTCCGGCGCTGAATGCGCGGCCGGTTTCTCAACTCGATGAATGGCTGCAACAGATAAAGACCGAACTTGCGGACTATGCGAAAGCCAATCCGGACAAGAAGGTGGCTCCTTTCGCGGTCAATCAGATTGTTCATGCGTCGAACGCTCGGCTGGAAGAAGATGTTGCGCTCTGCGTCAAGCACGAAGTGCCCATTATTATTACCAGTCTCAGGGCGCCAAACGAAGTTATCGACGCGATACACTCATACGGCGGAATTGTTCTGCATGACGTAACAACTATTCGTCACGCGCAAAAGGCGCTGGAGGCCGGTGTCGATGGGCTGATACTTGTCTGCGCTGGCGCTGGCGGCCATGCCGGCAGGTTAAGCCCTTTCGCCCTGGTATCAGAGGTCCGGCAGTTTTTTGACGGTCCTATTGCCCTTTCCGGCGCGATTGCCAATGGGCACTCAATTCTCTCGGCGCAGGCGATGGGGGCGGACCTTGCTTATATGGGCAGCGCCTTCATTGCGACGAAGGAAGCGAACGCGGTTGAAGATTACAAGTCCATGATTGTTGAAAGCGCCGGCGAAGACATTGTGTATACCAATACATTCACCGGCGTTCATGGAAACTATCTCCGCCCGAGTGTTGTTCGGGCAGGGCTGGATCCGGAAAACCTGCCGGGGGCTGATAAGAGCCGGATGAACTTCGGTAGCGGTGGCACTGGAAAGTCTAAAGCCTGGAAGGATATTTGGGGTTCCGGGCAGGGAATCGGCAGTGTTGGTGATGTGCCGAGTGTTGAAGAATATGTGAACAGATTAAAAGAACAGTATGCCCAGGCCAAGGCTGAAATCAATAATAAGGCCATGTAGACTGAATTTATCCCTCACCCCTATGGGGTGGGGGTAATTTCTTTTCAGATTCCGATGAAAATTGAACGAGATTAAGCGACGCTGCGGTTAGCTGCGGACCGCTGTCGCAATGCCACTTGTTGAAGTTTCGCGAATGATTTCCCGAATGTTCACCGAGCATTTCGCGCACTGTGGTGCTGCACCTAGCAATTCATAGACATTGGCAATACGTTGCGCGCCAGATGCAACTGCCGTTTTTACGTCGCGATCCGTTAATCCATTACAGAGACAAATATACATTGCGCGTATCTTCTTTGTTAAAAGTGCCAATCATTCCTAAAAGCTAGTGTATTTGCGAATGGTTGTCAATAGCAATGAATTCTCGGTGCGCGCTTTTTTACATTATGTGATTGATTTTCCTATGAGGTTTGTGACTGAATAAAGTTTTCCAGTCCCATTTTGCCGATCAAGTCACGTTGCGTTTCCAGCCAGTCAATATGTTCTTCCTCCGATTCTAGGATATCGACCAGCAAATCACGTGAAACATAGTCCTGTTTGCTTTCGCAGTCTTTTATCGCGTTTTTCAGATCGACATGGGCCACATGCTCCATCTTGAGATCACATTCGATGATCTCCTGTACGTCCTCCCCAATCATGAGCTTTCCGAGATCCTGCAAATTAGGCAGTCCGTCAAGGAAAAGTATGCGCTTGATGAGCTTGTCGGCATGTTTCATCTCGTCAATGGATTCGTGATACTCCTTATCGCCCAGTTCGTTCAGGCCCCAATCTTCGAGGATTCGGGCGTGGAGAAAATACTGGTTGATTGCCGTCAATTCGTTTTTCAAGATGACATTCAGATGCTTGATAATTGACGTGTCGCCCTTCATAAAACCCTCCTTGCGTAACTATGGTTAGTTCAGTAACTATATCTAAGGAGTGCAGTTTAATAAATGCTCTTAAGAAAAAGACTTGATGAACAAGCGAGGTGAGAGATGTCGGAAAATCCGTTTAATCCAGAAAACCATAAATATGGCGAGGCAAGCTATTTCGAGGACCTTTCGGTTGGCCAGAGGTTCTATATTCCCTCCCGGACTTTGCGTGACGCTAATTTTTCGGCGTTTCAGGCCGCCTCGGGCGATAATCACCCCATTCACTATGATTTAGAATATTGCAAGTCGCAGGGCCATCCGGAATTGCTCGCCCATGGTTTCCAGGTTTTGATACAGACCGCTTCCGGCGCAGGTATTTTTCCGCATGTTATCGGTGAGGCTCTTGTCGCTTTCATAGATCAGTCATCAAAATTTCTGGGCCCCGTTTATTACGGTGATACGGTCTATCCGGAACTAGTCATCACGGATCTCAAAGAACAGAAATCGACAGGCGTCGTGACGGTGCGCTCCACAATTCATAATCAATGCCGTGAGCTTGTTCTCGAAGGAGAGCAGCGGTATCTCGTCCGTCGGCGGAAGTAGCGTTACACTGCAGACTGAATTTTAAAATTCCGGGTTGATGCCAGAACCGATCCGCAGAGTTGCTCCATACCATCCTTCACGGTAAATATATCAGCGGCGCCAATGGAAATATTGCGGCCGTTTTGCAGAACGCGTCCGCGGGCAATTACTTTTTCGCCGCGTGCCTGCGCTGTCATTTTTACGGTAAAATCCAGCGTGGCACAGGCCCATCCCGCAGGCAGCAGGGAATTGCAGGAGCTTACCGCAGCGATATCGCCAACCGTGCCGATAAAGGATGCCGGAAAGAGGTCCGGAGGCGTTGATAGAGCCGCCTGAAATGGGGCCTCAATGACAATATGCCCGGGCGTCTCATCCAGTATGGTGACACCATAGCTCTGGACAAACGGGAGCAGCGCCAGAAAATCGGAGGGTTTTGATAACTCCCCCGATTTGTCCGGCTTTCCTGTTTCCTCAGTGCGCATAACGACCGACAATCTGCTTGCCGAGGGAGGACATATGGACTTGGTCCGGTCCGTCAGCAAGCCGGACAGTCCGGGCGTAAGCAAATGCTTCCGCAAGGAAAGTGTCTTGGCTCAGACCCATCGCGCCATGCACCTGAATTGCCCGGTCAATCACGGTCTGGGCCATTGTTGGCGCGGTGATTTTGATCATGGCGATCAGGTCCCGGGCCTCCTTATAAGAGACATCGTCCATACGTGCGGCTGCTTTCAGCGTGAGCAGGCGGGCTTGCTCTATCTCGCAGGCAGACTTGGCGATATCTTCTCGCACCGATCCTTGATCGCTTAATTTCTTGCCGAAGGCGACACGATTTTCCGCCCGCTTGCACATCAGTTCCAATGCCCGCTGGGCGCAGCCGATCAGGCGCATGCAGTGATGGATGCGACCGGGGCCAAGGCGCCCTTGTGCAATCGCGAAACCTTCGCCTTCTCCGCCGATAATATTGGATGCCGGAACACGAACGTTTTCCAGGAGAACCTCCGCATGGCCATGCGGGGCATCATCGGAACCAAAAACATTCAACGGCCGGAGAAGGGTGACGCCTTTTGTATCAACCGGTACCAGTATCTGGGATTGTTGTGTATGGCGCGGGGCGTTCACATCGGTCTTGCCCATCACAATCATGATTTTGCATCGGGGATCCAAGGCGCCGGATGTCCACCACTTGCGCCCATTGATGACATATTCATTGCCTTGGCGATCTATCGTGCATTGGACATTCGTTGCGTCGGAAGAGGCGACGGCAGGCTCCGTCATGGCAAAAGCTGACCTGATCTCGCCATTCAGAAGGGGGACAAGCCACTCATCTCGCTGCGCTTGAGTCCCATAACGGGCAAGCACCTCCATATTGCCAGTGTCGGGCGCGCTGCAGTTAAAGGCTTCGGAGCCGATGGGGGACCGCCCCATAATTTCGGCGAGCGGGGCATATTCCAGGTTATTTAATCCTGCGCCGTAATCCTCAAATTCCGCAAGGAAGAGGTTCCAGAGACCTTGCGCCTTTGCCTTCTTCTTTAATTCCTCCATGATTGGCGGAATCGTCCATCGATTGTCGGATTTCTCCAGAAATTCATGGAACACAGCCTCCGCCGGATATACGTTTTCGTTCATGAAGCCTTCGACGCGACTTACCAAATCGTCGACTTTATCGGTAAAGGTAAATTTCATTTCTCTGCCCTCATCAGGTTTTGCTGAATTCGATTATTAAGATAGCGTTGAATTTAAAATCATTAAAATTTATTTTTATGATGATTTAGTATTCATAAAACTTATAGTTAGACAATGCAGCTTACTCACATTGACATGAACTTATTCCTTACTTTTGAGGCTATTTATACCCATGGTAACCTCACGCTGGCGGCGCGTACCTTGAATGTGACGCAGCCGGCGGTCAGTAATGCCCTTAACCGTTTGCGGGAGCGATTAGGCGATCCCCTGTTCATCCATGCAGGCAAAAAAATGAACCCGACGCCGATGGCCCAAAAAATGATCGGCCCGGTTCGTCAGGCGCTCCGACTCCTTCAGACAGGTATCAGCGCGGAAGAGCAGTTTGATCCCGCAGGCAGTGACAAAGTTCTTCGGATTGCAATTGGCGATATTGGTGAAACGATTTTGCTGCCAAGGCTTGTTGAAAAGCTGCGACGGATGGCACCCCACATGAAAGTACAGGCGTTCCATGTCCCAAGGCGATCAATTCCGCGCCGCCTTTCTTTAGGCGAGATCGACTTTGCCGTTGATATCCCGATCCTTGATAACGCTCAATTGATGCATGACAAGTTGATGGTTGAGGAGCAAGTCTGCGCAGTTGGCCGCAATCATCCGCTTGCCGGAAATGCGGCCATTACGCTTACGGATTATCTCAATATGACGCACATACTTGTTTCGTCCCGTCCTCGCGGTGGGGGGATTGTTGATATCGAACTGGATAAGTCGGCGCATTCGCGGCGCATCGCTATCCGATTGCAACATTATCAAGCCGCCTTTCACATGATAGAGCGGACAGACTTGGCCGTAACTGCGCCACGGCAGTTGGCTCAACTATATGATTGCACGACATTCCGCGTGCCCCTTGATGTTCCCAACCTTGATCTGCATCTTTACTGGCATATTTCTGCAGATCAAATGGAAGCGAGCAAATGGCTGCGCAAACAGATTTTTTCAGTTATCTGAACGCAGCAACAAGTGGATCGTTGCGCGTATCGTCAGAATATGATTAGTCCTAAGCCATGACAGATATTCCCGACGAAAGCGAACCGACATTATATCTTATCCCGACGCCGATTGGGAATCTTGAGGATATTACGCTTCGGGCAATGCGGATTTTGCAATCGGTCGATGCGCTGGCCTGTGAGGATACGCGCCATACCCGAAAGATATATGAACGGCATGCTCTCACCAGCCCGCCCATTATTTTCCCTTGTCATGCGCATAATGAAGACCGGGCGGTAGGACGTATTCTTTCACTGCTTCGCGATGGAAAATCTGTTGGACTTACTTCCGATGCCGGGGCACCTGGAGTAAGTGATCCGGGTCAGCGCGCTGCAGCAGCAGCGATTGAGGCAGGATATCAGGTTGTTTCGCTTCCGGGCGCGAGCGCGGTCATCACGGCCTTGACCGTTTCAGGGTTACCAATTCCGGCATTTACATTTCTTGGGTTTTTGCCAAGACGACCGGGCCGACAGCGTAAATTATTCTTGGCCTTTGCCGAAGCACCGTCCGCGCTGGTGTTTTTTGAATCTCCCTTTCGTGTGGGCAAGATACTCGCAATTGCGCATGAGGTGCTTGGGGATCGTCCTGCCGCAGTCTGTATCGAACTTACGAAGAAATTTGAGAATATTCATCGTGGCCCACTGTCCGACCTCTCCGAGCAATTCTCCGACCAGAAAATCAAAGGCGAAGTCACTATTGTTATTGGCCCACCCATTCGCGAAGATTCGACAAAGGGTGAAACGAGCGGGTTGCTTGGGCTTCCCTGAGTATTGCGCCGAAGCAGTTGCAATTGAGTTTGGTAAATCAATCTGTTAAATTAGATTTATTGAAAGTGCGGATTTTGCAGCGGCTCTCTCGGTAACTTATAAGGAGGAACACTATGAATGTAGCAGGTATTCTGAAAGTGAAGGGGAGCGATATCATCACGGCAAGCCCTTCTGATAGCATAGAAGCAGTGGCGAACATTCTCGGAGAAAAACGAATTGGCGCCGTTCTGGTTGTCGACGAATCGGGCAAACTATGTGGTGTTCTCTCTGAGCGGGATATCGTACGCGGGCTTTCTGAAAGCGGGAATGGCTGCCTCCAGCTTGCGGCAGCTGACTTGATGACGTCAGATCTGGTAACGACAACACCGTCTGATACAATCGATAGCGTTATGGCCCTGATGACAGAGCGGCGCATCCGTCACTTGCCGGTTCTTGATGAAGGCCAGCTTGCGGGGTTTATCTCAATCGGCGATATCGTAAAAAGCCGCATGGATGAAGTCGAGAGAGAAGCGGCCGCCTTACGGGATTATATCGCGACAGGATAATAAAAATCAGGCCAGAACATCCATCGCATGTCTCAGGAACGACAGGGAGCGATCGGTTGCGGCCTCACCTTCTGCTATCATTTCCGCCGCCTTGTCGAATTCCAGCAACCCATGACTTGCCAATCTGGGTGCAATTGTTATGTCCGGCGGGTCGCCCGCTAGGCGGGACCTGCTCAGGCGATCCTGCACAATATTGAGGGACGACATCATGACGCCGAATATGCTTGGTTCTGCGCCTGATTTATCGAAAAAGCGATGTTTCATCAAGTTGAGCGGGGAGCGGGAATGAAAAAGCCGTGTTTTCTTGCCGTTTCCATCAACAACGAAATCCGCTTCGCTCTCGCCGATATTGGTCATGCCGAAAACATCCGCATTCAGATTGACTGCGATAACCAGGCGGGCTCCGAGCGCCCGACAGACGGATACCGGAACGGGGTTGGTCAGGGCCCCGTCAATAAGCCAGCGTCCATTGATTTTTTGCGGCGAGAACAGGCCTGGAAGAGCATAGGAGGCTGTTATTGCCTTTGCCAGATTGCCTTTTCGTATCCAGATTTCATGTCCGGTGCCAAGTTCAGTTGTTACTGCCGCAAAGGGAATCGGAAGGTCCTCTATTTTCGTATCCCCGATCGTGTCTTCCAGCAGTGTGAATAATTTTGCGCCCGAGATCAGCCCGCCACCTGTGAGGCGGATATCCAGCAGGCGAAACAGGCCGGATTTTCCCAGATCGCGTGCCCAGGCTTCCAGTTCATCAAGCTTGCCAGCAAGATACATCCCGCCGATAAGGGCCCCAATGGACGTGCCGCAGATATAGTCGGGCTTCAAGCCTTCCTGTTCCAGTCGACGCAGAACGCCAATATGGGCCATACCGCGCGCAACACCGCTGCCCAATGCCAATCCGATTTCCGGCCGTGACATAGATATACTACCTTGTGAGTCAGAATTTTCTCTTGTTTTATGCCTTAACAGATATATCTCATTAACTCCATACTCTCGGCAATCGCACTAGAGGTATATTTTGGCAAATGCCAAATACGGCTGATTATCCGTTGCTTGTATGTATTAGATAAGAGTTGTATTAAGGCTGTGTTAAAGATATAATACGATCTTCATATTTTTGTAAAATTACCTGTTGACGCCGTTGCGCGCTTATCTATATAAGATGGGCAACGACGCAGTCGGATACGCCTGATGAAGGTCAGGATAAGTTCGGCGGCGTTTTTTTTGTCCGGTTCAAGCGACTGGTTGATATTTGACATTGTTGTAATGATGAGAAGGGATGCCTGGGCG
>TARA_R110002124_G_scaffold206581_6_pt1 | contig 74101 bp, 44 predicted proteins | sample TARA_R110002124 | Tara Oceans TARA_R110002124 (sample SAMEA4397445) | marine metagenome | biome: Polar Biome; feature: [SRF] surface water layer (ENVO:00010504); material: water (ENVO:00002006), including particulate matter (ENVO:01000060) such as... | depth 5 m | reverse complement strand
CTTTCCTAAAAATAATAAAAATTCCTTAACTAAACGACATTGATATTTCGGGTTAAAACAATTGAATTTGCTTTTCACTTTTCAAGGGTGGATTAACTTCTGGAATTTTTTGACTCATTGAATAATAAACCTAAAATAGTATAAATTAGCATGCTCTGTTCCTTCCAAAACCGCTCTTTCTGTGAAAACAACCAGATATTCTTGTTCGTTAATTTGAGCAATGGTGGGGTAACCATAAAAATTTTGGTTTAAGGGACCTTCCTGCTTTAATCCGGCCCAAGGGCGCCGTAGTTCATGCTGTAGTTTCCATCCTTCAGGGCTACCCAAAATATCATTGGGGCTAGCGGAGTAGATAAACAGACTGTTTTGTTCGTCAGGCCTAGAATAACGGTCGCTGGTAAGGGCTATTAGCATATCCCGGTTCTTATCATATATCAATTGGGGTGCAGCACCCCAATGTAAATTAGGTGGTATGTTGGTTGCAACGGGTTCAGTCCAGGTTTTTCCATTGTCGTAACTTTCTACTTGCACCAAAGGATGGCCGTGCGGGCGCTTATCGTCTCGGATTAAGGCTACTATTCTATTATCTCCACACTAAGCGCCGGCAACTTCCGTTAATTTAAAGTCTTCATTATCTGTGATTTGATTGTACGATTCCCAAGATGAACCGTCCTGGCTAAAGGTTATAAATCTTCTACAACCTACCATCGCATATTGGTTGATGTCCGGATTGTAAAACATTTGGCCTGTACTCCAAATGCCTTCTAAATTGCTTAGTTCCGGATCAGTCCAAGCCTTTGATTGTTGAGGTTCAGTCCAAGTAATACCATTGTCATCACTGTAAATAAAATATCGGCCTTCTGTTTGGTTTCCATCAAACCTCCGAAAGAAGGCGACGATTCTGCCTTCCTTAGTAATCCCACCGTGAATATTGCGATCATCGTATTGGTGACTGTTATACACTGTTTCTACCTTGCTCCAACTGTCTTTCTCCGGATCATAGGTGATTATTGCGATATATGCATTAGTACCCACATGGTCGCCTTCAATGCCGGGGTCAAGTCTAAATAACAAAAGTATTTTTCCATCATTTAATGGAGAAAGGAAACCTTCGCTAACATGATCATTACCAGCTAAAAATTGCTTAGAAGGAGAGGTGTAAAAAGTATATTCATCTTTCCCTGCTTGGCCCCAAGAGTTGGTGGTGCAACTAAATGATAGGAAAAGTAAAGCCAATATTTTCAATATAAAATTTTTCATAGGATTATTCTTAGAGGCTTATAATGGCTAGGCATGGCAGCAATTCTTTATTTTAAATTCCCATAGCAAAGAATTTGGTTTAATTGGATTTGCTTTCTCAGGGAAATCAATAAAAAGTTAATATTAACCACATGAACCTTTATTCAATCGATTACAATATTTCAAACAATTTATTGGGCTGATCCCAATGAATACGGGCAATAAATATACTTCCATCACTCCCATATTTTTCTACACCACTCGGCTGCATCCATTCGGATACGGTTATCCATGTTTCATTTGGACTAATATCAGTAATTCCAAAATTACCCAGTCTTGCACCACGTTCAGGTACCAATATTTTTTCTGTTTTACGAATAACCCTTAAACTGTTGGGATCTACCTGAGCCATAAATAAAGGGGCACGGTGGCGGAAAACATGGTCATTATCTGCTCCTATACGGGTATAAACCAGAAAAAGCCCATCATTATGAGTCACCCAATGTTGCTGGGTATTGTAATTCCCCAATGCCTCTCCATCATGAAAGGTCCATGGTTTGGGTTCTTCAAAATTAAGGCCGTCCACACTTTTGGTGACATATCCTTGCTTATCGTTTCGTAAGGTCAGATAGTAATTACCTTTAAAATGAGTAAGTGATGGTTCTCCATAACCCCTAGGCACATCAATATGTAATTCATTTCCTTGTTCAAGGAATTGCAGTTTTTTATTGTAGAAAGTACAGCGGATTACGGTAACTGAACTGGTTGTTCCATTACCAGGGGAACGATAATAGACAGGTAGCGAGATAGTTCCGTCCGATTTGTCGTACCGTTGTACACTTCCAGCACCACAATCTTCGAACTTTTCAAGTGCAGGCATTTCCAGCTTATTCCAGTCTGACCAGCCATAATCAGGCTCATAAATTGAATAGGAGGTGTCACGTGGTCGGGGATTGGAGACCTTCCAATCCGCTGTGTAAACTACTGTATGTCCTGTACCCAATAATGTTTTGGACTTTTTATGCCAGGCCGGCCAAAAATCACTTATTGCAACGGGGGGCGCCTTACCCCATCTATAATTTCATAACGTGGCTCAAGCGCCTTTAGCTCCATGGGGTTGGTCCATGTTTTCCCTAAGTCATCGGTTTGCATGCCGTATGCCGCTTTGAACACATCACTTCCGGAAAGATCTTGGCTAGTCATAGTCATAACCACCCTAGGATTCCCTCCCTTTCCCGCTAAAGGTATTATACCGGCTCTAGGGTGAACAAAGCAGTTTTCACCGTCAAAATATCTTGTTGGGCTTTGAAGGTTTAGTTTATAATTTACAGGTTCATTTGGCAGTTGTAAGCCCATGAGATTGATGGGTAAACTTAAAAATGTAATGCCACCGATAAGAGAGTTTTTGATGAATTTTCTTCGATTGGCCGGTTCCTTATTTTCTTTATAATTATTAAGCGTCATTGTAATTGGGGGTTTTATAAAAGTAATAAGTAAATGTTTTATGTAATAATCAAGTAAAAATACACAGGTGTCCCTATTCTGATTATAGATTATCAGAACATTAATGTAAATAACCTAGAAGTTTAATTCATTATTATATTCCATTGAGTCCTTTTTGTTCAATCGAATTTTATTGAACTATTTCTTTCTAGTATTAAAATAATAATAGAGTGGGACATCGGAGCTCAAAAAAACCGGTGATACATTATTGCGCTTTGGGTTTTCTCGGTAATGCCTATTGATATGGCTTTCTACTTGAACGAAAACTTAACTCTGTTCCCCTATATTGCTTCTCTGCATAAGATATTTTAAATTTTCCCTGCATAAAGTTTCATTGAACGCAATTGTAGCGTTTAATTACTGTATAGCGGTTGAGCTAATCATTTGGTTTACTGCAAAAAAAAAATACCGTAGACCCTCAATTCTGTAAAATAAGGAGTCTACGGTAATTAAATCTACTTTAGGTTTAAACAGTCCTTAGTATTTAAAAGTATCTTCTCCTTCAGGTGGAGTAGGAGGGTTCAACAAAATTGGTTCAGCAAAATCTTCATCCATTTCATAGGGCAGCATGTAAACTCTATCACCTCTAGAGTTACTAAAAAAGATACGTGAAATGGAGCTTTTTTTAGGGTCTGAATCTGCCCACATGGCAAAAAATGGATCTTTTGGATTATGTGGTCTACGTACATATCCATGATTAAATGGACTGTTACGCGTAACTTGCCTTTTCAATTGCCAAAAATCATTGTCTGGATTGCCTGGGTCGGTTGTTTCAAAAATCCCAATTTCTCCACCATTATAACCTGGTTGTGGACCTGGCACTGCTGGAGCAATTAATGTCCATCTATCATCATGAATATAAAAAGCACCTTCGTCATATGCATGATCGGATACTGTCACGTATTGGGATACCCATTTCTCCCCAGTCCATCTTCTAATTTTCCAAGCGCGTGGTGCATTTTCAGGCACAGGAGCTGCCCCAAATGATGTAATATATAATATGACAGGTCTTCCTTCATTATCAAATAAGAGTTGATTTGGATATACATTTTTACCTTGTGCCTCATAGTCATTGATTAAGGCCGGATTATCTCGGTCTTCAAGTGGAATTTGAACTGGTGTCCCATCTGCCGTTGTCCAAGTTTTCCCAAAATCGGTGGTTTGAAGGTAATATAAATTTGTTCTTCGGTCTACATTTCCCTCCGGATGGTAATTAAACGCAGTGCCTATTGTATCGCCTTTGACTCTACTAACCTGATAATGGCCTCCAAACCCAACTAGTTTTTGAAGTTTATCGGCCGGATTCGGTTCCCAATCTTTACCGGATTTGTTGGTTTCAAAATATAATTCCCTGCCACTAGTATACAAGGTTAAAAGGTGAAAAAAACCTTTTTGAGGTACTCTCCATATTTGGGAATAAGTTTGTTCCCGTTCTATAACAAGTTCAAATGAATCAATAGAATAGGGCTCATTACTTCGGAAGATCTGACCTGGTCTATGTCTTCCTCGTCCGGCTACAAAGATCCATAAGTAGCCTTCATCATCTATCGATATACTTGGATTGTCATGAGGATCATCCACACCACGTTGATCCCTTACCACAGTAGGTTTAGGCACGCGATGTTTGTTGTGATCATAATAGGAGACCATTGCCAATAAATACCTGTTCTCTGGTCCTGAATCACCACCGTATACAAAGAAAGTTTTGTTTACTTCCGGTGCATAAATTGCCATGGGAGCTACAGTGTGCGGCCAAGCAAATGAAAGTGGACCGGAATATTTGTAGTCAGTAGAACCATAGCTTGGAGATTGTGGGCGATCTTTCATTGGAGGGTGAAACCACCAAATTCCTCTATAACCATCTAACTTTTGATTATCAAGAAACTTACTCTCACCTTGCACCTTTTCAGTACCTTTTACCTCTTGGGCCTTCAAGTCCGCGATAAAAAATAGCATTCCTATATATGTTATGCATATATATCTAATAGATAAACCTTTTAATACGAAATTTAATGACATATTTTATGATTTTATTAATGAAATTTATTTGATAAATTTTACACTTCTTATTTCAAATTCATCTACCCCTTTTTCATATTTATCATTTTCAAAAACAATAAATAGATCCTTCTTGTCAGAAGTCAATTTTATTGGTAATCTAACAAAGCTATCGTCCGCTACAGTCAATTCACTTAGCCTTGAGGATCCAATAATTTCCCCGTTTGAAGAGCCGGTTCGGATCGAGACTTTCCATAGTGAGTCCTTTACCTTAGGGAAATCAATTATATCTAAACCAAGCATATTAATACCTCTTAAATCAATATTGTTAAACCCAAAATATGATTTTTTGGCATTAGGAATTAAATTATTAGGTTGTTTAAAGTGAGGCGTATATAAACGCATATTTGATATTGTATCAAAATCTGCCATAAATACTCTTGGGTTTTTTAACCCAACTATTTCTACTGTCTCAATTGAAGTGATTTTTTGAAATCCTTTATCTTTATAACTTGCTTTTAAAACAAGGTATGCAGCATTAGTGTCTTCAGGTACCTTTAAGCTTCCACTTAGGGGTAAGCTTGATTTATCTCCTGGCTTCATAGTGGAATTCAAAATAAAATCTACTATTGCTTTGGCTTCATTAATAGAAACAGATGGATTGGCCGGCATTTCAGCTTGGCCCCATGTACCTTTAGTTCCTCCTACTATCTTTTTTGACAATTGATCATAAACACCCTCGGTTCCACGATAATGATTTGCAATTTCCTTAAATGAAGGACCAACAGCCTTTTGGTCTATCTTATGACATTGAAAACAATTGTTTTGATTGATGAGTTGTTTGCCCAATATTGAGTTTGCTGATAAATATAAAGGTGAGACTCTAAGGGTGTCCGTAAAGCTTTGTAAATCAAAACCTATTGGGAGGTAGTCAGCCCATACACTTGCTTCGGAAATATCAATTTCCTTATCTTCTTCGTCACTTATATTAATTGAGTACTGGACTTGATCACCTGGGAAGTAAAAATTACTATTAGACTCGGGAAATTCAAACAATACCTCAGGTGGGTTATTTCCAGCAATAAGTTCTATTGTATCGGCATCACTTTCGCCATCTGAATCAGTGACTGTGAGAATGGCTTGATATACCCCTGGCACCTCTATATTTACAACAGGGTTTTGCTCTTTATATGCGGTGGACTCTCCATTTTCTGCAATTAGCTCCCATTTGTATTCGCTAATATTATTGTCATAATCGATTGTTCCTACCGTTAATAACTTGCCTTTCATCGGTACAGATCCGGCAGTTTTATCGGATGATGCGATCGCTTTAGGTTTTCGATTGCCGTCATTGTATTTTATTCTATACAGTTTTGCATCTTTAGCATAGGAAGCGTAGGAATCATGGCCATATTGTAATATATACAGGTCTCCATTCGGAGCAAAGTCCATGTCATTAATCCCTGTAAATGTGCCTTCTGGCATAAATTCTTCCAAGGATTTATAGTTGCCTTCCTCATCAACTTCAATGACCATAATCCATCCTCTTACATAGTCGGTAACAAACCATTTTCCGTCGTAATAAGCTGGGTAAGGTCTTTCAGCATCTTTAAAATCTGCTTTACGATAAAAAGGCCCCCCAACTGCACTAAGGCTTCCACTTCCCTGTATTGGGAAAAGTTCAGCGGGATTTCGATCATACCAAACTATGGAAGGGACGGGGTTTGGAGGTAATTCCATCAAACCGGTATTGTATTGGGAATTATTTACTATGTGTGAAGTGTCGTATTCGGAATCTATATTAGGACTTTTTATGTTGTTTGCGATAAAGAAAGGCCATCCAAAATTACCTGCTTCACGGGCACGATTAAATTCATCTGTACTTGGACCTACTTCACCCCAGTATAACCAACCGGTTTGGCTGTCTATGCTTAGCCTCCAAGGATTTCTCACTCCCATAATATATATCTCAGGCCTTGTTTTTTCCATTCCCTTTGGGAATAAATTCCCCTCTGGAATGGAGTAAGTCCCATCCGGTTCTGGTTTAATACGGAGTATAGACCCTCTCAGGTCGTTAGTATTTCCTGAGGTTCTTCGTGAGTCACCATCTTCAGCATTAATATTAAAACCAGAGTTATCACCTATTGCAATAAGCAGATTTCCCTGCTTGTCGAATGTCATTCCCCCTCCCCAATGACAGCACCTTTCTCTCTGTGTAGACCATTCCAATAGAATTTTTTTCGATTCTAAATCCAAGGAGGTACCTTCCCATTTATAGCGCACCACTAAACTTTTTGCTGCTTCACCTTCAGGTGAATAATACATGTAGACAAATTTGTTGTTTTCAAAATCAGGGTCTAAAACAACACCATGCATACCGTCATCGGCATCGTATTTCTTACCTGAGGTGGTAAATGGTTGATTAAACCTTTTGTTTACCGGTATTTGAGCAATGGTACTTACAAATTGTGAATTGGGGTCATAAACCTTAACAGCCCCATCCTTTTCAACAATCAGAATCCGGCCATCAGTCAAAACATCCATGGACATAGGCTGATTGAGGTTTTCTGCTACGAGTTCAATTTCGAACCGGTTAATATCAGGTTTTTTTTGATCATGATAGGAGTTAGGTGAATTGCATTGAAAGAAAATCAATGCAATAAGACTTGAAAAAGCGTTTTTATATTTCATTTTTGGATTTATTAGAACATTTTTTAATACGTAATTATTATATATAGATTAGGATTAACAAAGTAAATATTTTGTTAAACTATGTCGATTTCTATAATCAATTTGAAATATTACTCAATATCCAGGATTCTGCTCACTTTCATCAATGGCATCATTTAAATCAATTTCAGAGGTTGGTATAGGCCATAAAAAATGCTTCTCTGCAATGTCTTTCCCATGAACTTTTTTTATGGTGTTTTTTGTATAATCCCTTCCTAATCGCAATAAATCTAACCATCTTTTTCCTCCCTCATAAATTGTTTCATACCCTCTTTCCATTACAACTACATCTACAAAACTTTGTAAATCTGGAAAATCATCTGTTGTAAAATCCACATCGCTTGGTTGATTTGGGTCCTTTCCATAAGCTCTACGATGGACCATATTTAATTTTTCTATAGCCTCAGTTGAAGCATTATTGTTAACTCGTCCAACTGACTCTGCATAAATTAGGAGGACATCTGCATACCGGTAGAATGGGTAATCATTTGCGCCATTTCCAATTCTTTCTGTGTCCATAAATTTATTGTTTAATTGCGTATTTGGGCCGAGTCCAAATTCCCACTCATAATAAAGCCCTTTTCGCAAATCTTTTTGATCCCATCCATTCCATCGTTCAGACAATAATTCTGTGTCCATGTAGCAAGCAAACAATCCACCACCGTTATAATATGGATCTGAAGGGTGATGTAAAAAATCAACAAAAAACCAACCTGACTCTTTACTATTTTTAATGTAAAAGATTTCTTCTGTGGTACTTATAAGTGTTGGGCCAAATAATTTCTGCCAATCATCAACTGTCTCTACACCAACCAATGAAAATTGGTTTGAATTAATAATTTCCTCCGACTTATTTACTGCTTCTTGATAATCGCCTCTTAAAAAGTAAATATGAGCCAATGCTGTTTTCGCTGCCCATTTGGTAGGTCTTCCAGCAACACTTGGGTTATCTGGAAGATACTGTTCTGCATACTCTAGATCTTCAAAGATCAGAGAATAAATCTCTTCAGAAGAGCTGAGAGGGATTTTCGTCGCACTTATATTAGATTCTGTACGCAAAGGTAATTTACCAAAATAGGGTATAATTGCCGCATATGAAAAGGCTCTCAAAAACCTTGCTTCAGATGTATATCTAATTATATCCGCTTCGCTTGCTTTTGTGGCATCAGGCGCATTAGCGATCACGAGATTTGCATTTCTAATCGCAAGATAAAACTCGTTCCACATTGAACCAACCCTAGCAATGTTCGTATTGTCGAGTCCTTGGTAGTTATTTAAAACAGCATAGCTACCTCTTCCAAGCTGAAAATCACTGTAGATTTCAGTTTGCCAAGGATATAAAGATCCGAAACAATTATTTGACCTTAATGGAGCAATAATTGCATTTACTGCAGTTTCCAAATCCCCAGCAGTATTATAAAATTTTTCAGAAACTATAGCCTTCGGCTCTTCTATCAATGCATCTTCACAAGATAAAAACACGAGCAATACACTAATAATATATATAGATCTCTTCATTTTATTTTTATTTGATATTAAAAACCAGCTTTGATTCCAAAATTTATTGACTTGTTGACTGGGTAAGTATGATAGTCTAAGCCTTGATTTACTGAACTTGAGCCCCCAAGCGAATTTACTTCTGGATCCCAACGGGAGTAATTTGTTAAAGTGATTTGGTTCTTACCACCAACATAAACCTGGATATACTCGATTCCTGACACACCGATTTTATCCAAAGGAATATTATATCCTAATTGAATATTTCTAAAACGTAAATATGAGCCATCTTCAACATTACGGTCTGAAACCCTGACCTGGTTTGTACGACTGGGAATGGGATATTTAGCATTAGGATTATCAGGTGTCCAGTGATCATAAAGCACTTCCTTTGGCATGTTACCACCAAATCCCACGTCTAAGGTGTTGTTTAAACCAGATAAATTGAAAATATCATTTCCCTGAACACCTTGAATAAATATAGTTAAATCAAAGTTTTTATAGGAAAGTATGGAATTCAAACCATAAATGAAATCTGGATTCGGATCCCCAATAATTGTTTTATCTCTTACATTAATAATTCCGTCGTTGTTTAAGTCTTTGTAATTACCAAGTCTGCCATTTTCATCATAACCATCTTCTAAATACCCATAAAAAACAGAGAATGGCTCGCCTTCGCGAATTATGTTGAAATGATCATTTAAAAGTGTAACATTAATGAACGAGCCTAAGATGTCTTGGCCCTTAGATAGTTTCTCAACTTTGCTTCTATTGAATGATATATTGGCATCAACAGACCAAACCAGTGGCCCAGTTAATATATCCGAGCTTACTGCTAATTCTAGACCTCTATTAGAAATAACACCAACATTATCTATAGTTGTTCTAAAACCACCTGATGGAGGAAGAGGAACAGAGTTGAGCAAATCGCGTGTTTTTTTAATATAATAATCTGCTGTAAACCTTAACCGATTGTCTATAATACCTAGATCCAAACCAAAATTTGTTTGTTCTGTTGTTTCCCATTTAAGGTCTCCAGGAAGAGTTGTTCCTGGAGCGAAGTAAGTATGGTAACCCCCTCCTAAAACAGTTTGACCAGAATACAGATTGTTTAATGTGGCATAAGGTCCAATAGCTTGGCTCCCTGTAACTCCCCACCCGGCTCGGATTTTTAAATCGGAGATTTGTTCTACATCTTTAAGGAAATTTTCATTTGATAAACGCCAGGCCAATGAACTGGATGGAAAGTACCCCCATTTGTTACCAGTACTGTATTTAGATGATCCATCTGTTCTAAAATTAACCGTTGCTAGAAGTTTGTCATCATAATTATAAAATAAACGTCCTAATCCGGAAAGTATAGTAGATAGAGAGTATCCTGATCCTGGTATTCCGGGAACGGATGATGCACCAAGATTGCTTGTTTCTAATACATCGCTTAGAAAATTTGTTCCACTTCCTGATAATGAAGTGGATAGGAAATCCTGATACGTAAATCCAGTAAGTACAGAAAAATGATGTTTACCTACTGATTTTGAGTAAGTAATAGTGTTTTCATTTAGTAGACTTCGAAATTGTGTAGTACTTACACTTGCAAAGGCGCTTGTTCCAATATAATTGTTTGTACGAAAGTAATCATTTCTATTGTCAGTATTTTCAATTCCCCCCATAATCTTGATGGTTAAATTTTCTATTGGGGTATATTCAACACTTGCATTTGCTAAAACGTTATTTGATTTTGAAGTTGACTTTGTTTCGTAAATCATTAATCCAGGATTATTAATTTCCGGTGACCAATGATAGATTGTCTTTAAATTTCTCCAAGTCCCATCATCATTTTTAGGAGTAACAGTAGGGAAAGGATACAATGACCCTGAAATTAGAGATGTTCCTCGACCACCGCCACTACTACTTTGATTCATTCTTTCAATGTTTGCCAGAGTGATATTTGCGGAAACACGAACTTTTTCATTTAATTTGTGGGATAAATTTGTTCGAAAAGAATAACGATCATATCCACTATTTTCTATTATTCCAGCCTCATTGTAAATACTTCCGGATATAGAATATTGTGTGGTTTCATTTCCTCCCTGAATTGTGGCATTATGATTTTGCAGTGGGGCATTTTTCTGAAAAACGAAATCTTGCCAATCAAAACCTTCCCCGAAAGAATTAACCTCTTCTTCGGTAAATGCACTATCCCAGCCATCATTTTCAGCAACAATATTATAGAATTGGGCATATTCTTTTGCATTCATCATATCCATTTTTTTTCTAATAGATTGAAGGGCAAAATTTGACTCAAAAACAACTGATGTTGTGCCTGATTTACCACCTTTAGTAGTGATTAAGACAACTCCATTTGCTCCACGAGATCCATAAATTGCTGTTGCTGAAGCATCTTTTAAAATCTCAATGGATTCAACATCAAGATTATTTAATATTGTTGGATTACTCCCTGAAATTGGAAAACCATCTATTACATATAAAGGCTCATTACCTCCCTGAATGGAGCTAGTTCCTCTAATTCTTACACTCATACTACCTCCAGGTTCACCACTATTTTGTGTAACCTGGACCCCCGCAGCCCTTCCAGTAAGAGCTTGTAATATATTGGTTGTAGGGAATGCATTCAGATCGTCACTATTAACTGAACTAACAGAACCTGTTAAATCACTTTTCTTTTGAGTTCCATATCCTACTACAATAACTTCATCTAAGGAAGCCATATCTTCATTTAAGATTACATTGATTACACTCCGGGTTCCAATAGCAATATTTTGAGTTTCGAAACCTATAAAGGAGAATACCAGTGTAGACTCTTCTGGAACAGGCAATGAATATTTCCCCTCAAGGTCTGTAGCAGTACCTATCGAGGTGCCAGGTACTGAAACAGTAACTCCAGGTATTGGCTCTCCATTTTCATCGGTTACTGTACCATTGATGGTAATGGGATCGGGAGAGGAAATTATTGCTTTCTCTTTGCCCTCTCTCTTCAAGACATCTATTCCATGGTTTACTTGCCGGAAAGATAGCTCCGTCTGAAGGGACACTTCCTTTAAGAAGTCCATCACCGAACCTTCCTTTATGGCAAAGCTAATATCCATATTCCTTTCCATATCCCTGTTTTCAAAGGAAAACTTAAAAGGTGTCTGTCGCTGCACTTCTTTGAAAAACCGATCAAGTGTCAACTGATCTGCTGTTAAAGTGATCCTGACCTCTTCTATGGTTTTGTATTGCCCATTAGCATTCATGGCAATGACCAGATTGAGCATAAGGGTCTGCAATACGAAACCATAAAGAAAGCATTTGGACAACATAATGATTGTCTTTAGTAATTTATTTTTCATAATTTTACCTTGGTTTATTAAATATTCGATTTTGGTAAGCCCAGCCTGCTATGGAGCATTCCCCAATGATTGCCATAAACAGGTTGTTTTTGATGCCGTATAGTAGCTCGCTTCTATACGGCTTTTTCATGAAGTATCGTGTGGTTTCATATAATCAGAATTTAATGATTGCTTCCTTGCCTTTAATCCGGTAATCAAAGCCCTTGATATAGGATATACTTTCCAGAACTTCCTCAAGCGTTTGTTGTGGGTAGGTCCCCGTAAATTCCCAGGTAACCCCATTGGCATTTTGTATCTCGATGCTTACCCCAAACCATTCTTCCAATGCTGCCTTTACTTGAGGCAAAGTGGATTTATGGAATTGCAAAACCCCTTCTTTCCATGCCAATACTTTTATAGGATCGAATACTCCAATAGTATGGGTTCCTTTGGAACCATCATAATCCAGCATTTCACCCGGTGACAAGGGTGTTTGGCCCTTGGATGAGGATACTTTAACTTTTCCACTCACAAGTGACACCTTGATTTTCCCCGGAACTTTGGTATTGATATTGAAACTGGTACCTAACACGATAGTTGTCAACCCGTCTGTATTCACTTTAAAAGGCCTTAAACTATCCCTTTTAACCTCAAAATAAGCCTCTCCTTTCAAATGTATTATCCGTTTATCATTTGAGAATTTTTGCGGAAATTCCACCTGACTGGAAGAATTTAACCATACTTTGGTTCCATCTCCTAAGGTCAATTGCAATTTCTCTCCCCGACCTGTGCGCTTTATTACTGTGGAAGCCACCTCCATCTCCTTTTCCAATAAAGAATTTACTTTGGTAATGGGGCTAAATAGGCACGCCATACCTAAGGTCAATAGGAGAATCGCCGCCACTCTATTCATTTGCCCAAGGCCATTCCATAAAGACTGGTACCCAAATTTATTTTTCTCTTTTTCATTGTCTATCGGGTGGTTGCCCTTTTTAGGCCTTTGTCTAAGCACCTCTTGAAGCACCTCCTGCTTTAATCCGTCTGGGGAATGGGGCGGAGTAAATGATAATCTTAGCAGCATCTCCCTTGCCAATCGCATGTTATTCAATTGCTCCGGGTTCGCTCTGCTCCATTGCTCCCAATAGGAATCCAGCTCCTTATCAGGCTGCTTTACCCATCGCACAAATTCTGGGTGGGTTAAAAAATCTTCAATATTGTTCAGTGTTTTCACAGATAAATAAATATAGGTGCTTTGTCTTTCTTCTAGATTATTATGGACGAACAGAGGTTGGCTATATACATTTCCTAAGGTATTGCATGGCTTTATACATCAGGTTTCTGGCGGATTGTTGACTTTCCAACCCCATCATATCCTGTATCTGTCTGTAGGTAAATCCTTCATAAAAACTGTAATAGATAATTTCTCTTTGCCTGGGGCTCAACCCGGCTACGGCAACATTTAACTTTTTAATCTTCTCCTCGCTCAATTGACGGTCTATCAGTTGAGCCTCATACGAAAGGGTGAACTGGAATCCCATAGGCAAGGCTTCAAGCGATTCTCTTCTACCTGGCCATTTGGTCAATTCCCTTATAAGTCTTCTTTTCAGACATTTGAAGAGGTAGAACTTTATAGCATCCGTGTGGCCTAACTGTTTCCTCCTTTCCCTAAGCTCTACAAATAAATCCTGCAAGGTGTCTTTTACCAAGTTTGGATCTGCAACTATGCTGACCCCATAGACATATAGAACCTCAAAATAAGATTCATAAATAAAGATGAATGCAGATTCATTTCCCTGCCTGAATGCATCCCAGGCAGCAGTATCCGAAGAAAAAGGTGAGTAGGTATGGGAAGGATTTGGCTCTTCCTTGGTTAAATAGACCGGAGAGATTCTCTTTGCAGGCATTTTGGGTTATACTTTTTAGTTGATCATCATTGTAAGATATTAAACCTGATTCAAATGAAAAGACATATAGGAATGCTTTATTGCAATATCCCATATGGGGTTTGAAGTATAAAGCAGAATAATACATATATGTAACCTCTATATTTTAAAATTTTTTCTTTAAATTTTTAAAATGATGATAATCAGACGATTAAATTTGGGTGTTTAAACAAAAAATGTCAATCCCTCTTGAAAAGCGAGTGTGATTCTCTGTTCAATTGGATATGTAATTGCACTTGTTAAATTATTATTTAAATCTTTTTGGCAGTTTTATAATGAAGTATTAAATAAGTAAACAGTAAATGTAAATATACCTGAATATGATTTGCTGTATAGCAATACAAATAGCCCAATTTTATTTGCGTTTTAAAGCACCCATTACCTGATAATCGTCCGGTATTATTTTTTGCATTTGGCTAAAAAGAAAATATTTTCATTTTTTTTCTTCAAAGGAGGATAACTTTTGTATGCTTCTGTCTCCTTTAATTGAAACACTCTACTATGTGTAAGCGAGATTATAAGATAGCCGACTTTGTACTGGACCCGGAATTTCAAAAATGGGTGCTTTCTCCAGATTCCCAAACAAAAGAATACTGGGAAAAGTACCTGAATGAAAATCCTAAAAAAGAAGAGGACATTGCTTTAGCAATGAAGCTGGTAGCAAATATGTCTAGAAAGTCCTATAAGTTGTCTACTGATAAAATTGAAGAAACTTGGGGCAATATAGAGCAAGCTATCGGGAATACTGAGGTGAAAGAGAACCATAAAGGCCCCGTTCCATTAAATGCTGTCAGTACTATTCTTCGATTTAGAGCCAAAAGAGCCGAAGGCAGAAGGGAGATTTCCCAGTTTTACCGTATGGTAGGGATTTTAGCGCTTGTATTTTCCCTGGCTATAATGGTCAATATCTACCTACCCAAGGAAGAAGCCCCGGTTGTAGTTGAGCAATTGGAAATGCTAGAACACTATGCACCTCCCGGAGTAAAAGCCAACCTTACGCTACAGGATGGATCCAAAGTAATCCTCAATTCTGGAAGCAGTTTAAAATACATCAAGAACTTCGAAAGTCATCAGCGTGTATTGGAACTTTCAGGAGAAGCTTATTTTGAAGTTGCTGAAGACAAAACCAGACCCTTTAGTGTGAAAACGGGGGCAGTTACCACCACTGCACTTGGTACTACTTTCCATATTTCTTCCTATGAAAATGAACCCCTAGACATTGCGTTATTGACTGGTAAAGTGGCTGTAGATATTGACCTTAATGAAGGGCAACGCATTAACCTTGAAAAAGGGGAAGGATTGGAGATAAATTTAGACAATGAAAGGATCAATAGTTTATCCTTTGATCCAGAAAAATTGTTGGCATGGACAAGAAAGTCTATCATTTTTGAAAATGTGTCTATGTTTCAGGTCAAGAGAGTACTTGAAAATTGGTATGGAGTAAATATTGATTTTATCAATCGTCCAGCTTCAGATTTAGAAATATCAGGCAAGTTTAAGGACCAGAGTTTAGAGAATGTTCTTGAAGGATTAAGTCATTCTGCAAGGTTTGAATACAAATTAGAAAAAGATAAAGCGACTTTAAAGTTTAACTAGAAGAGAATGCCTATGTAATGTCTAAAATGTACAAATTAAAAGAGGCCATAAATGCGCTAACACTTATGACCTCCAATGAAATCGGAAAAAGGACAGCAATCCTCTTTTCGAAAATGTTTATTTAATCGAATTCCTAAACAAACGATGTAAAGATATGAATAAATGCCTACTTAAGCATGTTATCTACATGACCAAATTATTTACAATAGCCTTCACTCTTCAGTGTTTGAGCATGAGTTTCCTTCTAGCTTTTAATGGAAATGCCCAAGTTAAAAGCATAGAGGAGGTATCCGTATACCTTTCTTTAAAAGATGTAAAGGTAAAAGAAGCCTTTAAAAGGTTAGAAAAGCTAACGGATTACAATTTCGTTTTCGCCTCCAGGGAAATTGAGAACAGTCAGTTCATCAATGTAGAAAGTAAAGGAGAAAGCCTTTACATTCTATTGTCTGCCATTGCTGCTCAAACGGACCTAAGTTTCAAACAGGTGAATAACAACATCCATGTTAAGAAAATGGACCGTAAAAAGCCCCTTGTTGATGTTGATTACGAGCAAGTTGTCGTAAAGGGAATTGTTACAGATGAAAATGGCGATCCTTTACCCGGGGCAACAGTAACAATTGCTAATAGCTCAAATGGAACTGTTACAGATTTAGATGGAAATTTCTCAATTGAGGTTGAAGAAGGAGCTACTCTGGTGATTTCATTTATTGGTTTCAAAACTAAGAATGTATCTATAGCTAATCAAACCCAATTTAACATTATCATGGAGCCAGACAATAACGATCTAGAAGAGGTGGTTGTGGTAGGTTATGGAACGGTCAAAAAGAGTGATTTAACAGGCTCAGTATCGAGTGTAAAATCAGACGAAATTAATGCTTTCCCAACATCGAATGTTATGCAAGCGATGGCTGGTAGAGCTGCAGGGGTTCAAATTATCCAGAATAGTGGTGCTCCTGGTGCTGGTATAAGTGTTAGGATTCGTGGTACCAACTCCATTCAAGGTGGCAATGAACCACTTTATGTTGTCGATGGTTTTCCTTTTTCAGGAAACCCTACAAATTTGAATAACTTCGATATAGAAAGTATTGAAGTGTTGAAAGATGCCTCCGCTACTGCTATATATGGTTCCAGAGGAGCCAATGGTGTAGTCTTGATCACGACCAAGCAAGGAAAAGAAGGTACTTCTAAAGTTGATTTCGAAACAAGTTATAGTACACAATCCATTCGCAATACTTTGGACCTAATGAATGGCAGTGAGTATGCTCAAATCCAGAATATTCAAGCTACCAATGATAATATTCCTTTGTATTTTACTGAACAGGAGATTGCTAATTTTGGTCAGGGGTTTGATTGGCAAAATTTAATTTTTACTAAAGCTCCGATATTGTCCACATCTTTAAATGTTAGTGGAGGAAGTCCTAAAACTAAATATTCTATTTCGGGAAGCTTTTTTGGTCAGGATGGTATAATTAAAGGAAGTGATTACGATAGGTACTCCCTTAGAGCAAACATCAATCATACTGTTAGTGATAAGATAGCTTTACTTTTTAACAGTAATCTTACCCACCTTAAAACGGAAAGAAGGGACAGTGGAGGGGGGTCACGTGGTAATTCTATGATTGGTGCTGCATTGTCTGCTGCACCAATCTCTCAACCTTATAATGAAGATGGTAGTTATAATGTATTGGGAAATGAATATCCATTTATTGCTCCAGACATTATCAATCCCCTCAATTTCCTCAATGAACAGATGAGTATTGTTAAGGCAAATATTGTTTTGACCAATATGGCTTTTGTATACAAACCCATTCCAGATCTGACATTAAAAATTTCTGGAGGAATTGAAAACAGAGATGACAGAACGGATGCTTACACCTCTAGAAATTTCTTTAACTCTGATGGTAGAGCGAGTGTAAATACAAGTCAATTTAGGAGTCTTCTAAGTGAAAACACCCTAAGTTATGACAAAACCTTTGCGAGTAAGCACCAATTAAATGCTTTGCTAGGATTTACTTACCAGGATTTCACCTCTACTTATTTAAGTGCTAGTGGCGTTGGATTCTTAAGTGACTCATTTGAAACCTACAGCCTTCAGGCTGCAAGTACACCTGGTATCCCAAGCAGTGGGTACTCAAATTCCGTATTAATTTCCTACTTGAGTAGGGTTAATTACACCTTTGACGACCGGTTTTTATTTACATTTAGTTTCAGAACTGATGGTTCTTCTAAGTATAGTCCTGGTAATAAATGGGGTTTCTTCCCTTCAGGTGCTTTTGCTTACCGTGTATTCAAAGAATCATTTGTTGAAAACAGTAACTGGCTTTCAGATTTAAAAGTTAGAACAAGTTGGGGACTTACAGGTAGCCAGGCAATCTCTCCTTATGCAACCCTAAACCAATTAAATCCTGGAAATACAGTATTTCAAAATAGTCTATATAATACATTTGCACCAAGTACAGTACTCCCAGGCAATTTGAAATGGGAAACCACAGAGCAAATTGACGTTGGTTTTGATATGGGGTTTTTGGAGGACAGAATCTTGTTTAATGCAGATTATTACATCAAAAATACCCGCGACTTGCTCAATACCGTAAGACTTCCAAGTTCCCTTGGCTTTACCACTACGATTCAAAATGTAGGTAAGGTTCAAAATAAAGGAGTGGAATTGAGTTTGGATGGCAAAGTATTGACCGGAGACTTTAAATGGGATGTTTTTGGTAATGTTTCCTTTAACAAAAACAAAGTGTTGAGCTTACACAATGGCGAAGATATTTTAGGTGCCTATGTAAGTGTATTGGTGGTTGGTGACAATGTTACCATCCTAAGAGAAGGAAGACCAATCGGTCAGTTTTGGGGCTATCAGGAAGATGGTTATGATGAAAATGGAAACATCAATTTTGTTGACCAAGATGACAATGGCATCATCAACGACAATGATAAAACCTATATAGGAGATCCTAACCCTAAATTTATCTATGGGTTTAATTCCACTATGAATTACAAAAACTTTGAATTCAGTTTCTTTCTTCAAGGATCCCATGGCAATGATATTTTCAATGTAAGTTCAATTACCAGCACAATGGATTTTGGGCAGGGTATGAACATGCCAAAAGAAGTTTTGTATGACCATTGGACACCTGAAAATACAAATGCTAAATATCCTTTAATAAGCAGAAATACTGCTGTTAGAGTTTCCGATAGGTTTATTGAGGATGGATCTTATTTAAGGTTTAAAAATATTCAGTTGGCTTATAACTTGCCTGCAGCCCTTCTGTTCAAAAAATCGCTTAATAGTGCTCAGGTTTATGTGAGTGCTCAAAATTTTATCACTTTGACCGGTTATTCCTGGTGGGACCCTGAAGTAAATTCAAGAGGTGCAGGGACCCAATTGGGGATAGACCATTACAGTTATCCTATTCCAAAATCCCTTACTATGGGAGTTAGATTGGGTTTTTAATCCGGATAATGAAAACAAGTATTCAATTTAAAGTGAAAAAAGATGAAAAGGATAACAACCATTCAATTATACATTCTTCCAGTATTCCTCTTGCTATTAGTAAGTTGTGAGGATTTATTACTGGAACAACCTAAAACTGTTGCTGTAGAAAACTTTTACAATACGGCAGAGGAAGTAGAGACTGCAGTGAATGCAATTTACTCTCCTTTGCGTTCTACCAGAGCAGAGCAAATTGCTATATTAGATGCCCATTCAGACTGGGGATATGGCAGAGGAAGCCGAGCACAATACAATGATTTTGCTGGCCTAAATGCAACCAATATCAATACTGCAGGCTCAAGGTGGAATTCATTCTACCAAGCCATTAGAAATGCGAATTTGGTCATTTTTAATGCGCCAAATGGCGATAATATTAGTGAGGAAGATGTCAATTATTTTATTGCTGAAGCAAAATTTCTTAGAGCATTAAGTTATTTTGATCTGGTAAGAAACTGGGCTGGTGTCCCTTTGAGAACAGAGGACAACATGTTGGAAATTGATTTGCCAAAAAGTTCCGTGTCGGAAGTTTATGAATTGATTTTATCAGATCTTGAATATGCCGAAACGCATTTAAATGCTACGGCTAAAGTTATCGGAAGGCCTACGATCAATGCTGCTAAAACATTACTTGCCGATGTTCATTTGTCCTTAGGGAACTATGATCAAGCGATGGAGAAAAGTAAAGAAGTTATTGACTCAAATAAGTATTCATTGGTGCCAGTAGAAGAGGCCAATGATTTTCGTACTGATATTTTCGGTTCTGATCTGGTTACGAGTACTGAAGAAGTATTTTATTTTAAATACTCTAGGGAGATTGGACAGGGGAACTTCATGTTATTCATATTGAACCATCCAAGCACCGGTTATTTTAATTTTGGAGGGGCTTACGCGCATTATAGCGATGCTTCTAACCCTTTCTATATCAATTGGGAAGATGGAGATTTGAGAAAAGAACTTTGGGACAAAGTTGATTTTGGCTTGGGACCAAATACCTTGGTAAGTAATAAGTACATGGAGCTGGATGCTGTTGGAAGGAGTGATGGAGGAAATGATTTACCTATTTACAGGTATGCTGAAGTGCTTTTAATTTTTGCTGAATCTTCAGCCAGAAATGCCAATGCAGTAACTCCTGAAGCCTTAGAAACCTTAAATAAAATAAAAAGAAGAGCTTATGGCTTAGCCATTGATTCACCATCGGAAGTTGATTATTCTTTCTCTTCGGGTGAAATTACAGAATTCCTTGATGCCTTATTACAAGAAAGAGCTTACGAGTTTATCTTCGAAGGTAAGCGTTGGTTAGATTTAAAAAGGGTAGGAAGAGCACAGGAAATGGTAATGAAAAATAAAGGTATTACCATAGCGGATGCCCATTATTTATGGCCAATACCATTATCCGAGTTGAATTTTAATGGTGCCTTAGATCCCGATACAGATCAAAACCCAGGTTACTGATCAGTATAATTAAATAAAATAATCAACCCGAATGATGCAGGTGCTATAAGCTTAACTAGTGAAAAGCTTTCTAAAGAAGTGAGGACACTTATTGATAGTGTAGTTGCTGCATGATTTGGGTTTAAGCCATAAATAGGATTATGAAAAGAAGAGATATGATCGCCGCAATGGGAACACTCTCCCTCGGTGTGGCCGCTTCACCCTTCGCTAAAGGAGATGTATTAAAAGAACCTTACAAGGTTGTTCAAAAAAATATAACAACGGACGTTGTAGTAGTGGGAGGAGGTACCGCTGGTGCAGTAGCAGCGATTCAGGTTGGAAGAGCAGGTAAAAAAGTAACCCTAATTGAGTGTGTTAGCCAATTAGGTGGTACCACTACAACCGCAGGAGTGGCTTTTCCGGGAATATTCTTTGCCTGGGGAAAGCAAATAATTAGTGGTATCGGTTGGGAAAATGTACAAGAAGCAGTAGAACTAAATGGAGATACGCTACCCAATTTTTCGATTCCTCATGGACGCCAACATTGGGAACACCAAGTGAGACTAAATGGACCATTGTTTTCCTTAATATTAGAGCAAAAATGTGTAGAAGCTGGGGTTGATTTGCGCTATTATGAAACGCCAACGAAAATAGAATTCAAGAATGGATTCTGGGAAATGGAGACCGTAGGTAAAGGAATTACTACCAAAATAAAATGCAAGCAAATTATCGATTGCTCAGGAAATGCAATTGCTGCAAATATTGCAGGGTTGGATTTGCTGAAAGAAGCTGAAACACAACCTGGAACGCTTATCTTTAGATTGGGTGGTTATGACATGAAAGCCTTGGATTTGGATATGATCAAAAAGGAATATGAAGCAGCGATAAACAGCGGAGAGTTGAAAAGGGAGGAGTTTCGAGGAAATATTGTTCGCCTTTTAAGTTCTAAAGGTGATAATATTCAACATATCAGAGGAGCAGACTCTACAACTTCCGAATCTCATACGGCCGCTAATATACATGCAAGAAGTTCACTTCTAAAACACCTGAAGTTTTTGAAAAGATTGCCGGGCTGTGAAAACGTAGTGATAGAAGACATGCGAACAGAAATCGGTATCAGGGAAACCTATAGGATTGATGGCTTGTATCAAATCACGCACGAGGATTATACTTCAGGTAAAGTATTTGAGGATTCAATTTCTTATTCTTATTACCCGATTGATTTGCATATAATAGAACATGGTGTTACTCCAAAACAATTGAGTGAAGGGGTGGTCGCAACCGTGCCATTGAGGGCTTTGATTCCTAAAAACAGCAAAAACTTTATGGTAGCTGGAAGGTGTTTGTCTAGTGATAGACTGGCCAATTCTGCTTTAAGAGTACAGGGGTCAAGCATGGCTATGGGCCAGGCTGCTGGAGCTACAGCAGTGATTGCTTGCCAGCGAAATGTGTCTCCTGCTGATGTGCCTTTGGATGAGGTGAGAGATCTCCTAAGAAGTCATGGAGCCATTGTTCCAACGGTCTAATTCTAAAAGTTGAAAAAGCTAATGAACAAAGCTGTAAAGCAAAATCTATTATTAATTATTGCTGTGTTCTTTATAGGTATGGTTCCTGTTTCTAAAACGGGAACCATACAATATATCAATGACAGAACCTTAACCATTGAAGTGGTTGATGTAGAAAAGAGGCTGATTGATTTCGAAGAAGAGATTTCAATGGATACGCTTTATGGGCATTTGTCAAGTACTGGCGCACCAGTGTTTTTTTCGCGGAATGTTGTGACGAGTGTTTGCTTTGATGACAAATGCAGGTTGCTGGATGTTATTCTTTATTGGAATCCTACAGGCAGGTATCTTGGTTTTGAATTGCCTGAAGAAGAATACCTTAGTAAACATGATCATGAACCATTTACAGCGGAAGAGTATATCAGACTCCATTCATTACTAGCAGATCCATTCCTTCCTTTGGGAGATTATTCCTACAATGAGATTGTGATGGAAGGATCTAAAGAAGAATATTATGATAGCCAATATGAGGTAAAAGAGATTGATGCTGTGTCGAGTGCTACCTCTAAATTTATTCTTGACTATGTGGTTGAAGGTGCTGCTTTCACAACTTACAAATTATGGCACTTGATATATGGACCAACCAATGGAGTGATTAAAGAATGGACTACTGAAAATTTTGATTCTGATTATATTACACTTCTATTAGAAAGTGAAAATCTTTCAGATATTCTATGGACTCTGGAGCAATTGGAAGGAAAGCTTGATCAATACCCAAAAATAAACCCATTGATTTTTGATTTTATAAAAAGCAGTGAATATAGTCTCTCTGAAAAAGCCATACAAACTATTAATCCACAGAATCTATCTTCCCAATCTTTCCAAATGGATCTGATCGCCCTATTTCCGCAAATGGATAGTGGTAAAAAGAAATGGATACTAGATTTGTTTAAAAAAGCTCCTAATGTTCACCCGGAAACAAAAACCTTTTTTAATGAGTCGATTATTGACTTAGAAGTTCCTTTAATTGTGTTACTCCTAGAGGTATATAAAAAACAGAAAATGTACGATGCCACCAGTCTGGAAAAAGTTCGTTTGTTGAGCAATTCTGATAACAACTATTTGGCTAAAAAGGCAAAGCAATTTTTAGAAAATGTTCCGAATCCTTAGAATTATCATTTAATATTTGAGTTTTCTCAATGAGTAAAAAGAATACAATAAGCTGAGTATTCTGTATTCATGCTATTCCCCAGACAAACGCACTTTTATTTCTCCTTTATTTTCTTCTAAAACCCACGAAGGAATTCTTAGCTCAATTCTTTTTAAGTTTTCAATTTGCTTATCCAATTGGAGCGGAGCTGGATCAAGTGAGACAATGGACAAGTTAAAATCAGGATGGGATAGGTTTTCCAGCTTGAGGGTTTTGCCATCCTGAGTCAAAACAGCTCCACCATCTACAAGCTTAATATCTGCATGCGTCATAAGTTGCCAAGTGATCAATTTTGTAGCATCGTTGGTTTCTATTTGGTCTTCGATTACAATAGATCTTGGGCTATCTTTAATAAACTTTCTAGCAGCGCTTTTAAGTTGACCTGCAAAAGTCGGTGTAAGGTTAAAAGTGGCTTCTGGCTTTTCCCCACCTTTAAAGTCTACCAAAGTTGCCAAACCATCAACTATGTGCCGCTTATTATCTACAGAGATTGTACTATGTCCAAAATTATTCTTTGTAAGTAATTTCCATCTGTCACATTCCTGACACCTATTCCATAAATCGAAACCGGCTCTCGACAGCACCCCATAGCTCTGGTTGCCCGGGTCGATCACCCATCGAACACCATTTAATTCAAAAATAAAAGAACCTGCATCCATATTTCCATGGCTTATCGATCCTCTCCCCCCTTTTCCGCCAAAATAATACCCTTCTTTATTCTCCCCCTGACCGGTAAAAATCACAATTGGGTTTGCTCCTTCACCTTTCCAGGCACTTTGAACAAGTCCTGATTCCTTTTCTTCGAACTGTGCTGTCCAAACCAAGCCTGCTCCTGCCAGGCGAGAGATTTTCCCTATCTCATCAGGAGTTTGCATAAATCTTTTAGTATTCAAGTAGTTTCTATCTCCTGTTTTGGAGGCAAACCAACTCAAGGTAAAATCGGTATATAGCTCCGGTACATCCGGACTATCTGCATAATTGTATAATAGTTTGGAAGGTGCTGTGGTTAAAAGTCCGAAATTTGCGCTCTCTTTAAAGCCCGGATAGTCACCTATTCCAAAATCTGTTCCAAAAGCGCTCTCAAGCATCGCTGCAGTTACTGCTGAAAACATTGTCCCATAACCCCAGTAGGTAGCGCCTTCAGGATAAGCACCATCCGGAGCATATGCTGCAAGTGCATGGTTCATGCCTTCGATTGATCTTTTTATTGTTTTTGCTGCCAATTCCGGGTTTTCCTCAGCAATGGCTATGGAGGCTGCAATCATTCCCGCATTACAAACCTGATTCCAGTTATTGGTACCATTGACCCACCTAGGGGTCTCCCCATTTTCAGGCCAACTAGGCATAATACCCTTTTCTATCAATGACTTTTTCGCCAAAGAGATGGTTGATTTGGGTAATTTCCCTGCGGTCCAGTCTAGTGCCAGAGCAATGGCCAATGACATTTCTCCTACATCAAGAAAATGCTTTGGGTTCCAAGTAGGGAAATTACAGGCAGCAATCACTTCTTCATTTAACCTTTGCAAAATATCAGGATTCTTTTCTACGAAATAGACCATTCCTAACATGTTTATTCGATAGAGGAAATCTCTAGAAATACCAAGCTGGTTTTGTTGAGATCGGGGATTATCTGGGATGTCAACTGTAATTAAATCCAATGCCAATACTGATGCAGCATTGTACTTGATGGCTTGATAAATATGCTGAATAAGGGGATCGGTTTGAAGCTTTTCTCTTAGCCTTTTTTCAGTAGCTTGATTTAAAACTAATCTAGGTTGGGCTTTCTGAAGATTCTTTTTCAGATACGGTACCGATATAGGGTTATTAAGTTGATACGATTGATTAGCATTGTTTTGTGACAGCTGAGCATAAGCCAGTTCGCTCCTTAATGTTACCATAAGAAGGCTTGTTATAAACAATAATTGATGTAAATATTTCAAGACAGTTATGCTTAAATAGTTGTATAATTCAAGAAAGATTCCTTACCCAAAAAGGAATTCTATAAACTTTAATAAGATTGAACGGATAGCCTCACCTTACTATTGATTTTAAATACTATTCGATATCCCCAAAAAACTCCTCCAAATCCAGTTTAAACCCTTGGATCACCTTTGACTCTGCCACATCTCCGGAGGTAAGCAAAAGGGAGGGGACATATTTTCCGTTAGAAAGACTATAGATTAACAAATCCTGGGTTTCAGCATGAATGATCCAATATTCCTGAACTCCATTGGACTCATAAAGCTTAAACTTATGCTTCAATTCGGTTTTACTGTTGCTAGGGGATAGAATTTCAACAATCAAATCTGGGGCTCCTATGCAGCCTCTGTCATCCAATTTTTCCCGATCACAAATCACGCAGATATCCGGCTGAACCACATCATGTATTAAATGATCTGCTCTGGATGCTTTTGGAAAACGCACATCGAAGGGTGCATCGTAAACTTGACATGATTTGTCTTCCAAAAAGTAATAGAGTTTAGCAGCCAACTTTATTGAAATTTGCTGATGGATACGTTTTGGGGCAGCAGCAGCTTTTTTAAAGGCTTTCCCTTTGATCAGTTCGACCACTTCCTCTATCTGCCATTTCAGGTAATCGGCATAGGAATAATTCCCATATTCCAAATCCGGTTCATTGACATTATCCGGTTTTTTGACTTCCATACTATAAATATACTGATTTTAGGACTATTTTAGAGATAGTGTATTCTAAATTATGGGTTAAAGTATGCTTGAACCTTGAGACCAAAAGAAAATCAAGGAAAAAAGGTACCGGAAGAAAAAAATGGATTTTAGAGAGACTGGAAATATTTGTGCTTATTGTCTTTGAAGGTAGCGTTGATCTTTCAGTTGAATACCTTCGGTTAAATAATCGTTAGAATTTTGGTGATTCAGGGTGCGTTCATTGGTTTACATCTTCCTCAAACATCAATGCTAAATTATTTATCATTGAGAATTAAAATTAAATTCTAATTCGGACAAAAATCTAATTATATACTATTACCTTTTATTTTGAAAAAAATTGATCATGATTAGCAGAAGAAAAGTAATAAATATTTTATCAAGCCTGCCATTTGGAGGTCTGTTTTTAGGAGCACTTCTGGGTACAAATAGTGCCAGGTCAATGCCTACCACTACTGTGTCCCCAAGTAAAAAGCCTCTTGGGAAAAGCATATATGACTCGATTGGAGTACGGCCACTAATTAATGCCCGAGGCACTGTTACTGTCGTTGGTGCAACTCGGATCTTGCCTGAAGTACAGGTGGCGATGGACGAAGCGGTGAAGGACTTTGTTCAAATTGATGAACTGATGAATGGAGTAGGGCTTCGCCTAGCAGAAGTAACAGGGGCGGAATGGGGCGTGGTGTCTTCAGGTGCATCCGCTGCTATAACTATTGCGACAGCCGGTTGTGTGACAGGAGGCGACCCTGATAAGATTTGGCAAATCCCCAATCTGGATGGAATGAAGGATGAAGTGATTATTCCTTCTTATTCTCGATCGGCCTATGATGCTGCAGCAAAAGCGGTGGGAGTGAGAATGGTTGAGGTGAATAGCCCCGAAGAATTAAAAGCTGCCTTGGGACCCCGAACAGCTATGATTATGGTCTTGGCAAGTAGTGCCTCTGAGAACGGGCCTCTCTCGCTGAAAATAATCGCGGCTCTTGCCAAGCCACTTAAAGTGCCAATCCTTGTGGATGCAGCGGCTGAGGGACCAGAAGTCCCAAATCCACATATAGCCCAAGGGGCAGATATGGTGGCCTATAGTGGAGGTAAATATTTGCGAGGTCCACAATGTGCCGGCTTATTGATAGGACGCAAAGACTTGGTCCAAGCTTCTTGGATCACAAGTGCTCCCCACCACGGCTTTGGACGTGGGTTTAAGGTGGGACGTGAGGAGATAATGGGGATGCTGACAGCAGTAGAAATGTGGAAAAAACGGGATCATGCCGAAGAGTGGAGGATGTGGATTTCGTGGGCCAATTACATCTCTAATCGTCTGGAACAGGTTCCTGGGGTGAAGACAGAGATTCTTCTCCCAAAAGGAAGATCCAATCGATCACCTTCTCTTCATGTGGAATGGGATATTTCTTTAATTCCACTCACAGGCCAAGATGTTGAAGAAATTTTGTGGGAAAACAATCCTCGAATTGCTGTCAGCGGTGCTGGTAGTTACCTACCTTTCCCTCCAAATATGGAGCCTAACATACGGATCAACCCTTCCCAACTTACAGCAGGCGAGGAGAAGGTAATCGCTAAATCCGTTTATGAGTTGCTTTCCAATCCACCTCAGATGCAAAAGCCTAGTGGTCTTGCTGCGTTTAACTTAAGTGGCCTTTGGGACCTAGAGATACAATTCGTCGCAAGCATTGTGAACCAAACTTTCATGCTTGAACAAAAAGGAAATGATATTTTTGGTACCCACCATGCTAGTTTTGGAGCTCGTGAGCTAACAGGTACGCTTTATGGCAATGATATTTTGATTCGAAGTTCCTATACTAGCCAAGGAGTACGCCTTAATTTCCAATTTACAGGAGTAGTGAGTAAGGATAATATGGACGGTATAATGAGTTTGGGTGAATACGGCAGGGCAGAATGGAAGGCAAAACGGCGACAATATTAAAACCCAGCTATTACGTAAAAAGTAGTTAAAAGAATTTGATCCAGTGAATGAAATAAATTGAAAGGTGGTTGTTGTTGTTTCTGAAGGAAAAGAGTCAAAGTTGCACCCAATACCCAGACGAATTTAGCTAAAAAGACAAAGGATATAAAAGGATTATATATTTTCCCAGGTTTAGTAGACATCAATTTCATAATAACCATGGAGTTAATCCTCATTCAGAGTATAGCAATGGACTTAATGGTCCAATATGGTCGCATTCACTTTTCGCTCTGTTGCTACAATAAATCTGGGCACCCTTACAATACATCAAAAACAATCTATTGGCTTCCTCCTGACCCTCAGTCTCCTATAGGGAAAGTTAGCAATCAATGGTGGACAAAGTTTGATGTTCTTTCTGGCTTGTCCGGCATTGCAAATGCCTGTGAACTCGTTTCACAATGGCTTCCAAAGGATGTAGAAAAATGCTACACCCTGTCTACGGTAGGTAAAGCGTACGGAGGATGATTTTGCAACTTATCTCTGATTATTTCAACGAATTTTCCTCATAAAAAAATCGTCATTTCAAGGCTTAAGAAGGACTTTTTGTGACCCTTAAGTTACTTCAGGTGACCAAAATAGGTAGGGCTTGTGCCAGCCCGACAGACGGGTCATTTCAAGTGCTATATTTAAGCGAGGAATCTTCTAAACTTATTCAACAAATAAACTTTTGTTTTATTGTTTAAAACGTCGCCCATAAATACACTTAATTTTTTTATGTCAAACTTCAAATGACTAAATTAGTAATTAATCATTTATACTTTAGAAAAATGAAAATAAGTGTTGTTGCGCTCACATTTTTTATTCTTTTTGGATGCTCAGAAGTAAAGGATGAAAATTACCTGTTTAGATCAATTGACCCCACTGTTTCAAAACTTGATTTCACCAATGAGTTAAAAGAAACCAATAACCTGAGTATTCTATATTATCTCTATTTCTACAATGGGGGAGGAGTAGCCATAGGGGATATCAATAATGATGGTCTTCAGGACCTGTTTTTCACCGGAAATCAAGTTCCCAATAAGTTATTTTTAAATAAAGGGAATATGGAATTCGAGGACATAACGGTAAATGCTGGAATTGCTGGTCATTCTGATTGGAATACAGGGGTAACGATGGCTGATATAAATGGCGATGGACATCTTGATATTTATGTATGTGCAGTAGTAGGTATCCATGGGCTTAAGGGTAAGAATGAATTGTTTATAAACAATGGTGACCTCACCTTTAGTGAAAAAGGGAAGGAATTCGGTTTGGATTTTAAAAACTATTCTACAATGGCTTCATTCTTTGATTATGACAATGATGGAGACTTAGACATGTACCTATTAAACCACTCCGTGCATACCGATAACTCATATGGTCCTGCAGCTATAAGGAATGAGCGGATAAATGAAAGTGGCGATAAATTGCTAAGAAATGAAAATGGAAAATTTATAGATGTCAGCGAAGAGGCGGGTATTTTCGGTGGGGCCAATGGTTATGGTCTCGGTTTGGCAACAGCAGATTTTAACAATGATGGATTTACAGATCTTTATATAAGCAACGATTTTCACGAAGACGATTATTACTATATCAACAATGGAGATGGTACATTCAGCGAACAACTGAAGGAGAAGTTCAGCCAGGTAAGCAGGTTTTCTATGGGCAATGATGCTGTGGACATCAATCAAGATGGCTTTGTAGATATTGTCACCTTGGATATGTTACCTGAAGATGAAAAAGTACTTAAATCATCCATGAGTGATGATCCCATTTATACGCATGACCTGAAAATAGAACGCCTCAACTACCACCCTCAATACGCTAGGAATATGTTGCAAATCAACCGAGGCGGAGAATATTTTCAGGAAGTAGCCTTGTATAGTGGAATTTCAGCGACTGACTGGAGCTGGAGTCCTCTCTTCGGGGATTTTGACCTTGATGGCAAGCAGGACTTGTTTATTTCTACAGGCATATCCCGCAGACCCAATGATCATGATTATATCAATTACATCTCAAGTGAGGAAGTAGAACGCCAATTTAATGCTTCCAATAAATTGGATCAGGAAGCATTGAATAAAATGCCTTCTGGGAAAGTCAAAAATTATATTTTTAAAGGGGAGGAAAATATCTTATTTACTGATTATTCTGGCAAATGGATTTCCCCTGAGGAAAATTTATCTACTGGAGCTGCTTGGGCGGATTTGGACAATGATGGTGACCTGGATTTGGTAACCAATAATATCAATGAACCTGCAACTTTGTACAGGAATGACTTGGATGGAAATTCGTCCTATTTAAAAATAAAGGTAGATTTTATCGCTCCAAATAATTTTGGGATTGGAACCAAGGTCTTTACTTGGCATCAAGGGAACATGCAAATGAAGCAATTATTTACATCAAGAGGTTTTCAGTCTTCCTCTGAACCTTTGATACATTTCGGTTACGGAAACTTACAACAAGTAGATTCCCTGTATGTGATTTGGCCTGACAATACCATAGAAAAAAAATATGATATCGCAGTGAATCAAACCTTAGATTTAATACCATCAGAAGTTCGCGATAAGGTAGATTATTTAGAAATCTTCCCCAAACCCGAAACTTGGTTCCAAAAAGTCGAGGCTTTATCGGGATTGGATTATAAACATCAAGAAAACAGGTTCATAGATTTCAATCACCAACGGCTTATTCCCTATAAAATTTCTGACCGAGGACCTGCAGTCGTAGTCAAAGACCTTGATGGAAATGGTAGTCATGACATTTTCTTTGGAGGGGCTAAATCTCAATCCTCTAGAATCTTTCTTCAGAATGGGAATGGCTTTGTTGAAAAACATTACAGTGCAATCGCTTTTGATTCTTTACGTGAAGATGTGTCGGCTATAATAGAAGATTTGAATAATGATGGGATAAATGACCTGTTTGTGGTTTCGGCAGGAGGAGAGTTTTCCACGTATAATGAAGCATTGAAAGACCGGCTATTGATCAATGACGGAAAGGATTTTAAAAGACAAGAACTACCTTCTTATAGTGAAAATGGTTCGGTTGTAAAAGCGCATGATTATGACAAAGATGGTGATATAGATCTATTTATTGGTGGAGCTGCAGTTTCAAAAGATTTTGGAAAAATTCCTAAATCTGTGCTCTTGAAAAATGAGGTCGGTACTTTTAAAATAATTGAAAATGAAGTACTGGAGAATGTTGGAATGGTGACGGATGCCGTCTGGACAGATTTTGACGGGGATTCTTGGGTGGATCTAATCGTAGTAGGAGAGTGGATGTCTCCCAGGTTTTTTCAAAATCATGAAGGGATTTTAAAGGACGTTACAGAAGAGATTTTGGATCAAAAGTTAACTGGTCTATGGCAAGCCATTATTCCATTTGATATTAATGGAGATGGAGAAATGGATTATTTATTGGGGAATTGGGGCTTAAACAGCAAATTCAGTTCTAAAGAAAATTTCCCCTTAAAGATGTATTATGCAGATTTTGATGAAAATGGGAGCACAGAAACCATAGTGGCTTATGAAAAAGATGAAAATTATTATACCGTTGCGGGCTTGGATGAACTAGGGAGTCAAATGAACTTTCTTAAAAGAAAGTTTACTTCTTATAAGGATTTTGCTGGTAAACCCTTGGAGGAGCTATTTGACGATGAGCAATTGGAAAATGCCAACCTTCTTACAGCAGAGCAATTGGCATCCGGATACCTGCTTAATGTAAATGGTAACTTTAAGTTTGAAAGTTTTGAGGCTTCCTTACAAGTAGCACCTTTGACTACTTTTTTAAAGTATGATTTTGATGGAGATGGAAAGGAAGAAGTCATGGCAGGTGGGAATTATTTTGGTGTGTCCCCATATCATGGACGCCTTGGAAGTCTTTCAGGAAATACAATTACTTCCGAAGGAAAAATAATAGAAGGAAATCAGCTTGGTTTAAATTTCAGCCAAAAAGCTGTAAGAGGTTTAGATATAATCAACCTAAATGGCACCCATTATGTCTTGGTTACATTTAACAATGATAAACCAGATTTCTACAAGTTAAAACAGGGGATTCAGAGCCAAAAATAGCCTAGAAATAATTGCTCTTCTGCCTTACCTCTGCCTTCTACAGGCTCAGGCACTGGTAGTTCGGATGCCCAACAGTCTCAGGCAACGGTAATAGATTATTGAAGTTTATACCTTAAAAACAATTAACAATTAACCATTACCTCCCTTCAAATACATCTAAACAATAAAAAATCCGGCACCTAGACTTTAGTCAGAGATGCCGGATTGTACTTTTCAATTTTGAGTTCCTTTACAAGAAGCCCGTCAATTGATTTTTCTTAGCAATAATTAATAACCAGGATTTTGCTCAAGTACATTACTTGCTGAAAGTGCAGCAGTAGGTACTGGGAATCGCTTCAGATGGTCAGAGTTAGAAGGAGAGTGATCCCACCATTTTTCAGTGGTGAAAAAGCCTAACCTGATCAAGTCAGTTCTTCTTCTTCCTTCTCCTAAAAATTCAATACCCCATTCGTCTGCCATTCTGTACAAATCTAAATTTCCGGCACTAGCTGGGTTAGGGTCATTTCCTCCTTCAAAAGCCCTTTGGCGTACAGTGTTGATTAATTCTGCTGCTTCTGCTTCTTCCCCTAGCCTTAATTGACACTCAGCCAGCATTAAATAAACTTCTGCTAACCTAAAAACCGGATGATCTGCAGCCCATCTCAAAGTAAGGTCTTGGCTTGATGGGACAGGGATTTTTACCAAACGAATACCAGTGTTTTCTTCACCTGCTCCGATATTGGAAGGAATGTCCTCAATAGAAGAGTAAGTAGATCCGATTTCCGAAAATCTACCAACCTTATCCACAAACTCAAGAGGTTTACCGTTGTATTCCTCATTACCAATAACTTGCTCACCTGTTATTGGAGAGATTTGAGGGCCTACTAAAAACATTCCTTCGTAACTGCCAGAACCAAAATATTTAAATGGTTTTTTCCTAAGGTCGGTGTCTTCAAATTTCTCGTACGGTGAACCCAATTTAAACTCCTCTGAATACAAAGTACCATCAGGCATTCTTGAAGGTTGTAAATGAGTACCGTTATTAGAACCTAAATCTACATCAAAATATACTCGGGAATTATAATGATACATATGACCATAGTGGGTATACTCTAGTCGGTTAAATTCAGAAGGGATTGACCAGATAATTTCTGGTGATTGGTCATTTTCAAAATCATGAGGCCCATTCCAATCTGTGTCAAGACTATAGTTGCCGTATTCATTATTAAGAATTGCTTTAGATATTTCTGCTGCTTCTGCATACATAGGCACACCAATATAAGCTTCAGCATTGAAGTATAACCTAGCCAACATCACTGCGGCAGCCCCTTTGGTAATGGCCCCTTCCTGCGGTGCACCATCTACTTTCACAGATAAGTCAATAAGTGCTTGTTTCAACAAACTTTCAATGTGATCAAAAGTTTCTTTATCAGTGCTTCTAGGAACATTTTCCTGATCCAAACTGGTGAATATTGGAAGACCACCATAGAAATCCAGTCCTCTTAAGTAGAAGAATGCAATCAAGGCATCTAATTGACCTAGGTGAGCAGCTTTGTCCTCTTCTGAAAGCGCAAGTTCCTGATAATTTAATTTACCCAGGTCTTGCTTTACGTCCAATGCCAAAGCAACACCTTGTAAAGTTCCTCTCCAGGTGCCAAATAATTGGGATTCATCAGGAGTCCACTCATGATGCTGATATCTTGCATAACGTCCTCCATCATACCAGTGTCGCCCCTTTGTGGTACGGGCAAAATGGTCTCCTGAAAATTCTTGAGCTACCCATCTATCCCCAGTTAGGTACCACCTAGCATGGGTAAATGGGCGGTAAAGTGCTGCCAATACATCTCCTTCAGTTTTAAAGAAGGTTTCTGGTACCACTCTGTCATACCAAACCTCATCCAGAGAACAGCTTGTTATAATGACAGTAAAGAGTATTAATATATATATTGTCAATTTCATGATCTTAATTTTTTTGGTTTAGAAATTAGCTTGTACACCAAACATAAAAGTTCGCGTTTGTGGATAGGTTGCCCTCTCTTCAAACCCTGGGTCCAGGCCATTAATATTAACCTCTGGATTTAAACCTGAATAATTTGTAAGGACGAATAAATTTTGTCCAGTCGCATAAACACGAAGCCCTTTTACGTATTTATTTCCTTTTACATCAAAAGAATAACCTAATGACAATACATCAAGTTTCAAGAAATCGCCATCTTCAATCCAGTAATCACTCAATTCTTTTTCTCCTTTAATATGCTTTTGGTCGTCATAGTTTTCAACCAAAACATTTCTAGACTCTAAAGGTATTCCATAGTAGAAATTTGGCATGTTAAATATATCATGTCCTGTCCAAGCTCTGAAATAAGCGTTCACATCAAATTTACCTATGGTGAATTGATTGTTCCAAGCCAAGATTACTTTTGGAATGGCATTACCAATGAACTTTTTATCCTGATTGGTTTTAGTTCTTTCAGTTACATCAAATACTTCTCCATCGTCTCCTCTTAACATCCAGTTACCATCATCTGTAAATCCTGCATGTTCCCACACAAAGAACCTACCTATAGGTTCACCTGGGAAAAGTCTTACAGCATTACCAGGGCTTCCTGGTGCTGGAAAACCTTTTCTATCCCAAAAAGTCTGATTTCCCCAAAGGCTTACCAATTCACTTTTATAGGCAGATCCAATCAAAGTAGTTACATAATTGAAATTGGTTTTGTCAATAGCATTCCAGGTGACTTCAGCTTCCCAACCTGTATTTCGTAAAATACCTACATTCATAGTGGTTTTGTCGTGAATAGCTGGAGGTTGTGGAACAGAAATATCGTAAATCAAATCATCTACATCTCTTTTGAAGATATCAAACCTACCGGAAATGTTTCCTTCAAGAATAGCAAAGTCGATACCGAGGTTGTATTCTTTTTTTGTTTCCCATTTTAGGTCAGTATTTTGGTTATGAGAGACCCCGTAGGTTCTTCTCCATTCTCCATTCATTAGCCACCAAGTATCCGGGCCGTACATTCTGGTTGCCACACCCGGTGCGAATCCCTCATTCCCGGTTTCTCCGAATCCACCTCTAAGTTTTAGATTGGTGAACAAATTTTGGGTTTGCATAAAAGGTTCGTTGTGAATATTCCAACCCAAGGAAAGGGCTGTGAAATTACCCCATCTATTACCTTTGGCAAATTTTGAAGAACCTTCTCTTCTCAAACTTGCAGTAATCAAATACCTATTGTTCCAGCTGTAATTTACCCTTCCAAAGAAGGCCATTAACCTTACTCTAGGGTTTTTATAAGAGCCTAATCCAGCCCTACCTTCAGACAAAAACCTACCTGTAGCCAAGTCATGTTCCTCAATTCCATCTACTGCAAAATCTGAATTGTTTGCATTAAAACCCTGTCCATTAAATTCCTGGAAACTATAGCCTCCAACAGCATTGATAGTATGTAGGTCATAGGTTTCGTCGTAAGTGAAGAAAGCTTCCAAGGTATTGTCTTGGAATTCCCCATAACTATGGCTAGCATATCCTGCTACTCCTTCATCCAAGGAAGTCTTATGTTGTGCAGATCTCCAGTAGGTTCCGTAGTTACTTCCATTGTTCAATGAATACCTTGCGGTAAGAGAAAGATTGTCAGTGAGGTTAAACAACAAGGAAGTGGTATTTAATAAATAAGAATATTTCCTTTGGTTTTTCATTAATCTAATATCCGCAACAGGGTTGTACCAGTCATAGCCACCGGTCCATACATTAAGCCCATGTGGCATATTAGCATCATAAGGCGTTTCTGTAGGGTTTAGCTGAAGAGCCATCCTGAAAATATCATTGTTTGAAAAATTTGACTGTCTTTCACTATAGGAAAGGTTATTGGTGATTCTTAAAAAGCCATCAAATAAGGTGAAGTCAGTATTTATCCTGGCTTGTGTGTCGTTTCTATCAGAACCAATGGCCAGGCCGGTGGCATTATTGTTACTTATGGTAGCACGGATTCTAGCGTTTTCTACACCACCACTAAAGCTTAATACATTTCTATAGCTCATTGGGTTGTTATTGGTTACTTCATCAAACCAATCGGTATTGTGTCCAATATCATTACCTAAGCCTTCTTCAAGGAAGCGATCTCTTCCCAATGGCTCATTATAACGACGTACTCCTTCCACAAATAATTCACCTGTATAACTAACTGTTAATTCGCCGGCTTTAGCAGATTTAGTGGTAATTAAGATAACCCCGCCAGAGGCCCTAGTACCATAGATAGCCGCACCAGAGGCGTCACGCAATACTTCAATTGAGGCAATATCCTCCTTTACTACTGAGTTGATATTGCCACCCGGAACCCCATCTATTACGATTAGCGGCCCTTGAGATGCATTCACTGAGTTTACACCACGCAATTGAATGGAAATACCTGCATTGGGATCAGCACCATTGGTGGACTGAATACTTAATCCAGGAACTTTTCCCTGAATGGCCATTAAAGGAGATACAGTGCCAGCTACAAAATCCTTTTCATCCAATGAGCTGACCGCACTTGTGAGGTTTTCTCTATTGACAGATCCATAGCCCACGACCACAACTTCTTCCAATGAAGCTACATCTTCTAGTAGGGTTACATCAATCTTATTTTGGTTTTTGACTATAATTCGCTGGGATTCAAACCCTATAAAAGAAAAAATAAGTGTTGAACCTTCTGGAACGGTAATTGAATAATTTCCACTAAGGTCGGTGGCCGTTCCTAGTCCGGTTTCAGGAATGGAAATTGTAACACCAGGAATGGGTTCACCGCTTTCATCCGTCACTGTGCCCTGTACAGTCACATCTGCCATACTTGCTAAATTAGTGCTGCTTTTCCTTTCAGAACGGATCTTATTATCCATTGATAATAAGTACGAGTTGATAGCTTTTTCAAAGCCTTTTTCTTTCCCCGTATTGTTTTCTGCATGTATATAATCCAAGCTAATAACTTGAATTATTATAGCAATTGAAAACAATCGAATCAAGGGTTTCACATGATTTAATAAAGGTTGCTTCATTACTTTGGATTTAGGTTTTTAAAATGGGATTAATTTGTTAATCATTTGAAATTTAGTGTTCGTAAAATAAATCCTAATGATAGCAAAAACTACAACTAAAAAATAGTATTCAGTAGTTTATTTTTAGTTTTATTATTACTAAAATTTATTTTTAATTTAAATGAGTTATTATTATAAATAAATTACTGTAATTAATTATAAAAAATATACATATATGTCTTTTTTAAAAATAATTCCTCTAAATTTGAAATAGATGTTTAGTTGAAAATCATATGATTATTTTTAATCTAATAATTGAACCTATAGTATAATAATGTATTATGATAATATATGAAAATTTAGGTATTCAAATGTTTTATTATACTTTTAAATGATTATTTTTCTGATTTTCAGAGTTATTTCTATTATTGGCCTTCAGAAGCATATTTATTTAGGCTAGATTTTCGAAAAAATGAACAAAATTTATCCTTTCAAAAGAATAGAATTGCGTTTTATAGGCAAATAGGCCGCTTGGGAGTGGAATAATTGTTCAATAGAATTTTGTTAAAAAAATAAAATTCAGGTGCTTTTACCCTTATTTCGTAGTGCAACTTGAAAAGTCCATTTTCTCATGCTATTTTGTGTTATCAACTGTTTTTATGTAATAGTTGACGATAAACCAAATTAACAAATCCAACCAAATGAAATCCTTAATTTTTATTTTATTGGCATGCAGTATTGCCTTTTCCTGTGCAGATAGCGAACCAATAGCAGAAAAAAACAACAAAAATACCGTTCTTTTCCCTGAAGTTTCAGCTCCCATTCAATTGGTAGACAATGGAAAAGAACACCTTTATGCCAGTTATTATGGTATAAATTCTTTTAGCGCCAATCAAAGGTATGCGACTGTTTTAGAAACGGATATTGTAGATAGGCTCCCAACTGAAGATGATGAAGCAACATTGGGACTTGTAGATCTTGAAACCATGGAATTCAAGCCACTAACTACGACTCGTGCTTGGAATTTTCAGCAAGGATGTATGGCGCATTGGCTGGCTACTTCTCCAGATTCTCTTATTATCTACAATGACCTAAGGGAAGGGGCCTTTGTTTCTGTGATAATGAATGTTCACACGCAAGAAGAAATCAAAACCATTCCCCACCCGGTAAGTGCAGTATCTCCTGATGGAACCAAGGCTATTAGTATTAACTTTTCTCGTCTTCGCATTACCAGGAGCGATTATGGTTATGGTGGAGAAGGGCAGGATAAAAAAGAGGATGTTCAATTCCCCGAAGATGATGGACTATTTCTATTAGACCTAGCCACAGGAGAGGCTGAGCTTATAGTCTCAATGGCTGATGTCAAGGACTTGGTTCCGGAGATCCCTGAGGATGGGATTGAATATTTTAATCATACCTTGTTTAGTCGAGGAGGTTCTAAAATATTTTGGCTAGCCAGGGCGATTCCTAATAGGAATACCACATCTTTGATAGTAAACATAGATGGAACGGGTCTTCAAAGGTGTTTTCCAGATGACTGGGCAGGTTCACATTTTGATTGGCTGAATGATGAAGAATTAATGGTCACTAGTTCCTATGAGGGAAAACAATATTCCCACGTATTGTATACTACAGGAAAGCAGGATTATAAAAGGCTTGGAAATGGTCTCCTGGATTTTGATGGACATGGGACTTTCTCACCTGATGAAAAATGGATGGTTACCGATACCTATGCTAGAGAGAACAAATTTCGAGAACAGAAAATCTATTTAATGGATATGAAAACCAATGCTGTGAGAACCTTAGGTCAGTTTGTAACTCCTGAATCATTCAAAGGATATTGGCGCTGTGATATCCATTGTAGGTGGAGTCCAAATGGAGATATGATTGGCTTCAATTCTGTTCATTCCGGATCAAGACAAGCCTACTTACTGAAATTAAAATTCTAATTGGAAGAAATTGTCAAATAACAATTAACCATTATCCAATTAACCATTAAAAATTACCATGTCCCAAAAGTACCTTTTACTGTTTTTTATAAGTCTTTGTCTTACTAGCCTTAGCGGAAAAGCCCAACAAGATCGACCCAATATATTGATGATTGCGGTAGATGATTTGAATAATTTTGTAGGAGAAATGGGGCATCCGGATGCCATTACTCCCAATATGGACAAGCTTATAAAAAGTGGTTTGCTCTTTTCCAATGCCCAATGTCAATCGCCAATGTGCAGTCCATCGCGAACGGCGATAATGACAGGTCTCAGGCCTTCCACAACAGGTATCTATGGTTTTATAGATGACAACAAGATCAAGGAAACCAATGAGGCTACTCGTGAAGCCAAAATGATGCATGAGTATTTCAAAGAGCAAGGTTATCATACCATGGGAATAGGTAAAATTTACCACAATCATGCCCCGAAGGACTTATTTGAGGAAAGTGGTGGACGAGCCAAAGGTTTTGGACCCTATGCAAAGCAAAATTTCCATTGGGACAAAGAGAGAACCTCGACAGATTGGGGGCCATTTCCGGAGAAAGACCAACAAATGCCGGATTACCAAACGGCAAAATGGGCAGCAGAAAAACTCAACAGAGAATATGATAAACCCTTTTTCCTTTCTGTAGGCTTCTTACGACCGCATGTGCCATGGTATGTGCCACAAAGATGGTTTGACCTATATGATACAGCAAAACTTCATCTTCCTCCTTATTTGGATACAGATCGGGAGGATTTACCCGAAATAGCTCTTGCGATTGATGATTTGCCTATGATGCCTACCACCGAATGGGCCATAGCCAATGATCAGTGGAAAAATATCCTTCAAGGTTATTTGGCTAGTGTTTCCTTTGTAGACCATTATATAGGGGAAGTATTGAATGCTTTGGAGAAAAGCAATTATGCTGAAAACACCATAATTGTCCTTTGGTCTGACCATGGCTATCGATTGGGAGAAAAAAATACCTTTGCCAAGGTGGCACTTTGGAACAGTGCAACAGCAGCTCCTCTTGTTTTTGCAGGACCAGGTATTCCGAAAAATAAAAAGGTAGATGTGCCTGTTGAATTGTTTTCAATTTACCCTACACTCACCGATCTGGCGAAGCTTCCTTCAGCAGAGAATATAGAAGCAGAAAGTATTTATCCTCTGATACTAAATCCTAAGCTAAAATGGGAACAACCTGCTATTGTTACTTGGGCTAGAAACAACCATGCCATCGTTACAAGTGATTATAGGTATATCCATTATGAGGATGGTTCAGAGGAATTGTATCGATTAAAGAAGGATCCCAATGAATGGCACAATCTAGCTGAACAAAAGAAGTACCAGGGAGTAAAAGAGAGACTGGCCCAATACCTACCTCAAATTAATGTGAAATGGGCTAAGGAATCAAAGTACGATAACAACGAATATTTTATCCAACAAAAGATAAAACAAAGCGAGTAAAGCAATCAAAATGGGCTGAAAAATGAAATATTTTAGCCCATTTTGTTTTAAGTACTTTAGAGATATTCCATTATGCCAGATAAAAACAATCCATCTAAAAAAACCGAAATTATTGATGGACTTACCATTAAATACCACGCCAATGGTAAAACGATATGGTCTAAAGGAGAAATAATCAATGGGCAGGCAGAAGGGTACTGGGAATGGTACCGAATTGACGGAACCATCAAGCGGTCAGGTCATTTCATTAAGGGGGAAGCCGTGGGAGAATGGATTACTTATGATAGCGATGGCAAGGTTTATAAAGTGACCAAAAGATAAGGGAAAGGTTCCTGATTAAAAATTGGTCAGCAAGGAATTTGTCATCGGAGGCAAAATAGTATACTTTTAAGCTATCTGGAATGGGATTGATATTTATTCAGGGGTTTGACTATCCTGTGAATCCAATGTATTGCCAAATAATCTTTATTTATTGGTTGTTCTCCCATTGATGGAATCAATATTGATTCGATGATTTCATTTACTACGTAGCTGACCCTAAAAGGTCTCAGGCCAGATTATTAGTATAAATTTCAAGGATTCGATATCGGTATGGTGCAGCTTTTTTGAGGCCTGACATGTTGTTTCGTATTGGGGATTATAGGGTTGATAAAAGTTTGGAACCCTCCCTTTTTAAACATTAAATTATGATGAAAAAACATTTTGACATTCATAAGCCTGTTTTTTGGCCATCTGTCATATTGATTTTTATTTTTATTCTAGTTACCATAATTGTTGGTAAACCCATGGAGTTGGTTTTCTCCAATATCAAAACTTTCATCACGAATAAAACCGGATGGTTATTTATTATTGCTGTCAATGTTTTTATCGTTTTTTGTTTTTATCTGGGATTCAGTAAATATGGTACAATAAGGCTAGGAGGTAAGGATGCTGAACCTGAGTTCAGTACAAGTTCTTGGTTTGCCATGCTTTTTAGTGCAGGTATGGGAATAGGATTGTTGTTTTGGGGAGTGGCAGAGCCGGTAAATCACTATGCCAACCCTCCTTTTGGTCAGCCTTATACTGTTGCGGCAGCAGAAGGAGCCATGAACCTTACTTTTCTTCATTGGGGGTTTCATGCCTGGGCCATATATGCTGTAGTGGCCCTTTCTTTGGCATTTTTCACCTATAATCGAAAATTACCTTTAACCATTAGGTCTGTGTTCTACCCCTTGCTTGGTGAAAAAGTGAATGGTTGGATGGGAGATTGTATTGATGTATTGGCAGTACTTGCTACGCTATTTGGATTGGCTACGTCTTTGGGCTTGGGTGTCAAGCAGGTCAGTGGAGGGCTTTTCTATTTATTTGGTGTTCCAAATACCATTTTGGTTCAGGTGTTGTTGATTGCCGGAATTACTCTAATTGCTACCCTTTCAGTTGTGTCTGGCATTGACAAAGGGGTGAAGTTTCTGAGTGAATGGAATGTAAGGATCGCAGCAATTTTGCTAATATTTATAATTATAGTAGGCCCCACCTTGTTTATTTTCCGATCCTTTGTTCAGAATATTGGGAATTATATGGAAAACATTCTACAGGTATCCACCTGGACAGAAGCCTATAGGGACAATGGCTGGCAAAAAGATTGGACAGTATTTTATTGGGCCTGGTGGATTTCTTGGTCACCTTTTGTAGGAATGTTTATAGCTAGGGTGTCGAAAGGGAGAACCATAAGGGAATTCATATTTGGCGTATTGTTGGTGCCAACCATCCTTACCTTCTTTTGGTTGACTGCCTTGGGTGGTTCTGCCATACTGCTGGACATGCAAGAGGGACTAGTTGGCAATACCCATAGTTTAGCCAAAAGTATTGTTGCTGATGAATCCATAGCCTTGTTTGTTTTCCTAGAGAACTTTCCTTATTCAGGTGTTGGCTCAATCATTGGGATATTATTGGTAACAAGCTTTTTTGTTACCAGTTCAGACTCGGGATCCTTAGTAATAGATAGCATTACGGCAGGAGGTAAGTTGGATGCACCTGTTGGACAACGCATCTTCTGGGCGACTACAGAAGGTGCAGTGGCAGCTGTTCTATTGATTGGTGGAGGTCTTACAGCTTTAAAAACAGCCGCGATAACCACCGGACTGCCCTTTTTAATCATTTTGCTTTTTATGTGTTATTCCCTTTTAAAAGGATTGAAAGAAGAATATGCCAGGGAAAAACATTTGGCTAAAGAAATGGATAGAAAGTTCTATGAGAAAAAATTATCAGATGTGATACTTAAGAAACTTGAAAATGACAATGATTCAGAGGGATAAACCATGGATGGCTAGGAGCCCGTCTTTTGTAAGATAGAATTACTACAAATTAGTCATCTTGTTTCTATTATGGGTTTACTATAGTTACGCTATCTTCCAATGTCAATGCTTAATCCTCTCACAGTTAGGCAAAGCAGGCAAAAAGAGGTTTTTCGATTGTTTTTTGGAAAACTGAAGGTTTCTTTGGTTACTTTTTATTTCATACTTTTGCGCTATATTTAAAGCTTATGCAAACAGATATTAAAATTGCAGTATTGATCGACGCGGATAATGTACCATCCACTCAGGTCAAGGAAATGATGGAAGAGATAGCTAAATATGGCAATCCAACCATTAAAAGAATTTACGGTGACTGGACTAAACCTCAGTTAGGTAAGTGGAAAAATGTGCTTTTGGAAAATGCCATAAATCCAATACAGCAATATGGATATACCACAGGTAAGAATGCCACCGATTCGGCGATGATAATTGATGCCATGGACATTTTGTATTCAGATAAGGTCAATGGTTTCTGTTTGGTTTCTAGTGACAGTGATTTTACCAAATTGGCCACTAGGCTACGTGAATCTAGAATGCTGGTCCTTGGAATGGGGGAGAAAAAAACACCTAATCCATTTATAGTGGCTTGCGATAAATTTATTTATTTGGAAATTCTTCACAATCAGAGTGAGGAGCAGGAGAATGGTAAAAATAAAGCTAAATCATCTGTTCAAGTTGATAAAATTAACCCGAAACTTATCCGATTGATCTCCAGTACAATTTCTGATTTAGCAGATGATGATGGATGGGCTTTTATGGGAGATGTTGGAAATTTACTTCAAAAGAAGCAACCCAATTTTGATTCAAGGAATTTCGGATTTCAGAAATTGACACCGTTAGTGAGTTCTATAGCTAACTTTGAGGTAGAACAGAGGGAAAATCAAAATGGCAAACACAAATTGATCTTCGTAAGAAACAAGGAGTAAACTTATTTTGAGCTAGGGTATTTGGGATGGGTAAATGTAAATGTGGTACCTCTCCCCACTTCTGAGGCTACCCAAATATCACCCCCTAATATTTCGGTGATTTTTTTAACAATTGCCAATCCCATTCCTGTGCCCCGACCTATATTTTTATTGTGAAGGCGCTGAAATAGAACGAAGATTTTATCAAAGTAATCAGAATCTATTCCTATTCCATTGTCGCTGACCTGAAACAGGTAATCTTCCTCTCTTTCCTCCATAGATAAATGAATCACTGGAGGGCGGTTTGGATCTGAATATTTCAGCGCATTACCTAAAAGGTTTTGTATAAGTAGTGAAAAGAAACTTGCATGACTTAGAATTGGGACCAATGGACCCGAGGTGATTTCGGCCTTTTTTGCTGTTATTTCTGATTGAAAAGTTAGTTTTAAATTTTTTAGAATATGACTGGGGTCCACGCGTTCAGGCTCTTCGGTAATTTTGTTAATTCGAGAATATTCTGACAAGTCGAGAATCAATTCCCTCATACGACCGGCGCCGTCCACAGCATAGGAAATATAGGTATTGGCTTTTTCGTCCAATGAGTCACTGTACTTTTTTTTCAGTAATTGCATGAAGCCCGAAACCATCCGTAAGGGTTCCTGTAAGTCGTGAGAGACCACAAAGGTGAAATGTTCCAATTCCTTGTTTTTTGTTTCTACCTCATTAAGTGATTCTTTTAGTTTAATCGTTCTCAATTTGAGTTTTTCCTGAAGAGAGTATTGTTCTCTTAGGCTATTTTCCAGCCTGGAAAATAATTTGGGTATGAGAAAAGAAAATACAGCACTTAAGAAGATTAAATTTGCAGATACGGTTATCCAGTGAAGCAAATCAGGATTGGGAAGGTTGGGAAGATAAACGATTATTTTAAAATATATCAATAAACTAAAAACAGTACAAGTAAAGAGGTTTAGATAAAAACTAATAAATGCTTGCTTACTAGGTAAAAACAGTATCATTAATAGAGATACAGACAAAAGATACATTAATCCTGGACCATAATTCCCAACAAAAAAAATGAGGGAGGCGCCAGTTCCATAGAAAATTAAAAAAATAGCCCATTTCCGAAATTTAAGGCGGATACCAGGAACTAAAGCTGCGATTACTGATATTATAAAAGCGGAAGAATCAAAAATAAAGATTGCAATATGATTGCTTATATAAGCCATTATCAGCCCCGGAATGAGCGCAATCAAGCAAAAGGGCAATAAAAAAGCCAAGCCTGATATAAATAGCCTATCTCTCCAATCGTCTAAATGATCGGCCTTCTGTTCTGTGGCCAAACAAATGGTTTTGATATACTTTAGATACTTATCCCACATGAATAATATTTGCTGTTTGTTAAAAAAAGTAGACATCCATTTTTTGTTCAGGACTACCCTAAAGCAATTTATATGGAATTGGATTGACGTTTAAAACTAGTGAATATTTTTTTGCTTAAACAATCTTCTTATAATTTATATTGCGCAATTATGTTAATGGTTCAAATTTTGTAGTCAACTATAAATAAAACTTTTGTAAAATAGGAGGTAACTTGCTGTTTTTTATTCAAATCCATTAATAATAATATTTTGAGAAGTAAAATTGGAAGGAATTCTTTACTTATTGCTGTTTCGGGATTTTTACTCTTAGAGTCCGGTATCTATTTAGGTTACTTAGAAATGGGAATATGGCGTATTCTTGCTACTGGTTTTGAGGCAGGAACCATAGGTGGTTTGGCAGATTGGTTTGCTGTGAGTGCTTTATTTTATGAGATACCTATTCCATATGTCAGAAAACATACAAATATAATTGTAAAAAACAGAGAGAAATTAACTGAGGGGATAGTTGATCTGGTGACTACAAAATGGTTGTCTCCAAAAGTTCTCGAAGAGAGGCTGATGCACATTAAAATTGCAGAGGGCTTATTGCAATCATTAGAATCGGGTGAAAATTTAAATAAACTTTTAGGGTTCTTTGGCGGTATCTTTCGACGGATTTCTGGTGAAATGGACAATCCTCAGTTGGTAGTTCTGGTACAAAAATTACTTAAAGATAGACTTGATAGTTCAGATATTGCCAAGCCTACCGGGAAATGGTTACAAGGTATTGTGACGGAAGGAAAACACCATGAATTTATAGCCATTGCAATTGATCAATTTTCTATTTCCATTAAAGAGCCTGAAACCAGAGCCATTGTTTTAGGAAAGTTGAAAAGTGCATTAGCATCCTACGCAAGTAGGGATTGGGTGAAAAAATCCGCCGTTTGGTTAGGAAAGAAAACCGGAGGAATAGACCCAGATTTAATGATTGACAGAATCTTAGATCTCGTGCTTGCCTTTTTGGAAGAGATAAAAGATAATCCAGCGCATCCAATTCGAAAAAAACTGGAAAATTATGTTATGGAGTTTGCTACTAACCTAGAATCGGGAGATGAGAAGACTCTAGCCTACGTTGATAACCTCAAAAGAAATTGGGTTTTAAATGACCAAACCAAAGGCATGATAAATAAGGTGTTGAATAAAATAAAGGAAAACATGAATGAGCAGTTTTCTTCTTCAGACACACCATTAATGCAATTATTGAGCAGGCAGTTGGGTCGGTTCTTGAACGAACTTCGAGAAGATAATAGCAGTAGAACGCAAATTGACATGTGGTTGAGAAAAACCATTACCCATCTTGTGACCAAATACCATCATGAGTTAGGGGGAATGGTCAGGAGCAGTCTTGCGAAATTGGATGACAAAGGAATAATGCTCCAGATTAAAGACAAGGTAGGCTATGATTTACAGTATATACGCCTAAATGGAGCTGTAGTTGGTGGTTTGGTAGGACTAATAATCGCAACAATAAGGTGGGCTATTCATTGATTTTACCAGAATAGGCAGGTGGTTGATTGTCAGTTGCTAACTGACTAGAACCAATATTTATTGCGGCTATTATGAGTTTTATTGCACATTTCAAATTTGATTAAAATTGAGTTTAAATGGCCTATCAAAACCGTTCAATAAAGAAGCTAGATTAATTATGGTGAAATTATAATTATATCTAAAAAATGAATGATTGTTGTTTATTGTTTTGAAAAAGGCTAAAAAACCTTATTTTTATTTAAAATCATTTTTCGCAATCAATTTTGATATGAATCAAAAATCTCCAAAAATATTAAGCTTAGCTCCAAAGCATATTTTGGATGAGATGGATGCTTTAAATAAGGTATTAGATCAGGGACTCCCATTTAAAAAGTTAGACCATAATATACTGATAGCGACTTGGAATATTCGTGCTTTTGGTGGGCTCACTGAAAAGTGGGAAGCTGAAGATTCAGATTCTCCAAAAAGAGACCTACACGCTGTATTGGCTATCGCTCAGATAATCTCTAGGTTTGATATAATAGCTGTTCAGGAGCTCAAAGGTAATTTGAAAGCCTTCAGACATATGCTCAAACTATTGGGCAATCATTGGAGTTTTATTTTAACAGATGTATCAGGAGGAGATGAGGGCAATGACGAAAGGATAGGGTTTTTGTTTGACACCAGAAAAGTAAAGTTATCCGGATTGGCTTGCGAACTTGTTGTGCCCAATAAAAAGGCTGAAGAAATCAAGGAGGGGGCTTTCGATAGGCAATTTGCCAGGACCCCTTATGCAGTGGGCTTTAAAGTAGAGGATAAAACATTTATTCTTGTAAGTGCACATGTCTTGTATGGAAAACATGCTTCTGAGCGAGAAGGTGAATTAACGGCCATTGCCAAATGGCTTCGCGAGTGGGCATCAAGTATGAAATCTTTCGACCAAAGCCTGATTCTTTTGGGTGATTTTAATATTGATAGGATGGGGGATCCAAGGTACGATGCCTTTGTGTCTTCCGGTTTGTCGGTACCAGAAAACCTATGGAATGTAAGAAGAACATTAATAGACAATCAAACGAAATTTTATTCGCAAATTGCTTGGTTTGAAAATCAAAACAAAATCCCTCAACTTTCTATTCGATACCTCAACGGAGGGATATTTGATTTTGGGCCTCATATTATGAAAAAAGCTAGATTGAGCCCCTTCCAATTGTCATGGAGAATTTCAGATCATCTCCCGCTATGGGCAGAGTTTTCTACCCGTGGCTAATTTCTGATTAAGATTCGATATATTTAACCGTGGAAAAAAAATAGGTTTATGATGTTAAGGTGTTTTATAATTGGCTTATCCTTTTTATTTTTCAATTGTGAAAATAGAACACATCAGGTAGATGAAAATACTAACCTGAAAATTAATGAGATTCAATATATTGGCACTCATAATAGCTATAAAAAGGCAATACCTGAGGAGCTTTTGGAGCAAATTAAGCAGGAAAACCTTGAAATGGCCAATAGTCTTGATTATAGCCATCCTACTATTTGGAAGCAACTTGATGCAGGATTACGATTATTGGAACTGGACATTTACCATGACCCAGAAGGAGGACGATTTAGTAATCCTCTTGGGAAAGAATTGGTAGCACCAGAAAATTGGGATGCAGGTTTTGACCTCCCGGGCTTTAAAGTATTTCATGTACAGGATATAGATTTTTTAAGTCATCATGCTTTGTTTAGGGATTATTTGTCAGATTTAAAAAACTGGTCCTTATTACATCCCAATCACTTGCCAATTTTCATCAGCATAAATGCCAAAGATGCCAATTTCCCTGATCGAGGTTTTGCAACAGCACTTCCATTTGATCAGTCGATATTTAGTTTGGTAGACAAAGAAATAGAAGACTTTCTAGGAGTTGAAAAATTAATAAAGCCAAAAGACGTAAGAGGGTCGTTTAAAGATCTAAGGACTGCTATAATCGAATCAGGCTGGCCGGAATTATCGTCATCTCGGGGTAAATTTATTTTTATTTTGGATGAAAGAGAACCAAAAGTAGCTGAGTACCTATCTAATTCCAAAGAGGGAAATGAAGGGCATATGTTTGTCACTGTACCTGAAGACCATCCCATGTCTGCAATACATATTATTAATGATCCCATTCAAAATCAAAAACAGATAAAGGCTTTGGTGGAAAAAGGTTTTATAGTAAGAACCAGAGCTGATGCAGGGACAAAGGAAGCGAGAGCCAATACTACTGAACGAAGGGAAATGGCATTTTCCAGTGGAGCCCAATTGATTAGTACAGATTATTATGTAGCTGACCCAAGGTGGGAAGGCGCTTATGCAGTTCAATTTGAAGGAGGGAAGTACAGCCGTATTAATCCCTTGTTTCCAAGTGAGATGGAAGAAGACATCGCTTTATCTGAAGAAGTAAAACCTGTAATAGCTCTTGACCCAGAAACTTTTACTATTGCGAAGGAGCAAATGAAAGGGCTTGTCTTGGATGTTAGAACGAGTGAGGAGGTAAAACATGGGGTTATTTCTGGTGCAATTAACATGGACTTTCTGCAAGAAGATTTTTCAAATAGAATCACAGAATTGGATAAAAATGAAACAATTTTGGTGTATTGCAAAGTAGGAGGGAGAAGCGGAAAGGCCGCTGATTTGTTGGTGAAAAATGGATTCAAACATGTTTACCACCTGGAAGGGGGGTATGATCGGTGGAAAAATAGTGGTTTTCCAGTGGACGAATAATTACAGCTTTTATAAAATTTTACAATCACTTTTGCAGATAGCTATATGAAATTGAAAATTGTTCAAGAGGACCCATGGTTAGAGGATTACAAAGAGGAAATTTACCAGAGATGGGTTAGGTTTCAATTGGCATATAAAGAGTTAGCAAACGATGAAAAAGGGCTAATTGAATTTGCTTCAGGGCACGAGTATTTCGGAATTAATTTTGACATTAACAGGCAAGCCTGGATTTATAGAGAATGGGCCCCCGAAGCCGAGGCACTCTTTTTAATTGGAGATTTTAATAATTGGGATAGGTCTTCTCATCCACTGCAAATGGACCAATGGGGCGTTTGGGAAATAGTTTTACCCTATTCCGAATACAAGGATAGGTTGGTTCATAAGAGTTTAGTGAAAGTCCATGTTGTTGCTGCCAATGGCAATATGGATAGAATTCCAGCTTATATTCGTAGAGTGGTTCAGGATGAAGAAAGCAAAGACTTCTCCGGGCAAATTTGGGCTCCAGAAAAGCCCTTTATATGGACAGATAAGGCTTTCGAACCAGACTTTCCAAAAGATGGATTGTTGATTTACGAGTGCCATGTAGGGATGGGACTTGAAGTAGAGGCTGTAGGTACTTACCTTGCCTTTGCTGATGAAATTTTACCTAAAATTAAAAACCTGGGATACAATGCTATTCAATTAATGGCTGTAATGGAACATCCCTATTATGGTTCCTTTGGCTATCACGTTTCTAGTTTTTTCTGTCCTTCAAGTAGGTTTGGTACTCCAGAAGATTTAAAGTACTTGGTGAATAAAGCCCATGAACTTGGGTTAGCGGTTATAATGGACGTGGTACATTCACACGCAGTTCAAAATGTTTCTGAGGGTTTGAATGCTTTTGATGGATCAGATCACCAGTATTTTCATGAAGGACCCAGGGGATATCATGAGGTATGGGACTCCAAGTTGTTTGATTATGGAAAATGGGAGGTAAAGAGATTTTTACTTTCCAATTTAAAATATTGGTTAGAGGAATTCCATTTTGATGGGTTTAGGTTTGATGGGGTTACTTCCATGCTTTATTTTCACCATGGGCTAACTACATTTGATCATTTCGAAAAGTACTTCCATAAAGATGTGGATTGGGATGCTATAATCTATTTACAACTAGCCAATGCACTTATCAAAGAAGTTAAACCCTCAGCCATTTCCATTGCAGAGGATGTTAGTGGTATGCCCGGCTTGTGTAGATTACCAGCCGAAGGTGGGGTAGGATTTGATTATAGGCTTGCCATGGGGGTTCCCGATTTTTTCATCAAAATGCTGAAAGAAAAGAAGGACGAGGAATGGGATATTCTTGAATTTTGGAAAGAATTAAGTGATCGCAGGTATAAAGAAAAAACCATAGCTTATGCGGAGTCGCATGATCAGGCGCTTGTAGGAGATAAGTCCATAGCCTTTTGGTTAATGGATAAGGAAATGTATTTCCATATGCAAGTCGACGATGAGAACATCATTATCGATCGTGGAATCGCCCTTCATAAGCTTTTAAGATTATTTACCATAGGCTTAGGAGGTGAGGGATACCTCAATTTTATGGGTAATGAGTTTGGCCACCCAGAATGGGTAGATTTCCCTAGAGAAGGCAATAATTGGAGTTATCAATACGCTAGAAGGCAATGGAGTCTTGCAGAGGATAAAAAGTTAAAATACCAGTATCTGCTAAATTGGGACAAAGCGATGATAGCAGTTATGAAAAAGTACCATGTATTATGCTCTCCTTTTGCAGATCAGGTACATGCTGACCCGGAAAATAAGGTGATTGTGTTTACCAGAGGAGCCTTGCTGTTTGCTTTTTCTTTCAATCCTCAGACTGCCATTGCAGATTATAAGTTTCGAGCGCCCTCTATGGGACAATACAGGCTTGTACTTAATTCAGATGACAAGCAATTTGGTGGATTTGGGCGGATAGACAATAGCATGGCTTATTTCACTGATCAAAAGCAGCTTTTAAGCATTTATATGACCAATAGAACGGCTTTGGTTTTTGAAAAATTCGATTGATTAATTCCAACTTATATTTGGTAGAAGTTGAAATAAATTGGAAATCAGTTAATAAGTATTGGTCTTGCTCCTTTTTTGATTAATATTACCCTTAAATTATAGAAGACGAGTCTATGGCAGTAAATATCGTGATCGCTGGTGCTGGTGATATGGGTTTCCACCTAGCAGAACAGCTTTATTACGAAAGTAAGAATATCATTCTGATTGATTTGGATAAGGATGTATTGGACAATATTGGATCCAGGTTGGATGTATTGACAATAGAGGGAGATTCAGCATCAATTGAAATCTTGAAGAAGGCCAATATTCATAATGCTGAGCTTATGTTGGCGGTAACTACTTCCGAAAAAACCAATATTTGTACTGCCGTATTGGCCAAACAACTGGGGGCAAAAAAAGTAATCGCCAGAGTAAGAAACCATGATTATTTATACAAGGAGAACAAAATCTATTTTGAGAACCTAGGAATTGATTCCATTATTTCTCCTTCCATGCTTTGCAGTAAGGAAATCTCTCGCTTAATGAAACGTTCCAGCTTTTCTGATGTTATAGAGTTTGAAGGTGGAAGATTAAGTGTTGTTGGCATTACTTTGGACCGGTACTCACCATTGATTAATAGAAAGCTTTCTGACACTAGGACAGATCCAATTTTTAAAGAAATAAGGATAATTGCCATAGTAAGGGATCAGAGAACAATTATCCCTAGAGGAGATACTTATATCCGGAACAATGATCATGTGTTTTTTATCTCCAATAACAAATCTGTAAACACAGTAAAAGACCTTGTTCACCACAAGGAAAAAGAAATCCATGATGTGATGATTATCGGTGGGGATGATCTTGCCTATTCCACAGCCAGAGAATTGGAAGATGATTATGGTGTTACATTGATCCATAATGATAAGGAGCGTTGCAAGTGGCTCGCGGAAAGATTGGATACAGCATTGATAATCCATGGAGATTACAAAAATATCAACCTCTTGATAGAAGAAGGGCTTGAAACCATGGATGGTTTTTTGGCATTGACAGATAGTTCTGAAACCAATATCATTACGAGTCTAAGTGCAAAAAATCATGGCGTGTACAAAACCATTGCTCATGTGGATACTAGGGAATACATTCATATTTCACATAGTATAGGAGTGGATTCTCTGATTAATAAAAAGCTGGTAGCAGCAAATCATGTGAGCAGGTATTTGAAAAAGGGACAAGTAGAAGCAGTTTCCGGTATACAGGGAGTGGAAGCAGAATTTGTCCAATACGCTGTTACAAAAAACAATAAATTGACCAAAAAGAATTTGAAGGCACTCCATTTCCCTGATACTGCTGTAGTGGCCGGCGTGATTAGAGGTGAAGAAGTTTTTATTCCAGATGGTGAATTTCAATTGCAACTTCATGATAAAGCCATCGTTCTTGCCCTACCTGAAGCCAAACCTGTACTGGAAAAATTATTTAACTAATCATGATCCATTATAAGGCAATTTTAAAAGTCATGGGAGGGTTAATGATGCTCCTTGGTGTTTTAATGTTTCCAAGTGTGGCTTTTGCCTACTACTACCACAGTGGAGACCAGATTACATTAATCGCTTCGGCATTGATTTGTTTAACTATAGGAGGGACATTTTTCTTTTCATTCGCCAATCAGGATCAAAACATTAGAAAAAGAGAAGGGTACATGATTGTAGCTTTAAGCTGGATAATCATGTCTGTTTTTGGAATGATGCCCTACCTTTTAAGTGGGACCATACCCAATTATTCTGATGCTATATTTGAAACTGTATCTGGGTTTACAACTACTGGTGCCTCCATTTTGACTGATATAGAGCGACTTCCAGAAGGTATATTGCTATGGAGAAGTATGACCCAATGGATAGGTGGTTTGGGAATTATCGTATTGACAGTTGCGATTTTTCCTTTATTGGGAATTGGAGGAATTGAACTTTTCGTGGCTGAATCCCCCGGACCTACCTCAGATAAGGTGCATCCCAGAATTAGGGAAACTGCTAAAAGACTTTGGTTAATTTATTTTGGACTTACCATACTTTTGGTTGTTATTTATTACTTAGAGGGCATGTCCTTTTTTGATGCCATGAATCATTCACTTACTACCATGTCCACAGGAGGTTTTTCTACCAAAAACAATAGCATGGCCTATTTTAATAGTCCATTAATCCAGTATACCGCTGTATTTTTTATGTTTTTAGCAGGAACAAACTTCACCTTGATTTATTTTGCTTTCAAAGGGCATTTCAATAGAGTTTGGGCAAGTGATGAGTTTAGGGCCTATTTTATAAGTGTAGGGCTGCTCGTTGTAGGTATCTTTGCTGCTGTTTACTTTTTGATGGATGACAGTTTTGAAAAATCTTTTAGAGATGTGTTGTTTCAGGTTGTGTCACTTGTCACTACCACAGGATATGTAAGTGCAGATTATACTGTTTATAGCAATGGGCTGACAATCATCTTCTTTATGATTCTTTTTATGGGGGCTTGTGCAGGATCTACTAGTGGTGGAATTAAGTTTATCAGGCACCTTACCTTTGTGAAGAATTCTACTTTGGAATTTAAGCGAATTGTGCATCCTAGAGCTGTTATTCCATTGAAAATAAATGGAGAACGGGTCACAGGAAAGGTAATTACCCACATTATGAATTTCTTATTGTTGTACCTGATGATCTTCGTGTTAGGATCCATTGTAATGTCGATTGCAGGTTATGACCTTATCACTTCCTTTGGTGCTGTAGCTACTTCTATGGGAAATGTAGGCCCAGGTATTGGAAGAGTTGGCCCAGTAGATAATTTTGCTTTCTTTTCGCCTTTTGCAAAACTATTCCTTAGCTTTTTAATGTTATTAGGAAGGTTAGAGTTATTTACTATATTGGTGCTCTTTACTCCATATTTCTGGAGAGCCAATTAATCAAAAAAACATTTATGAAACCTTCCATTATTGCAGTCTTCACTTCAAAAAAATTGGGTTATAAAGGAAATCCTGCGGCCGTAGTGCTAACTAAAATGCCTCTTGAAACGCAGGATATGCAAGATCAGGCAGCTAAATTGGGCATGCCTGCTACTTCTTTTATTTACCTTGACAAAGAAGGGAAATCAAATGTAAGGTGGTTTGCTCCTGATGCTGAGATTGAGTTATGTGGGCATGGGGCCGCTGCTGCAGGGATATTTATGTCCCAATACCAAAAACAAAGTGAAATAACACTACTTTATAAAGAAGGAGAAATTAAATTAAAGGTTTCAGATGATAATTTCGGTATGGTAATGGAAACTATACCAGTTATAAAGCCTCTCTCTGAATGTCCCCTTCCTATTAAAGAGGGATTAGGAATACCTGTTCTGGCCATATATGAAACGGCCAACAAGCACTTAATATTGACTGACTCTGAGTCTTCTGTAAAAAACATGAACCCTGATTTTAAGCGGTTAAGGGATTCAGAAATTTTTGGTTATGCCATTACTGCTGCTGCTGATAAGGTGGATTTTGTAAGCAGAACATTGGTCCCTCATGTTGGTCAACTGGAAGATTTTGCCACAGGTTCTTCGCATGCCATGTTGGTGCCATTTTGGGCAAATAAACTGGGTAAAAGTGAAATGGTCTCGGATCAATTGAGTGAAAGAGGAGGGCGATTTATTTCAACCATTTTAGGCAATAAGGTTTTGCTTTCTGGAGAGTTTGAGATTCATTAGCAAGATTTATTCAAACCAAAAGAAATAGAAGCATCAGATTATGTTTTTACTTGGATTGGTGAGCTCTTCCAATTCAAAGCTCGTTTTTTTATCATGACAAACTGACAAATAGTAAACCCGGCCTTTGATTATTTCAATATTCCATATCAATATTTGAACGAATTCATTTTTTAAGGTTTTTCCAGTATAATTTTCTTTCCTTGGTATAATTATTGCTTTTTTATTTTGCAATGTTTTAGTAATTCTAATGTTGACAAAATATATATAGAATGGAATATCGTAAAATTCTCATCAAGTATGGTGGGAATGCAATGATCAGTGAAGACCTTAAAGTAGGAATTGCAAAAAAGTTAAAAGTTTTGCAGGACCATGGCATTCAGGTAGTACTGGTGCATGGTGGAGGACCTTTTATCAATAACTCCCTGGCTGATGCAGGAATAAAATCTGAATTTTTTGATGGGCACAGACACACCAGTTTAGAGGCAATGTCTTGCATTGAAAAAACCCTGAAAGGAGAAGTAAACAGCTCCTTGGTCAATTTATTGAATAAACAAGGGCTGAAAGCGGTTGGGCTTTCAGGTAAAGATGGTAAATTGGCTATTGCCCAAAAAAGATGGCATATAAGGTCGGATGAAAATGGTGAAAAGCATAAAGTAGATTTGGGTCAGGTTGGAGACATTGTAAATGTAAATCCACTATTGATTGAAACTTTGCTGGAAAATGACTTTTGTCCAGTAATTACCTGTATTGCTTCAGATGAAGAAGGCAATGATTACAATATAAACGGGGATGTTTTCGCTGGTAAAATTGCAGCTGCAATAAGTGCTGATACCTATATTGTATTGACTGATGTGGACGGACTCTATAAAGAATATCCAGATCCAGCTTCAATAATAAGGGAAATTGATACAGCCACTATTCCAAAGTATTATGGTGGCGTTATCTCTGGAGGAATGATTCCCAAAATAGAATCTTGCGTTTCAGCTGTTGAATCCGGAGTTAAAGAGGCAGTAATTTTAAATGGTACACGCCCGGAACAGATTACCGATTTTATCATCAATCAAATTAAAATAGGAACTACAATTAAACTTTAGCATGCACATATCGAACGAGTATTTGTACGAGGAAGACAAAAAAAATTATTTACCTACCTTCAAACGCTTTCCTTTGGCATTTATAAAAGGAAAAGGCAGTAGATTGTGGGATGCAGATGGAAAGGAATACATTGATATGCTCGCTGGGATTGCCGTAAATAACTTGGGACATTGCCATCCCAAGGTGGTGAGCGCCATTCAGGCCCAAGCTGCAGAGTTAATTCATATATCTAACTTCTTTGTAAGTCCTCCTCAGGTAGCGTTGAGTAAGTTACTGGTAGACTTGACTCATCTGAAGCATGTGTTTTTAACCAATAGCGGTGCGGAATCAGTAGAGGGAGCGATTAAAGTTGCTAGGAAATACGCAAGCAAGCATAACAAAGGTGGAGAGATTATTTCAATGGTAAACTCTTTCCATGGCCGTACTTTGGCTACCATCGCTACAGGACAAAAAAAATATCAACAGGGTTTTGCACCCATTCCTGCGGGCTTTTCACAAGTGGCTTTTAATGATTTGGAAGCCTTGAAAGCGGTAATAAATGATCAGACAGCTGCTGTAATCCTGGAACCTGTTCAAGGTGAAGGAGGAATAATTCCTGCAAATGAACAATACCTTCAAGGAGTAAGGAAACTTTGTGATGACAACAATGTCCTGCTTATTTTTGACGAAATTCAAACTGGGGTAGGACGCACAGGGAAAATGTTTGCCAAAGATCATTTTAATGTACAACCAGACATAATGACCTTGGCAAAGGGACTGGGCGGAGGAATGCCAGTCGGAGCTTTTCTGTGCAATGAAAAGGTAGGCAATGCCATAGACTATGGAGACCATGGTACTACTTTCGGAGGAAATCCTTTGGCTTCTGCGGCTGCATTGGCTACCCTTAAAGCTATTTTAGAAGAAGGATTGGTCGAAAGATCTCTTGAAAAAGGAGAGTGGATCATGAAAACGGTGAGGTCTTGGGCTTCAATCCACCCCATGATTAAAGAGGTGCGTGGTTTAGGAATGATGATTGGTATACAATTGGATAGACCGGCTGCCCCAATCGTGAAAGCACTTTTAGATGATGGCATCATTGTTAATGGGACAGCGGAATCGGTTATCCGTCTAGTTCCGCCTCTTAATATATCAGATGAAGACATTGAAAAAGTATTGGGTAAGTTGAAGTCATTAATAGAATTAACTGAGAAAAATGAGAAATCAAAGATATAAGGTAAGCATTGTAGGTGCTTCAGGTTATACTGGCTCCGAGCTAGCGAGAATTTTAATTAATCATCCGGAAGTAGAGATTGTTAGCATTACCTCAGAAAGTCACAAGGGCAAGAGATTTTCAGATTTGCATGGGCAGTTTTCAGGAATAATTGATTTTGAATTAATTGGAGCAGATGAAGTGAATATAGAGGAAGTGGACGTGGTATTTCTGGCTCTTCCGCATGGTGTCTCCATGGAATTTGTAAAACGTTGGATAGACGATGGAGTGAAAATAATCGATCTTTCAGGTGATTTCAGGCTTTCAAGTCCTGAAGTTTATGAAGATTGGTACAAAAAAGACCATACATTTCCCAAAGGGTTTGAACAAGCTGTTTATGGTATGCCAGAACTTTATTCTGATGAAATCAGCACAGCGACATTGGTAGCCAATCCAGGGTGTTATCCTACAGCCTCTATTTTGAGTCTTGCACCTTTATTTGGTTTTGGATTAGGCTCAGTATCAGGAGCGATAATAGATGCAAAATCAGGACTGACTGGTGCTGGAGTTAAAGCGAGTAATACTACACATTTTTCAAATGTAAATGATAATTTCAAAGCTTATGGTATAGGTAACCACAGGCATACCGTTGAAATTCAGGAACAGCTTTCGTTTTTAATGAAAAATTCGGTTATTTTACAGTTTACGCCCCATCTTTTGCCAGTGGATAGAGGTATTCTGGCTACATCTTATTTATCTTTAGATAAAGAAATGGACCAAGAGAGTTTAACATCACTCTACAAGGATTTTTATAAAAACAAACCTTTTGTAAGGGTACGGAATCAAGCACCTTCAATAAAAGAAGTTAGAGGAAGTAACTATGCAGACATTTATCCATTTTGGGATAAAAGGACGAAAAGGGCGATTGTGATTGCTGCTATCGATAATTTAGTAAAAGGTGCAGCTGGTCAGGCTGTACACAATATGAATATTATGTTGGGACTGAACGAATCCATTGGCCTTCTACAGGTTCCAATGCAACCATAAATTAACAAACGTAATGATTAAGAATATTACAAGTGTAAAAGGAATTAAATGTTGGGGAGCTCATTCGGGAGTTAAATCCATGAGAAGGGACTTGGCAATCATTTTTTCGGAAGTTCCGGCAGCAGCAGCTGCGACACTTACACAAAATAAAGTTCAGGCCGAACCAATAAAGGTGACTAAAAGAAACCTTGCCAATAATAGGGCACAGGTTATTGTATGTAATGCAGGTAATGCCAATGCTTGTACTGGTGAGCAAGGCCGTAAAGGTGCAGAGGCGATGGCGGACACAGTTGCGGCGGAACTAAATATTTCTCCAGATGATGTTATTGTTGCTTCTACAGGACTAATAGGAGAGGTATTCCCTACAGAAGATGTGGTAGAAGGAATAAAAGCAACCGTACCAAAATTATCCAATGACGCAAAAGCAGGTTCTTTCCTGGCCAATGCTATTTTAACTACAGATACTTTTGCAAAAGAAGGCTTTGTAGATTTTGAATGGGAAGGAAAAACCATCTCCATAGGAGGGGTAGCGAAAGGATCCGGAATGATCCATCCCAATATGGCCACGATGCTTTCTTTTTTAGCCACGGACATTGCCATTGACGAAAAGTTGCTTCAGAAGACCTTGAAATACTGTGTAGACCGGTCCTTCAATATGATCACTGTAGATGGCGATACTTCTACAAATGATATGGTAGCAATTTTGGCAAACGGTATGGCTGAGAATGAAAAGATCACAAGTGAGGATGACCCCCTTTACCTTTTGTTTAAGGAAAAGCTAGGTGAATTACTAGTCCACCTTGCCAAGTTGATTGTTTCTGATGGTGAGGGAGCTTCTAAATTTATTGAATATAGGGTTTCAAAAGCCATCTCAGAAAATGTTGCTATGAAGTTAATCAGAGCAATTTCAGACTCTACTTTGGTGAAAACAGCAATGTTTGGTCGGGATCCAAATTGGGGAAGAATCATTGCAGCTTGCGGCAATGCAGGGATTAGCTTTAATTATAAAAAAGCCAATCTCTATTTGGGTGATGCGGACAATCAAGTTCAGGTGCTTTTAAAAGGTTCGCCTACCAAGTTTGATAAAAATTATATGAAAAAACTGCTCAGGGAATCTCATATTAAAATTCATTTGGAACTTAATACGGGTAAACAGGAAGCTACAGGTTGGGGTTCAGACCTTACCACTGACTATGTGATGTTTAATTCGGTATATACGACTTAATCCAATCGCATATTTTGATAAATACATCGATAAAAGCCTCCAAGGGAACTTAGAGGCTTTTATTTTGTCTTGGTAATCGATGATTTATTAGGGATGATACAATAGATTTTTTCGATTTCAATCGAGAGTTTAAACCCGGATTATGTAATAGGATTTCTCCGTCCTGACAATAGTCAGGGGTGAAGCCTGTCCCGTGTTTACGGGAAGTGTTGCAATCGCAAGAAAATCAGGCTGTATGGAGATTTTAGCATAGCACCGCTATGGTGAAATTGAAAATAGCAACGAACTGGCCGATTATGAAGCGATTTCAGCAAGTAATAGATTGTCTATTGCATATTTCGGGTTTATTTGAGGCCGACTTTTTATTCATTCCCGAAATCCAAGAAGTAGATATGTGTCTGCGTCTTAATAGCTTGCTCCAGCAATGGTATAGGCTACTCTAGCACCTAAAATCGCCATTTGATAAGGTGCTGCACCCGATTGTTGGTACCTTAGACTTAACTCAAGTTGATTAAAAACATAACCTATTTCAGCAGAAAAGCCAAATTGAATGTTTTTGGAGGAATTGGTACCTACAATATTTTTATTTCGATTGATTAAAAATGAAGCACCAATTTGAGGTTCAAAAAAGAAGGATTGCCTGTAAACTCTGTAACCAATAAATACAGGTATTTGATGTAGGCTAATGTTTTCTCCCTTGGGTATAATGTAATTGGAATTCAAGGGGAAATAGAGGTAGTTTCCAGAAAAGGTTAATTGGGCCTCATTAGGCATGGCCATCAATCCTTTAAAAGAAAGCCCAAAACCTGCAGGAAATTGGGTTTTATAATACTCATTGAGTACAGCAACAGCATCAAAACCTACTTTGAACTGGTTATTGGTGTTTTGAGCAAAAGTAGGAGCAAATAATCCTGAAAATAAAATTACAAATAGAACCCGCTTTATCATGACCTAATGTTGGCTTGGTGAGACACAAAGTTGAAGAACTAAGGTAATAAATTTCATAGTTAACATTATTATTACCTTTGCTATTCATGCTTACTTTTTCCTAATTTCTCGAATTTCTTTAGTCCTTGTTCAATCAAAAAAGTACTAAGTGCTTTGAGCATGATTTTCTCAGTAAGGTTTGTAATTGTTTGAATATGAGTTTTTTGTAGATGTTTTATATGGGTGTCGTTTATTAAACTATTTTCCTGAGGCTTCTATTTATATACCTCTTGATAATAAAAAGCCCAAGCCACTTTGGCTAGTTACAATTTGTTCTAGCTTTATTTTGGCCAAAATATACTACTGTATTATCTCTCTTTATCAAGGAAAAAATACTGTATATAGTATAATCTAATCGACAATTTTTTATATTATGATGAAAATTGAATTTTAGTTGAAAGATTATGAATATCAAATGTCTATTAGGTTTTCTTAGTGTGATTTTTATCATTTCTTCCTGCAATCAAAAAGGTGGAAAGCTTGCTAATGCTGAAGGGGATTGGTTGGTGCTAGATAGTGTGAAGACACTTCAAAACAGGTTTACAGACGATGAAAGTTTAAAAAATGGTAAAGCATTGTTTCAAATTTATTGTTCCACATGTCATGGTGCAGGAGGAAGAGGAGATGGAGCAGCAGGACAAGCCATGGGTAGTCAACCTGCCGATTTGCTTTCAACAAGAGTTCAGGGGCAAACAGATGGAGAATTATTCTATAAAATTACCAAAGGGAAGGCGGTTATGCCTTCTTTTCAGGAATTGCTATCCGAGGAACAGCGATGGAGTCTAGTGGGATTTATTAAAAACCTAAAACAATTAACCGAAAATAGTTTAACCCAAAATGCCCCTATTCCACTCGTTCCTGATATTGAGATTAGCCATTTCACTAAAGTTGTTCCAAGGGTTGTTAGGATTTGGAGCGGTCCAAATAATTACCTCTGGTATGCCAATATCGATGGTGAAATTTATAGGTTACCCATAGATAATCCGCATCAACTTGAAAAAATGCTAGATGTTTCAGATCATGGAATCAGTAGGTTACAAGGAGCTACCATGCATGAAAATGTTTTATTGTTAAGTGGGAATGTTCGTGTTAATGAGAATAAAGGCACAATAGGTAGATTGGTTAGGGTAAAATGGGATGAGGAAAATAGAGCCAAAGCAGAAGTGGTGTTTACTACTGAAGAATATGGAACAACCAATACACCCTTTGATCACGGCTGGTCTGCCTTGCAAGTAAGTCCTGATGGGCAATACCTATACGTCGTAAGTGGAAGCCGAACTGACCATGGAGAAGTTCAAGACAATTTGGGTGCTTATCCCAACTCTAGAGATGTGGCGCTTACATCCAAAATTTTTCGGATTCCAATTGATGCTGTCAATTTGTTGCTTCCAGACAACCTTTCATTTCTTAAGGAACAGGGTTACTTGTATGCAGAAGGGCTAAGAAATGCCTATGATCTTGCTTTAGATAAGGAAGGAAGACTCATGGCAGTTGTAAATTCAGGAGATTATGATCAAAATGAGGATATGTTTTGGGTAAGAGAAGCTTACCATTATGGCTATCCTTGGATAATGGGAGGCATGGAATCCCCACAACAATTTTCAGACTGGATACCGGATCCGGAAAAGGATCCTTTTCTTAATCCCAGTGCCGCAGCCTGGCCAGATGATTTCTATAATGATCCTGATTTTCCAAAAAGGCCTGAGGGTGTTAATTTTGGCAAAAGCATCTTAAACTATGGGCCTGATGCAGATAAGTTCAGAGATAATGAAACGGGTGAAATAAAAGATGCGTCTAATTTAGGAATCGGAGTCAGGACTTTTACGCCTCATTCTTCCCCTCTTGGATTGGTCTTTGACAATGACAATTCCCTGCCCGGAAGATTCAAAGGCAAAGGGCTTGTTGCAAGGTATACCAATGGACAGAAATCTGCCTTGATGCAACCTTTTACCAAAAATGGAGAAGACCTTTTATTGCTTGACCTTCAATTCCTTGATGAAGAACAAAATTTCAAGTTAAATACTTATAGAATAGCAGAAGGTTTTACACAACCTGTGGATGCTGTTTTGCTGAATGGATTTCTTTATGTAATTGAATTTGGAGGGAAAGAACAAGGTGGAAATATATGGAAAGTTACCTTTAACCCTGAAAAATAAGGTTATAATTAAAGGCAAAAGGATGCTTTTGCCTATTTCCAGTTTAGGCCAATTATTAATTATTAGAAAGTTGCTAACCTATTTCAGGTTTATTTAGACTATTTGAGTCTTTTGTGGATTTTGTGTTAAATTTTTGTTAAATAATTTTTTCAATTAACCCTTATAGTTAAAAAAAAATATAAATAAGTAGAGAATACTTTTGTAAAATAATTATTGTCCTTATATTTGTGATACCAATTAGAAAAATTGGTATTTGTAATACCCCTTTGAGGGAATTGGTGATGTTTTCATCGTAGGTTCAAATCCTGCTATTACAACTTGGTTATTTTGGGTTTATTGTTAATTGACTTAAGCTATGAAAAGATTTTCATAGCTTATTTTTATGTCTAAAATGACTAATTATTTAGTTTTTTTACTTAAATAAACTTTAGAAAGAAGCAGGTGAGGGGCAGGCTTAGGTCTGCCTTGTTGGTAAGCAGGGGTTAACTTAAAATTTGCCATCGAACCCTTAAACCCGAAATATACAAAAGCCGTTCTATTTTGTGCTGAAATCTACAAAAATGCTGAATATCTTACGATTACAGTCCTTTGGAAATACCGGTGATGTTGATCCCTGACTTCTGTCAGGGCGGAGAAATCCTATTGGATAATTCGGATTAACGTCCATTCCATCACAAGTAGAAAGTCAATTAAAATTTTTTGTTTAACAAAAAAAGAAGGCCCGAGCTCCGGAACCTTCTTTACTACTTTACTTAATATTTTAATTTGATCAATAACCCAAGATCTTCATCATGTCCTTGCTCTCCTGTTCTGGAGCAAACAATCGATGTTGGATAGAGCCATCTTTATTTCTGTCTATAATCACGTGCTTAGGAGCTGGAATGAGGCAATGTTGAATACCACCATATCCCCCTAATGATTCTTGGTATGCTCCTGTATGGAAGAAACCAATGTATTGCTGATTGTCTTTTTCTCTTTTCGGTAGATAAATATTGAACTGATGAGACTCTGAATTATAATAATCCATGCTGTCACAAGTAAGACCTCCAAGGGATATATTATGGTATTCCTTGTCCCAATTATTAATGGCCAACATAATGTACTTTTGGTTTAAGCCCCAACTGTCTGGAAGTTGAGTGATAAATGAGCCATCAATCATATACCATAACTCCTTGTCATTTTGTAATTTTTCATCCAAAATTGAATACAGAACGGCACCACTTTCACCTACTGTATAGCTACCAAATTCTGTAAAAATATTTGGCTCTATAGTATTGTTTTTGGCACACATCCATTTGATGTTTTTAATGATTTGTTCTGCCATGTATTGGTAGTCATAATCAAAAAAAACATTGGTCTTTATGGGCCAACCACCGCCTATGTCCATGGTATCCAGTTCTGGAGCTACCTTTTTAAGTTCTACGTATTTCTGAATAAATCGAGTAAGTTCTGACCAATAGTAGGCCGTATCACGGATACCCGAGTTGATAAAGAAATGAAGCATTTTAAGACTTACATTGGGATTGTCTTTGATTTTTTCTTCATAAAGTCTGATAATATCATTATACCTCACACCCAATCGTGAAGTGTAAAAGCCGAAAGTCGGTTCTTCATCTGCTGCAATTCTAATTCCAACTTTGAAAGGGACTTTTACATGTTCTAAATAATAATCTATTTCTGTAATATTGTCCAGTATAGGAATACAATTCACAAATCCCTCATTGAGTAATTCGGTAATGTATTGTTTATACAAGTCCCTCTTAAAACCGTTGCAAACGATAAAGATGTCTTTTTTAATTTTACCCTTGGCATAAAGGCTTTTTACAAGGGGGATATCAAATGTACTGCTCGTTTCAATATGCGCTCCATTTTTTAGCGCCTCATCTACTACAAAGCTGAAATGAGAAGACTTTGTGCAATAACAATAGGTATAACTTCCCTTATAATCATGAGTTTCCATTGCATTGCCAAAGTAGGTTTTGGCATTTTGGATATTTTCAGAGATTTTTGGGAGGTAAGTTAATTTTAAGGGAGTTCCGTATTCCTCAATAATATTCAAGAGGTTTACACCATTAAACTGCAATTGGTTATCTGTTACCTTGAATTCTTTGGTAGGAAAATCAAAAGTCTGCTTTATGAGGTCAATGTATTTGTTCATTTCTGGCTGCTAATAGACATTAAATATTTACTCGGTTCAAAAATTGCATTAAAAACTGTAATATCAAATCAATTTTATCTTGAAGAAGAACAAATTTGAAAAATGCCAGTTTTAAACGATCTCTTTACATAGAAGTTTTCCCAATATCAGGGTTGATTTTTCTCAAAGGATTTTGCAATGCTGGTGTATTTGATTCAATTTTCACGCCAAAAAAATAAACCTATTGTTCTTTCAGATTTATAAGGAGTAAAACAGTTTGATTGGTTTGGTAAATTGTTGGTATTGATGCCGGAAATAATTGGCTATTATACCAAATTCAGTTGGGAGAGTAGGTCAATTCTTAATAGGAAATTCAACATAAAAAGTGGTACCTACATTTTCTTCTGATTCAAACCATATATTTCCATCATGTGCCGTGATGATTTGCTTGCAAATGGCCAAGCCCATACCAAAAGGTTTTTCACCATTCGTTCCCTCTCTTTTCCCCATAGTGTCCCAATCAAAAATCAGGTTTTTCATGGAGTTTGGTATACCTATGCCCTCATCTTTTATAATTATGGTAATCTTTTCATTGTTGCTTTTCATATTCACATCGATGGTTTTGCCTTCGGGCGTGAATTTGATGGCATTGGCTATTAAATTTGTTAGCACTCGCCACATCTTTTCTTTACTTATTAAAGCTTTGACAGGAAGTGTATTCAAATTTATGTTTTGGTTCTTTTCTTCTGCTTTATGAACTAAAATTTCAACGCAGTATTTTAGCAGTCTTCCGATCTCTACTTGTTCTTTTGCCAGCTTGCTGTTTTTCTTATTAGAAAGTAACATTTCAGCAATTAGATCCATAGAATTGTTGCAAGAAGTTTTAATGTTTTCTAGCAGGTATTTGTTTTCGCCTTTGACCTGAGGGTCGTCTAGTATTAGGTTGGCCATCATTATCATACTACTTATGGGGTTGCGTAGATCATGAGCAACCATGTACATGATTTTGGTATTTTCTGCTTGACTAAACTCCAGAGCTGCTAAAGTATCTTGAAGGTCCCTGTTTTTTTGAAGGATAAGGGCATTTGTTTTGATGGATTTTTTCAAATTATACCAATTGACCATTAAAAAGCCTGCCAAAAGAAGAGTGAAACCTGCAGCTGTGGCCAAATAAATATTCTTTATTTTATTGTCCCTATTTAAAATAGACAATTCATATTTCTGAGCAGCATTTAGAAAGGATCCTTCTACATCTACAAATTTAAGTTCCTGGTCAATGCTTTGTATTGAATCATTTAAATGATGGTAGGATTTCATTACGTCAAAAGCCATTTCCATTTCTCCATTCTTTTCATAATACTCCCCCTTAATCAAGTACCAACGTAATAGAATATCTAAGTATCGTCTGTTTTTCACCTCCGCTTGAGGCAGTTCAATGTCTAGCTCATTTAAATAAATGGCGGCTTTTTGGAGCTCTTTATTTTCAATAAATAATTTAGCCAATTTCAATTTGGCCGTTTGTGCATCGCTAAAGTCGTAATCCGGTTGGCTATTAATAGCTATACTGCTTTTTAGTAATTGTTCCGCAACACCTGTTTTGCCAAGCATTGCCATTACCCCTCCAAGATTTCCTTTTACGACTCCCAGAGCTGAATTTATAAATAAATCTCTTTCTGGGTATTTAGGCTTAATTTCCTCAAGATAGGCCAAAGCATTAATATAATAGTAGGCCGCACTGTCGTACTTTCCTAATTTCTCGTAGCTTAAAGCTAAGGTGTTGCGATACCTTTGGGGCTCATTAATATTCTGTTGTAAATCACCATTTCCCCAACAAGCTCTATTTTCCTCAATTGCTTTTTTGAAAAATGGAATGGCTTCACTGTATTGTTTCTGGTTATACCTGTATATGCCCAGTCTATAGGTTAAATCACTAACGTGACAATCGTCAAGATTTTCAATCGCATACTCTCTTCCATTAAAATAACTTTGAAAGGCATCATTGTACTTATGCCTGGCTTGTAAAATATCACCTTTCAAAAAGGTAGTCAATACGTAGCGGTATTGGCTGATTTGGTCAGCATAATTTAATACTAGGTACATGCTGTCCAAATAGCTTTCTGATTTATCTAAATCAAAATCGTAATTCAAATAAACGCCAGCAAGGAAATTGTACTTTTCCCAATAGTCTAGGGCATTTTTTTTGTCCACTTTTTGAAAAACACTGTCAAAATGAGTGATGGACTTGCTAAGTTGGCCACTGTTTAAATAATTGCTAGCATCAGCTATAGCATTGTCAATTTCTAGAGAAAGTTCAAGTTTTTCTGTGCGATTGCTACTGCATGCAAAACATAAAAGTAGGCAAATAAATAAACAAGTAATTCTATACCAAGCCTTCATAATATCAAAAAAAATGGCTCTTTGTTTTTTCATAGGTGTTCAAATTAGCCCATTATTCCTTAAAAATACTAATTTTTAATAAGAGAATAATTAAAACAAATTTACACCTTTTTTTATGGGGAAATTAGAATAAAATCGCAATAAACTTATTGAACTTTTTTCTATATTTTAATGGCATTTTCCTAAGGATAAACACTTTACCCAATATATTTGTCTGGTATTTTTTATTTTTATATTTCTTTAATCCTATTCGTGGAAAATTGATTTAAGGACGATTTAAACTCAAACAATTTGTCATTTGCCTCTTTCGGATGGTACAGAAAGGGTGTGTTTTAGTGGAGAAGTTAGGGGCAATTAACCTGCGGTGGCTATCCATTAGTAACTCACTTTAGGTACTATTAAAATCGGATTATCCCGGATTATGTAATAGAATTTCTCTGCCCTGACAATGTCAGGGGTGAAGCCTGGCCCGTGTTTATGGGAAGTGTTGCAATCGCAAGAAAATCAGGCTGTTTGGAGATTTTAGCATAGCACCGCTATGGTGAAATTGAAAACAGCAACGAAGTGGCTGATTTTAAAGCGATTTCAGCACGTAATAGAAAGTCTATTGCATATTTCGGGATTATGCAATAGGATCCCTCGGCCCTGACAATTGTCAGAAGCTAAGCCTGTCCTGTGTTTGAGTGAAGCAATTTCAGCAGGTAATAGAAAGTGTATTGCCTATTTCGAATAATTTAATTGACCACTTCTGTATCAGCATGGATTAAGTCAAAAACCTGACTTTTGTACATATTTAATTTTCGTTCATACTCTTTAGGGTCGTCTATTAATGATAAGAAATAATAGGCACCTTCTATTACGGCGAAGATTTTTTCAGCCAATATTTCCGTATCTTTTATAACGAGAGCCTCATCTTTATCGAGCAGAGTCTTTAGGGTATGTCTTAATTTAATGTGTAGCTTTTTGTACTCTTCTTTTATCACTTTGTCTCTAAAAGTAAAAGCATAGCAGCTAAAAAAGACACCGTCATCAAAAAGCAGATTCCACTCTCTTGAAAAAAGCCTATTCACCAACTGAACAGGATCTAATTTGCTATTTTTCTCAGATTTCAGAATTATTGGTTTGTAAATCAATTGGTATTGATTAAGGATGTAATCTATTAAACCAAGTACCAATAGTCGCTTATTGGAGAAGTAATGCATAATAAGACTTGGGGGCATTTCAAGGTGTTTTCCAATTTTTGCAATGGAAACATTTTCCAATCCATCTCGCTTACACAATTCGTAAAATCCTGATATTATTTCCTTCTTTCGCTCGGTTCTTATGCTTGACTTCATATGTTAGTTTAAAATAAAAACACTAAAATAGTGATTCAGGTTTATTTATTAATCTATTTTTTGTTAAATTTATTAGAATTTATATTGAATGAACATTCAATAAACAAAGGATAAAGTCCCATTAACACTAGGGTAATATGTGCGAACTACCTTGCACTCGATTTCACATTTAATTCAATCAATACCAAATAAATATCCAATACTTTATGGAAAAAATTTTACAATTATTTAAAAAAGTCAGTATAAGAATAAGCTTTAGTATCTTATTTATGCTGATTGTCTTCGCCGCTCAAGCCCAAGTCGTGGTTACAGGAGTGGTTAAAGACGGAATTGAAGGCATACCCTTACCAGGGGTTTCGGTCTATCAAAAGGGTGGTGGAAGTGTAAGCATTACTGATTTTGATGGAGTTTATAGCATTGAGGTGGCCAATTCTAACGCTGAGTTAGTTTTTTCTTTTATAGGCTTTGAGACACAAAATATTACTGTGGGTGACAAGTCAATTATCGATGTGACTCTAGTGGCTGAAGAAACACTTTTGGAGCAGGTTGTTGTTGTGGGGTATGGTACCCAGAAGAAAATCAATCTGACTGGAGCTGTAGATCAGGTTTCTGGGGAAGACATCATAAATAGACCTGTCGGAAATGTAATGCAAAGTCTTCAAGGTGTAAGCCCAGGCTTAAATATCACCTATTCTGGAGGAAGACCAGGTAGCATACCAAATATTAATATTAGAGGTTTTACTTCTATTAACGGTGGTGGTCCACTTATTGTACTTGATGGAGTGGCTGCTGCTTATGATGATCTATTGCGATTAAACCCAGCAGATATAGAATCATTTTCGGTATTAAGAGATGCGGCTTCTGCAGCTATCTATGGAGCGAGAGCAGCATTTGGTGTAGTACTAATCACGACCAAACAAGGTGGTAGCAAGCAGGTAATTTCCTACAATAGTAATTTCTCCTGGGGAAAACCAACAGTGATGCCACAACCAGTAACTGATCCCTATATTTATAGCAGGGTAATGGATCAAGCGACAAGTAATACTCCTTGGAATTATATCAATTTCAATGATTATCATTATACCTGGGCCAAAGAAAGGTCAGGAGATCCTTCTGTAGAAGATGTACGAGTTGATCCAAATAACCCAGGTCAATGGGCTTATATGGGAAACAATGATTGGTACGATTATTTTTTCAACAGTTCTAGTTTTTCTACCAATCAAAGTTTGTCCATAAGTGGAAGTTCAAACAATGAAAACATGCCTATGACCTATTATGTGTCTGGGGATTATACCAGGGAAAATGGTATGAACAAATTACAACCGGACAACTGGGATAGGTATTCTTTAAGAGCAAGGATTACTGCTACCCCTAAAAGCTGGTTGAAATTGGATAATAACCTTAATATCTATCAAACCAAGCGTGAGGAGTCAACCAATAATATTACAGATATTTATTCACTCACACCTATAGAGGTAGCCAAAAACCCTGATGGGTCTTGGGCCAATACGGATGCGGGAAGATTGGCGGCACGATTGGTAGATGGAGGTAGAAATGTTGAAGACATGTTTGGTTTTCATAATATTCTAAGAGCGATTGGTACTTTTATGGATGGAGACCTTACCGTTACAGGTAATGCCAGTTTCAAAAGAGAACAATGGATTTATGGATGGGACAGAAAAAACTATGACATAGGTTATGGTCCTGATGATATCAGGACTGAAGGTGGTGATGGTTCTGTGGTTCAAAGGAATGGTAGCCTTCAGAATACCATATTTGACCTTTATAGTAATTATAATAAGAGCTTTGGTAAGCACACCATTAGTCTTCTTGCTGGTTACAACCAAGAAAGCTATACCTATTCATCTGTACAGGCTGAAAGAAGAGTATTGATTTCTTCGTCATTGCCTTATATTGGCTTGACTAGTGGAGACTCATTTATCACCCCGGGTTATAGTTCTTATGCTACTCAGAGTGTTTTTGGAAGAGCCAATTATACTTACGATAACAAGTACATTATCGAATTTAATGGTCGATATGATGGTTCATCAAGGTTTCCAAGTTCGAGCAGGTGGGGATTTTTCCCATCTTTATCAGGAGCATGGATTGCTAGTGATGAAGAATTTCTTCAAAATTTAGATGGAGATCCAACACTGAAATTTAGAGCATCTTATGGTAGTCTGGGGAACCAAAACGTAGATAACTTTGGCTATTTACAATCTCTTCCTACAGGACTTTCTGGTGCTTTGATTGATAATGACAGGCAGGTAGTAGTTTCTAGCTCCCCACAATTAGCGGTGGATCCTAATTTTTATACCTGGGAAAGAGTAGTAACCACAAATTTTGGAGTGGATTTCGGATTATGGGAGGATAGGTTCTTTGCGACTTTTGATTACTTTATCAGAGACACCAAAGACATGTTGACCAATCCAGTTGAACTTCCAGGAGTTTTGGGAACATCTCCTCCTAAACAGAATGCTGCCGATCTGCAGACCAAAGGTTGGGAATTATCTCTTAATTATAGGAACCAATTTGGAAGCCATGATAGACCTATTGAATTTGCTTCTAAATTCTTCATATCCGATTCCAGATCCTACATCACTAGGTTTGAAAATGAACAAGGTTTGTTTTCAAATTATAGAGTTGGTCAAGAAGTAGGTGAAATATGGGGGTTAACCAATGATGGTCTATTTAGTTCCGAAGATGAAATTAGCCAACTAGATCAATCTGCGATTATTCCATGGGGAGCACTTGATATTGTACCAGGATGGCCTAAGTATGTGGATGTTGACAATGATGGTAAAATAGAAGAAGGACTTACAGAGGACAACCCCAAAGACCTTAGACTTATTGGAAACAGTAGACCTAGGTATCAGTTGGGAGCCAACCTAAGTGTAGCATGGAATGGTTTTGATCTTTCTTTATTTCTTCAGGGTGTTGGCAAACAGGATTACTATCCAAGACATTATCTTTTCTGGGGACCTTACCAACAGCCTTATGCAAATATCTACCCTTGGAATTTAGATTTCTATAGAGGAGAAGCAGACAGTGAGGCATTGAGAGCACAGCACAGTCAATCCTATATTGATGCAGGTTTGGCCGATGTCAATACGGATTCGAGTTATCCAGTCCTTCAATCTTGGTTAGCGGATGCGAACTATGGTTCTGGACTTGATATATCCCAAACAGGTTACCTTTTAAGTGCGGCGTATGTAAGGGTAAAGAACGTTACTATAGGCTACAATTTACCTGAGCAATGGGTGTCTAGGATAAAGGCAAGTAGAATTAGGGTATTTGTGTCTGGAGAAAACCTTTATGAGTTTTCAGCCATCAAGTCTTTCCTTGATCCAGAGGCAATTAACGATGCCAACGGATTTGCCTATCCTTTCCAAAGAAAATATTCATTCGGGGTAAATATTGACCTATAAACGCAAATTAGAAATGAAAAAATACATATATTATTTATTCATACTGAATATATTCTGGATTACCTCTTGTAATGAAGAATTCATGGACAGGTATCCCCAGACTTCAATAGCACCTGAGGAGTTCTTTAAGACAGAACAGGATTTACAACTTTATGTTAATGGACTATTGTCTTTGCCAGGTACCTTCGAGTACCAAAGTGATCAAAGTAGTGATAACTTGGCAACAACCGGAGCTGTAGAAATTAAAAGCATATTAACTGGCTCACCAAGTTCACAAAATGTAATTGTGGGATGGAATTGGGGAAGATTGCGAAATATCAATTACTTCCTTGAAAACAGCAGAAAAGCGAACGCAAGCTTAGAAGTAATCCAACATTATGAGGGAATAGCACGCTATTATAGGGCTATCTTTTACTCAAGCATGGTGAAACGTTATTCAGATGTTCCATGGTATGAGCAATTACTTTCTCCTACTGATGAGGAATTGTACAAGGGTAGAGATTCTAGGGAGACCGTTGTTGATGGAATTATGGAAGACCTGGCATTTGCAAATGAACATGTAAATGCAGATGTAGCGACAGGAACTCCTGGGAATTGGGCAGTAAAGGTTTTTTATGCCAGATTTGCACTATATGAAGGGACTTTCAGGAAATACCACGATGAGTTAGGACTACAAATTACCGCCGATACTTTTTTGCAAAAAGCGAGTGAGATTGCAAAAACCATTATGGATTCAGGGAAATTTTCTATTTACAATACAGGGAATCCTGACAATGATTATAAAACCTTGTTTAATAGCCAAGACCTTACTGGAAATAGTGAAGTAATCTTATTCAATGCCTATGATATTAATAAGGACAGGAGTAGTAATGTAAATACTGGAGTTTTCGGTACTTATGAACAATCACCTGCTAGGGATTTGGTACAGAGCTACTTGATGGCAGATGGATCCAAGTTTACTGATAAACCAGATTATGACAAATTCTCCTATGTGGAAGAATTCAAAGATAGAGATCCTAGATTATACCAAACTTTGGTCTATCCAGGCTGGGTTAGAGTACCCGAAAGCAGCCCTTATATCCCTATATTAAATAGGAATTTCAGTGGGTATTATCAGCACAAAGGATACAGTAATACTACTGATAACATAGAGCTTGGAAGCTTGGACTTCCCGGTTTACAGGTATGCTGAAGTATTGTTGACTTATGCAGAAGCAATGGCAGAATTGGGAACATTGACCCAAGCAGACCTTGATGCATCCGTGAATTTGCTTAGAAATAGAGTGGGAATGCCTGCTTTAATGCTTAATGAAGCCAATACTCAGCCGGATCCAGTTATGATGTCAAAATACCCTAAGGTGTCAGGACCTATGGCTGGAGTGCTGTTGGAGATTAGAAGAGAAAGAAGAGTAGAATTTGCAGTAGAGGGTTATAGATTTGATGACCTGATGCGCTATGGTGCAGGTAAATTGCTGGAAAACATTCCTGAAGGTATGTATTTCTCAGGTCTTGGAAAATTTGATTTGACGGGTGATGGCATTCCTGATATCTTTTTGGTTAACAAAAGCACAGATATCCCAGAGGATAAAGACAAGGAAGTAAATGAGTTAGGGAAATTACTCATCTATTACAAGACAGGAACAATAGATGATAATGTGACTGTTTATCTTGAGAATGGTGAAAATGGAGGAACCATGGTGACTGAAGTTAGCCCAAGGAACTTTATCGAACCAAAATATTATTACAGACCTATCCCTGTACAACAGGTGGCACTCAACCCTAATCTTGAACAGATTTTTGGTTGGGAATAATTTATAAAAAAAGAGTATGAGGTAAGCTGTTGGAATTATTAAATTCCAACAGCTTACTTTTGTTTAACCCAA
>TARA_R110002124_G_scaffold75290_4_pt1 | contig 75081 bp, 66 predicted proteins | sample TARA_R110002124 | Tara Oceans TARA_R110002124 (sample SAMEA4397445) | marine metagenome | biome: Polar Biome; feature: [SRF] surface water layer (ENVO:00010504); material: water (ENVO:00002006), including particulate matter (ENVO:01000060) such as... | depth 5 m | reverse complement strand
CCGGACGTGGCCGAAATTCCCGGGATTTGAGAAAAAACCCTGTCAGTCAAGCACTTTTTGAGAAAAAGTGAGCTGAATAGTTACGAACACACAAGGTAAAGACACCCGCTTGGTTGCGCGGGAACAGCACCAGATGCTTGAAGGTCAGGTGGCAGTGGCGGGTGAAATCCTGGGGGCGCTGACGGTGTTGGGCGATAAAGGCGGGGTCATCAAGTGGATTGGTTATTTTATGTACAACTTTTGATCAGGACCTGGCCGGGGTGTCAACCGTTGGCTTTTGTGGGTGCTTCATAAGGCGTTTTTCTCAGCAGTGTGTTAGTGGTAATTGCATGATATTTATCGATAAAAGTCACTAATTCAATGACGTTGGTCCCTGTCCTGACGCCGAACTCTCTTTGAAGGGACTCTGGCAGAATGTCGTCATTATCGGTTTCCCATCGAATTAGTTTGACGAAGGGCCAGGCTCCGGCCCTTCGCGTAAATTGTTGAGCAAGGTTTCCGCCTGCTGGTTCAGCGCAGGAATCGCACTGGTCACGGTCTGCCAGACAAAACCGTGAGCAATCCTGTTCCTCATGCCACGCATTTGCGACCAGGGCAGTCCATCATTCTGAGCAACAAAATCTGGATCACTTGCCGAAATCTTCGTAGCCGCTTCCCCGATCTCAATAAGGCTCATGACAACAGCTTTCTGAGTGCGAAGGTCGGCCTTGAATGCCTCCAGCGAGAAGCCCTTTGTGAAACTCAAAATATCCCCCGAGGAATCGACAATGTGCTCAGGGTAATCCTCTGTTCTAAGTTCTTTCATACCGGCTTAGCCTCGCTGATTACAGAGTCCCTGAAACGTGGAGGGAGGTCACCAGGAGTACAGTTACAGATTCACTTTAACTCGTGAATAGATTGCCTTGAATACTTTGTCCAGATTCTGAATCGCTGGCCGGGAGTGTCAAGATCCGAAAGAAGTCACCGGACTGGTCCATCACATCTTCCACTCTCAGCAGGCTCAGCTCGTAAGGAGCGAGCCCCCAATACAAGGCGCCCATAATTAGGGCGCTGTTGCGCTTCCCAAATGGCGGTGCCGCATTCATATCGATCAGCCGCTGAACATCGCCTTCGTTAAACAGTCTTTCAATTGACTCTCTTCAGTAGCGTCCGTAACAGCTTTGTATCAGGCCGCCTGACGTTTTCTGAGTGCTGACACCAGTTCGGCCTCGGGACGGGAAATTCCGCAGGTGTTCATAAGATCGTCGATATCGGCACCGAGATCAACCAGCCGTGAGGCTTCATCGTAGGAGATTCGCAGCGGATCGTTCTGGCGCATTTCATCCAGCGTAGTCCGCAGCTCATGCAATTGCCGTTCGCAGGTGACCAGCCGCTGCCCTACACCCATGCTGCCACTGGTGGTGGCATGAAGCTCCCGGCCAAGGGTATCGCAACGTTCTTTCAGCGTTGCCCTCAGGCTACGTACCTGGCGTCCGAGAACCAGGCCCTGAACAAGAACCAGAGACAAGGCGACAACAGTCAGCGCCCAGGGAAGATAGGAAGGAATTTCTGCAAACATGACGGATATCTCCCGTTAATTGCCACGGAAGGCATCCATCATCTGGCCTGTAACGGAGTGCTCCGGTTTACAGTGCCGCGATTTCCGCCCACTCGTGGTCTGACAGCATCTTGTCGAACTCGACCAGTATGATCAGTTCGCCATCCTTGTTGCACACGCCCTGGATAAACCTGGCACTTTCCTCGTTACCCACGTTCGGTGCAGTCTCAATTTCACTGGCTTTCAGGTAAACCACCTCGGCCACCGAATCCACCAGGATACCCATCACCTGATTGGCTGATTCCATCACTACAATCCGGGTGGCGTCGGTCACTTCCGCATCCGCGAGGCCAAAACGCCGGCGGGTGTCGATGACCGTAACCACGTTACCCCGAAGGTTGATGATGCCGAGCACGTAATCCGGAGCCCCCGGAACCGGCGCAATCTCCGTGTATCTCAGTACTTCCTGGATCTGCATGACGTTCAGACCGTAAGTCTCATCATCCAGCCGGAAAGTAACGTATTGCAGTACCTGATTACCCTGGGCCTGATTGGTTTGTCCGCTCGGGGATGCCATAGCGATGTGTCTCCTCTTGGGCTGCCCGGCGGGCAACCTGATCGTCAAAAAAATACCGTCAGTGCCCAATACTATAGTTAAGGGCACAAACCGTGCCAGCATGGCTCGGTTTCATTCAGTAACCGTTGTTTGCGCCAGCTGTTTGCGTCAGCTCAGATCCAGATGGTGCTCACGCTCGGCCTGTACCAGCAGGTCTGCCATGGTACGTACATCAATAAGCGCACACATCTGGTCAATCACGGTTCCCGCCAGCCAGGGGCGCTTGCTGCGAGCTGTTCGCCAGCGCACTTCATCGGGCCGGAGTGTAAAGGACTGGGCAACGCCATCACAGGCCAGTCCCCAGTCGCTGTTATCAAGCCGGATCACGAACCGGTAGTTGTCACGGGCACCGGGTGGTACCCGCCCTGCCATAATCCATTCCGCGGTATCCACCACCCGGAGATTCTGGTCCCGGTCGGGCCGGATGCCCATGTACCAGCGTGGGCTTCCGGGTATCGGCCGGATCTCTTCCTCAATCCGGTGGATGGCGCCGAGCAGAATCAGCGGTACCGCCAGTTGCAGCCCGGCGACGGTGAAAATAAGGCATTCAAAAGGCTGCCCGGACCATTCGGGGCGCGACGGTGGCGCGGCCGGCTCTGGTTCAGGCGTGGCAACGACTTTTGGTTCCGGCACGGAGGTTTCCGGTGCCTGACGAACCACTGGCCGGACAGCCTCGGCGGGCTTCGCTCGCAAAGATTTGGGCGGCTCGGGTCGAGCTGCCGGTTTTTCGGCGGTTTTCTCCGGAGCAACAACGTCCTCTCGCAACGCCGTATCGGTCGCCATATGCAGCAACTCGTCAAGATAACTGGCGATTGCGGCTTCAGGGCTCGCCAGCCTTGTCAATTTCCCGTCAGCCATGCTGACGCTCCTTCACGGACCCTACCCGGGCCATCAGGTCGTCAAGCAGATGGCTGTACGCCCGGACACCGTGAGTCTCGGCGTCCAGAGCAGAAGGAATCAAACCGGCCTGGCTGGCATCCCGGAATTTGGTATCCACGGGAATGGCAAACTGCCACAGGGATTGCCGATAGGTTTTGCGTAGCACATTGAGGCTTTTCACCGAAGCCTGGGTGCGCCGGTCATAGAGTGTCGGCACGATGGTGTAAGCCAGCTCGTTCTTCTGGGAACGCATGATCATCTTGAGCGTGTGGAGCATTCGCTCAAGGCCCTTGATGGCAAGAAATTCGGTTTGCACCGGAATGATCAGGTGCTGGGCGGCGGCCAGGGCATTGACCATCAGCACGCCAAGCGACGGCGTGTTATCCAGAAGCACATAGTCAAAGTCATCCCAGAGCTGGGTCAGGGCCCGGGAGACAATCAGCCCCATGCCTTCCACGCCGATCATCCGGCGCTCCAGGGTTGCCAGTGCGGCACTGGCCGGCAGCAGGAACAGCCCCCGGCAACCGGTTTCAGTAATCAGCTGGGCCGGCAGCCCCTCGGGAACTTTGCCCTGGTGCTGGAACAGATCGAACACACTGTGGGCGATGGTGTCCGGATCGCACCCGAACCAGCTGGTCAGCGAGCCATGGGGGTCCAGATCGACAACAAGAACGCGCTTGCCCCGCTCAGCGAGCAAGCCGCCCAGCGCAACAACGGATGTGGTTTTGCCGACACCACCTTTCTGATTGGCTACTGCCCAGATTCGCACGCTTTGACTCTCCAGAGAACACACCGGTATGGCCGGATTCACAGGGGCCACAGTCCCGTTTATCGGCAGCCCCCCGGGCAACTTGAACGAATAGCAGGGGGATTTCCGGCAAGCTCTTGCCGTCGCCTTTTATGACCGGGAATAAATACACGAACCGTGCCAACGGAACCATACGCATCTGCCGACGAACGGTATTATCGCATGGCACCCCGGATACTGGCGTCGCGGGAAATCAGCAACACCACCCGCCGGTTTCTGCGCCGTCCCTCTTCCGTGTCATTCCGCGCAACCGGCTGATACTGGCCGTAACCGACCGCGGCAAGGCGCTCCGGCTCAATGCCTTCCATGACCAGCATCCGAACAACGGCTGCCGCGCGGGCGGCGGACAGTTCCCAGTTGGAGGGAAAGCGGGAGGTACTAATGGGCCGATTGTCGGTGAAGCCCTCGACTTTGACGGCGTTGTCCCGATTGTTAAGAACGGTGGCGATTTTATCAATAACTTCAAAAGCATCGTAGTGAGGCTCTGCATCGCCACTACCAAAAAGCAGGCTGTTCGGCAGATTCAGTTCCAGCCATTTGTCGCTGGTTTCCAGTGTCACAACCCCCTGGTTGATCAGTTCATCGAACTCCATGGTCAACTGGTCAGCCATGGCACGCAGGGCCTCGGTCCGGGCCTGGGCGTCCATTTCAGGGTTTCGGGGAGCTTCGGTGACTGCCGGGGGTATCACGTTTTCAGCGGGCGCGCTCAGGGACTGCTGAGGCTGCTCGCCGATCTCGATGGGTTGGAAGGACCGCTGGGGCGCGTTGAAAACCCCGGTCAGGGTTTCGGACAACACCTTGTACTTGCCTTCGTTCACGGACGAAACCGAGTACATCACCACAAAAAAGGCGAACAGCAGGGTGATGAAGTCGGCATAGGAAATCAGCCAACGCTCTTTATTGTGCAGATCGTCCTTGGGTTGCCTACGGCGCCGCATAGTCTGGCCTGCGCATGCCTACTGCAGGAAGCCCCGCAGCCGCAATTCGATGGATTTCGGGTTTTCACCCTCGGCGATGGCAATAATGCCGTCAATCATCATATCCTCGTAGCGGGTCCGCTCCCGCACGATACCACGCATCTTGTTGGCCACCGGGAAAAACAGCAGATTCGCCAGGGCGACACCGTAAATGGTCGCAACAAAGGCCGTGGCAATACCGCTACCGAGTGACTGAGGATCTTCCAGGTTGGTCATCACCTGGATCAGACCCATAACCGCACCGATAATCCCGATGGTCGGGGAATAGCCGCCCATGGCCTCAAACACCTTGGCAGATTCGAGATCCCTCTGTTCACGGGATTCCAGATCCACCTCCATAACGCCCCGGATGGTTTCCGTTTCCGCACCGTCCACCAGCAATTGCAGCCCTTTCCTGGCAAACGGTTCCGGCTCTCTCTCTGCCAGCCCTTCAAGGCCAAGAAGCCCCTGCTTGCGGGCCTTCACGCTCCAGTCAATGACTTTCCCCAAGCCATCTTCCATGTTGATAAACGGCGGAACAAAAACCCAGCGCACCTGAGTAAAGGCTCTTTTAAGCATGGACCACGAGGTCTGGAGAATCGTCGCGGCAAATGTGCCACCAATCACAATCACCGCCGCGGGACCATTAAAGAGCGAGCCCAGCGCCCCGCCTTCCAACAGGTTGCCGCCCAGTATGGCGGCAAATGCGAGAACAACCCCGAGAAGGCTGAGGATATCCATCAGCTGACACCTTCCACCAGCCGCGGTCCGATTTCGTCCAGTGACAGGACTTCATCGGTCAGTCCTGCCTTGGCAACGGCCATGGGCATTCCGTAAATGACCGAGGATTTTTCGTCCTGGGACCAGATATCCGAGCCACTCTGCTTCATCATCCGGCAGCCCTCCTTGCCGTCAGAGCCCATGCCGGTAAGGATCACGCCCAGGGTCTTGCCCGGGAAACTCCGGGCCAGTGAACCAAAGGTCACGTCTACGCAAGGCTTGTAATTGAGCCGCTCGTCACCTGGCAGGATCCGGACCCGGGCCTGTCCGCCCCGGTTCTCAATCATCATCTGTTTGCCGCCGGGCGCCAGTAAGGCAAGTCCCGGGCGAAGCACGTCGCCATCTTCTGCTTGCCGAACTTCTATGCGGCAGAGTTTGTTCAGCCGCTCGGCAAACGCCGGCGTAAAACTGGCCGGCATGTGCTGGACCAGCACCAGTGGCGCCGGGAACGACGCAGGCAAGGCGGTCAGTACCCGCTGCAGCGCCACCGGCCCGCCCGTTGAGGTACCAATGCCGACCACCGCGTAATGTTTGGCGGGGCCCCGGCGGGCATGACGCCTCGGGACTTCAGCCTCGCCTGTGGCTCCCACACCCGGGGCCCGCTCCTGAATGCCGTGGCGCTGACGCAGGATTGGTTCAGGCCGGGAGCGAACCGGTGCCGCATCAACGGGCGCCCGCGCGGCAGGAGGTGGCGCTCCGTCCCGGAACGGAGCGACCGGACGGGCGCCGGGTCGGCTGCGGGCGACATCCAGAACCCGGTCGATCAGGATTTTCTGGAGCTGGCTGTTATCCCTGGCAATTTCCTCGAAATTCTTCGGCAGAAAGTCAACGGCGCCGGCTTCCAGGGCATCCAGAGTCACTCGCGCACCTTCGTAGGTGAGCGAGGAAAACATGAGGACAGGCACCGGATGCTTGCGCATGATTTCGCGCACGGCAGAAATACCGTCCATAACCGGCATCTCGTAATCCATGGTAATCACGTCCGGACGCAGCCTCTCGGCAAGCTCCACGCCCTCCCGGCCGTTGGTGGCAGCGCCAACGACCTTGATCTGGCCGGAGCTGGTCAGGATTTCCGTCAGCCGTTTTCGAAAAAACCCTGAATCGTCAACGACCAGGACAGAAACTGTCATCCACTTCTCCTACCCATTCCATTGTCACCTGCCGGTCACGGCTTAACCGTAGTGTTGCAGCAGGCTGGGAACATCAATAATCAGCGCGATTCGGCCATCACCGGTGATCGTGGCGCCGGCCATGCCCGGAGTACCCTGGAGTGCACGACCCAGTGGTTTGATCACCACCTCTTCCTGCCCGACCAACTGGTCGACCACAAAGCCTACCTGTTTGGTACCCATGGCAACGATCACGACGTGGGCATTCTCCGGCACTTCCCGGGATCCGTTGTCACGCACCAGCCAGCGTTTGATGTGGAACAGCGGGAACACTTTTTCCCGAACCACAATGCATTCCCGACCGTCGACAACGTTGGTTTTGGTGAGATCCAGATGGAAAATCTCGACCACATTCACCAGCGGCAAGGCAAAGGACTGGTCGCCGAGCATGATCATCAGGGTGGGCATGATCGCGAGCGTCAGCGGAACCTTGATGATAATCCGCGACCCCTTGCCCAGCTCAGACTCAACACTCAATTGACCATTGAGCTGACCAATCTTGGTCTTGACCACATCCATGCCGACACCACGGCCGGAGACATCGGAAATCTGATCCTTGGTCGAAAAGCCTGCGGCAAAGATCAGGTTGTAGCACTCGGTATTGGTCAGACGATCAGCTGCATCCTGGTCGTAAATGCCTTTTTCCACCGCCTTGCGCCGCAGCACCTCGGGGTTCATGCCGGCGCCGTCGTCATCAATGGACAGCAGGATATGATCGCCTTCCTGTTCCGCCGACAGCGTAACCGTGCCCTGGCGCGGCTTGCCGGCTTTTTCCCGGACATCCGGCGCCTCGATACCGTGATCGACGGAGTTACGGACCAGATGCACCAGTGGATCGGATAGCGCCTCCACCAGGTTCTTGTCGAGGTCGGTATCCTCGCCATGCATGACCAGGTTCACCTCTTTCTTGAGGCTTCTGGCAAGGTCCCGGACCACCCGCGGGAAACGGCCGAACACTTTCTTGATCGGCTGCATGCGGGTCTGCATCACAGCAGACTGAAGATCGGTCGTTACTACATCCAGGTTCGAGACCGCCTTGTGCATGTGTTCGTCTTCGCTTGCCGCACCGAGGCGCTGCAAACGGTTCCGAACCAGCACCAGTTCACCCACCATGTTCATGATGTCGTCCAGGCGCTTGGTGTCGACGCGCACGGTGGTTTCTGCGGCCGGGGCATGCTCCCTGGATGGCATGGCCGGTGCGGCGCCGCCTTTGGTGCCCGGTCTGTCAGCGGATTTCGGTTCTTCCTTCGGTTTTTCCGCCTTGGGTGGCTCGGCTTTTGGCCTCGCCTGTTTTTGCGGCGAAGCCGGCTGGCCGCTGACCGCAGGGCTTCCGCCCTTGCCGTGGAGATCGTCCAGCAGCTTCTCGAATTCATCGTCTGTGATCAGGTCATCGCTGCCGCCGGTTTCAGTCTTCGGGGACTGTTTTTCGTCTTTCCTGCCGGGAGTCCCAGCGGCAGGCGCACCCGCAAACTGACCCTTGCCATGCAGCTGGTCCAGAAGCGCCTCAAACTCATCATCGCTGATCTCGTCATCACCGGAACTCTCGTTGTTGCCGGCTCCGGCATCGGGGCTGGACAGCGATGAGGGTTCGCCGGATGGATCGTCATGCAATGCATCCAGCAACTTCTCGAATTCGTCGTCGGTGATATCGCCCCCGCCTTCTGTCGCGTCGTCTTCCGTCGTTTGTTCCTGCTGTGGGGTGGCGGCCGGGGCGGCGCTTCCGACCTCAGGCTGTGCCAGGGCGTCGAGCGCTGTGATCAATTCGTCGGGGGCGGGCGTCAGTTCTTCGTGGTTACGGACCTGCTCAAACATCGCGTTGACGTTATCGAGGGCCTCCAGAACCACATCCATCAGCTCTGAATCCACCTTGCGCTTGTGATTGCGCAGAATATCGAACACGTTCTCCGCGGAATGGCAGCAATTTACCAAAGCATCAAGCTGCAGGAAGCCTGCCCCGCCCTTGACAGTGTGGAAACCACGGAAGATGGCGTTGAGCAGATCACTGTCATCAGGATGTTGCTCAAGGTCTACCAACTGCTCTGACAGCTTTTCGAGTATTTCGCCGGCCTCTACCAGGAAGTCCTGCAAAATCTCGTCATCAGCATCAAACGCCATGCGTTACCCTCTTCATTCAGAAACCGAGACTGGACAACAGGTCATCCACATCGTCCTGTCCCGAGACTACATCTTCACGCTCATCGGCCTTGATCTGGGGCCCAACGCCCTTTTCCGCAGATTCTTCCGTTTCCTCAATCTGGTGCACGGTGCCCGTCAGTTGATCGACGTGACTGGCCATCACCACCAGGCTGAGCATCTGTTCCTCAACCTCTTTCACCAGTGTGGTGACTTTCTGGATGATCTGCCCGGTGAGATCCTGGAAATCCTGGGCCAGCAGTATTTCCGAGAGATTGTTGTACATGGTCTCCGCGTCCGCGGTCATGCCGGCAAAGAACTTGTCGATCCGGCCATACAACTGGCGAAATTCCGCCGGCTGCATTTCCCTGCGGCGCAAGCGTTGCCACTCGTCCCGCAAGGCTGCCGCCTCGTCTCTCAATGCATTGGCCACTGGCATGGTTGCCTCGACCAGGTCCATGGTCCGGTTGGCCGCCTCACCGGTCATGTGTACCACGTACTCGAGACGGTCAGAGGCATCTGTCATTTTTGACAGCACTTCCTGTTGTTCCGCGTTTCGGGGATCTATCTGAAAGTTCCGGATCGCTTCGTGCAGGCTTCGGGTCAGTCGCCCGACTTCGCGATACAGGCTTTGATCCCTGACTTCGCTGAGCTCATTGATCAGGGTCATGGCTTTGGCATATTCACCGGCATCAACGCTTTCAGCCAGTTCGGCTGCCTGACGCCGGAGCTTTTCCGTCACCTCTGGCTCAAGGCCCCGATGATTCTTTTTGCTATCGCTCATGAGAGCCATCCGATCTCTGGTTACTGGATTCTTTCAAAGATTTTTTCAATTTTTTCCTTGAGCACCGCAGCAGTAAACGGCTTGACAACATAGCCATTGACGCCTGCCTGGGCAGCGGCAACAATCTGGTCCCGCTTGGCCTCTGCGGTCACCATCAGCACCGGCAGGGTTTTCAGGTTCTCGTCAGCCCTCACGGCCTTGAGCAGATCGAAACCGGACATGCCCGGCATATTCCAGTCAGTTACCAGAAAATCATATTTCCCGCTTTTGAGCATCGGCAGCGCCGTGTTGCCGTCATCGGCTTCATCGGTATTGGTGAAACCAAGATCACGTAGCAGGTTCTTGATAATCCGTCGCATTGTGGAAAAATCATCCACAATGAGAATTTTCATGTTCTTGTCCAATGGGACCTCCAGTTAGTAACACCCGGAATTCGTTTGACCTTTCGAGTCTAGCAGGCCGCTGTTTCAACCGCTTATTGTCTGATCTTTGCTTCGGTTGTAAAGCATCGGTTACCAAAAACTACAGTCTGCCCCGCCGCGGACACACAAAACAGTGATCAGTTGCCCGTATCCTGGCGCCAGTCCGATAAACGCCCCCGAAGTCGCAAGGCCGCCTGGCTGTGAATCTGGCTGACCCGGCTTTCACTGACGCCGAGCACCGCACCGATTTCCTTGAGGTTCAGCTCGTCCTGGTAATACAGGCTCAACACCAGTTTTTCCCGCTCCGGCAGTTCCTCTATAGCCTCGGCGAGACTGCGGCGGAACGCGTCGGACGAGAGCCCTTCGAGCGGATTATCCCGTGGCTCTGTCTGTTCTATCGGCAGTTCGCCGGATTCATTGAGCTCATCGAGACTAAAAAGCCGGCCGCTGTTGGAGTCAGAGAGGTAGGTATGGTACTCGGCCAGCCCCATGCCCAGTTCTTCAGCCACTTCCAGATCCTGGGCCTCCCGGCCGAGACGATCTTCAACGGCCTTGATAGCCTGGGAAATACGACGGGCATTGCGGTGCACGGAACGGGGAACCCAGTCGCCCTTGCGGATCTCATCCACCATGGCGCCACGAATCCGGATGCCCGCGTAGGTCTCGAAGGTTGCACCCCTGGTGGCGCTGTAGCGTTGAGCCGCCTCGAGCAGGCCGATCATTCCGGCCTGCATCAGGTCATCAAGCTGCACAGAGGCTGGTAGCCGGGCCATCAGATGAAGGGCAATTTTCTTGACCAGGGGCGCGTGCTCCTCAACGAGCTGGGAAGGCTTCTGCGCGCCTGACTGGTTATAGATTCCGAGGTTTTTCGCCAATGTCATGTATCCGGTTTTTTGTTTGACTGGATCTGATTCAGACTTCGACGAGCCGCTCCACAAAGAATTCCAGGTGCCCGCGGGGAGAGGAAGGCAGCGGCCAGTTGTCAACTTTTTCCGCCAGCGCCTTGATCGCCAGGGAGGCTTTTGCCCTGGGATAGGCATCCAGCACTGCCCGCTGCCGCTGAACCGCTTTTTTCACGGCTTCATCGTAAGGCACCATACCGACATATTGTAGTGCCACATCCAGGAAGCGCTCGGTGACCCGGGTCAGTTTTTCAAACAGGTGCCGGCCTTCCTGCTCATTTCTCACCTGATTGGCAAGAATGCGGAAACGGTTGGTGCCGTAATCACGGTTCATAAGTTTGATCAGGGCATAACAGTCGGTGATGGAGGTGGGCTCGTCGCACACCACCAGGAGCAGCTCCTGGGAGGCTCTCAGAAAGCTCACCACCGATTCGGAAATGCCCGCGGCGGTGTCTACGATCAGCACATCGATCTGGTCACCGAGTTCGCTGAACGCGTTGATCAGCCCGGCATGCTCCATGGGGCTGAGCTGGGTCATTCGCTGGGTACCGGAGGACGCCGGTACAATCTTGATGCCACCGGGGCCATCGACCAGAACGTCCTTGAGATCACAGTCACCCGCCAGCACATCCTGAAGGTTCCGGTTGGCGGTAATGCCGAGCAGTACATCGATATTGGCCAGCCCGAGGTCGGCATCAAGAAGCACGACCCTCCGGCCTTTCTGGGCCAGGGCAATCCCGAGGTTAACCGACACGTTACTCTTGCCGACTCCACCTTTTCCGCCGGAAACTGCAATCACCTGTACCGGTTGCGCTTTGCTCATACTGTTTTTTGTCTCTCGCCACGTTTAGCCAGGTGCTGTCTTTTCGGACACTCTCTGCCGGTCTGCCCGGTATCACTGTCCGGTCCCAGGCGCGCTCTGTCAGGCCCCTTCTGCGACCGCCTGCTGTTTCTGGAGGATTTTAAGCCGCTCCACGGCCAGCCGCACCAGCGGAACCGCTTCTGCGTGGTGCAGGTCTTCGGGAATCTTCTGCCCGTCTGTGTAATAGGCTACCGACAGGCCGGTTTCCATCACAAAGCCGAGAGACTCGCCAAGTGTCAGGGCCTCGTCGACCTTGGTCATCACGCAGCCCGCAAGATTTGCCATCTTATAGCAATGCCAGACGGATTTCATGATGCGCGGCTGACTGGTGGCCGAAACGACCAGGTGCGTCTTTATATTGTGATGGCTGCGCGCCAGTTCCGCCAGTTGTTCCTGGTAGCCTTTGTCCGCACTGGTCAGGCCGGCAGTATCAATCAGTACCAGATGGCGGCCTGACAACTCGTCCAGGATATCATCCAGGCTGTGGCTCTCGTCGACGACCCGCACTGGAACGTTCAGAATGCGACCGAAGACAAACAACTGCTCATGGGCCGCTACCCGATAACGGTCAGTGGTGACCAGGGCCACAGAATCGGCACCATGGCTGAGCACATACCGCGCCGCGAGCTTGCCAATGGTGGTGGTTTTACCCGAGCCAGTTGGCCCCACCAGGGCAAAGACGCCGCCCTGATCCAGCCATTCCAGGCGGGAAGTCCGTACGCCGGTGCACAACATTTTAAGGGATTGCTTCCAGCCATCCTCCAGGCGCCCGGCCTTGTGGCGGCGGGAAATTGACCCCGCCAGATCGCTACCGAGACCGAACTCCTGAAGCCGCTCGGCCAGTCTCTGCTGAACCGCACTGGTTGCCGGCACCTCAGGCTCCGGCTTACGGCCCTGCATCAGGTTCTTCAGGGAACGGATCTCCGCGCGCATCTGGGCCAGCTCACCGGAATAGGCTTGCCGTGGCGCTTGCACCAACGGCTCAGGCTCATCAAAGCCGGCACCCAGCGATTCCTGCACCGCAGAAAACGACGTGCCGGCATAGCCGGCCCCCTGGGCGGCCCGCTTTTCCCGAACCTCGCGGATTCGCTCCCGGGACCGGCCGAGCTCGTCCTCAAGACGACGCTGCTGGTCCGCCTGCATCTCTGCCAGGCGGGAGCCGTTGGTGGCCTCCTGCGCCTGGTCGCCCAGTCGCTGGCGCGCCATGTTTTCGTCATAGTCCAGCGCCGTCACAATTTCGATGCCACCGTCGACCCGGCGGTTGGAAAGGATTACGGCGTCCGGCCCCATCTGTTCGCTGACCTGCTTGAGTGCCTCTGCCATGGTCCTGGCAAAAAACCGTTTTACTTTCATAATGCCTCTTCCTCCACCGGCAACGCCGTGCCGGCGCTGTCCGCTCTGTCATCCGCGCCGTTACTGGCCAACGGACGCCACGATTGTGATCTGTTTGTTATCCGGGATTTCCTGGTACGAGAGCACATGCAGGCGCTCTACCCCGTAGCTGGCAAATTTCGCCAGCACCGGGCGCAGAGGCCCGGAGACCAGCAGAATGGCCGGCTTTCCCAGCATTTCCTGGCGCTGGACGCTCTCCTTAAGGGAGCGCTGGAGCTTTTCAACCATGTTCGGCTCCAGAACCAGGCCGATGTCTTCCTGTCCGCCGGATTGTTGACTCTGCTGAACAGACTTCAGCAATAACTGTTCCAGATCCGGGTCCAGGGTGATTACCGGTATCTCCGATTCGTTGCCGCAAATGCTCTGGACGATCATCCTGCGCAGGGACTGGCGGGCGGCCGTGGTCAGCAGCTTCGGATCCTGGTTCTTGGGGTGCACGTTCACGATGGCCTCGGCGATAGACCGCATATCCCGAACCGGAACCTCCTCCTTCAGGAGGTTCTGCAGCACTTTCAGCAACAGGCTGATGGAAACAGTCGTGGGTACCAGCTCTTCGGCGAGCTTGGGCGAAATCTTTTCCAACTGGTCCAGCCACTTCTGGACTTCTTCGTGCCCCAGCAATTCGTGGGCATGCTTCTGTAGCACCTGATTCAGGTGGGTAGCCACGACCGTGCTGGCGTCCACAACCGTATAGCCGAGGGTCTGGGCCTGATCCTTCTTGTCCGGCTCGATCCAGCTGGCATCCAGGCCAAACGCCGGATCCTTGCCTTCAATCCCTTCCACTTTTCCGAATACCTGCCCGGGATCAATGGCAAGCTCCCGGTCCGGGTGAATTTCCGCCTCGGCAATGGTCACACCCATCAGCGTGATGCGGTAGACGTTGGGCATCAGATCGAGATTGTCGCGAATGTGAACCGAGGGCATCAGAAAGCCCAGATCCTGGGACAGCTTTTTACGCACACCCTTGATGCGGCTGAGCAGTTGGCCACCCTGGGACTTGTCCACCAGCGGAATAAGCCGATACCCCACCTCCAGGCCCACGATGTCCACAGTGGCCACATCGTCCCAGCCCAGCTCTTTGGTTTCACCCGGCGCCGGCAGTTGACGGCCCTGGTCGGAACCGGCGTCACCGCCCGGCGGAAGATCGCGGCCAGCCGGACGAGGCGCACCCCCGGCCCGCCCCGGATATACGCCTTCGTCTTCTACCGTCTGGCGCTGATGTTTCCAGATATACCAGGCGGCACCCGCGGCCAGGGCACCCAGGCCCAGGAAGGCTACGTGGGGCATGCCCGGAATCAGGCCAAGGATGATCAGGATGGCGGCGGCAATTGACAGTGCCTTGGGCGCACTGAACATCTGCTGAAGGATCTGCCCACCCATATCCTGGCTGGAAGTAACCCGGGTAACCATGATGGCGGCAGAGGTAGACAGCAGCAGCGACGGGATCTGCGCCACCAGGCCGTCACCGATGGTCAGCAGCGCATACCGCTCCATGGCCAGGCCAAAATCCAGGCCGTGCTGGAGCATGCCAATGGCGACCCCGCCAATTATGTTAATCGCAAGAATCAGCAGGCCGGCAATGGCGTCGCCTTTCACAAACTTGGAGGCACCGTCCATGGAACCATAGAAATCAGCCTCCTGGGCGATCTCCGCCCGGCGATGCTTGGCCTCCTCCTGATTGATCAGACCGGCGTTCAGGTCAGCATCAATCGCCATCTGTTTGCCAGGCATGGCATCCAGCGTAAAGCGGGCGCTCACCTCGGACACCCGTCCGGCGCCCTTGGTCACCACCAGGAAGTTGATGATCATCAGGATCGCAAACACCACCAGACCAACGGCATAGTTACCGCCAATCAATACCGCGCCAAAGGATTCAATAACCTTACCGGCGGCATCCCCCCCCTCGTGGCCGTTCAACAGCACGATCCGGGTAGACGCCACGTTCAAGGCCAGGCGCAACAGAGTCGCCACAAGCAGCACGGTCGGGAAAGACGCAAACTCCATGGGCCGGAGGGCGTAGACACACACCAGCAGGATGACGATCGACAGGGTGATGTTAAAGGTAAAGAACACGTCCAGCAGGAAGGCGGGCATGGGTAGAATCATCATGCCCAGCAACCCCATCAACATGACGGGCACGCCCAGATTGCCCCGCGTCAGGGTTTTGACGTTATTAAGGACCAAAGCTCTGTCCATACCGGAAACTTCTCCGTTTAACTGCGCCTGCAAGCGGTATAAGGTCGGGATTCTGACGCCGGGGCGTCGTTCGTGAGGGTTACCGCAAGATCCGTACCACGGCTGGGGGAATTTCACGCTAAGCATTGCTCCGCCGCCTGACTCGCCTAGCCAGATACGGTATCCTTGCGCCATTTAATTGAGACACCGAAACCACAATCAGACACACAGGTGACCCCATGCCAATCCACGAGGTAAAACACCCGCTTATCCGCCACAAGCTCGGCCTGATGCGCCGCGCGGATATCAGCACCAAGAATTTTCGTGAGCTGGCACAGGAAGTCGGTGCCCTGCTGACCTATGAAGCCACCAAGGATTTCAACCTCCAGGAAAAGACCATCAATGGCTGGGCCGGCCCGGTGACGGTGGAACAGATCCATGGCAAGAAAATCACCATTGTTCCGATTCTTCGTGCGGGCCTTGGCATGCTCGACGGTGTACTCAGCCTGATCCCGGTCGCCCGGGTAAGCGTTGTCGGCCAGATCCGAGACGAGGAAACCCTGGAAGCCAGCACCTATCTGGAAAAACTGGTTGGTGAGCTCGACCAGCGCATGGCACTGATTGTCGACCCGATGCTGGCGACCGGCGGCTCCATGATTTCCACCATCGACCTGCTCAAGAAGGCGGGCAGCACCGAGATTCGGGCCCTGGTTCTGGTCGCCGCTCCAGAGGGTATTGAAAAGGTCCTGGAGAAACACCCGGATGTGTCTGTCTACACGGCCTCAGTTGACGAACGCCTGAACGAGAAAGGCTATATCCTTCCGGGTCTCGGCGATGCCGGCGACAAGATCTTCGGCACCAAGCAGAAGGACGCTTGAGCATGCAGGGCCCTATCAACGATCCGGTCTGGAAACAGGTGATCGCGGGTTCCCAGATGCTGTTGGTGGCCTTCGGCGCCCTGGTTCTCATGCCACTGATTACCGGGCTGGACCCCAACGTTGCCCTGTTCACCGCCGGTCTGGGCACCCTGATTTTCCACCTGGTCACCGGCGGCCAGATTCCCATCTTCCTGGCCTCCTCCTTCGCCTTTATCGCGCCGGTTATTGCCTCCAAGGGCCGGTTTGGCATGGAACAAACCCTCGGCGGGCTGATGGCTGCGGGCATCCTCTACATTATCCTGAGCGGGCTGGTTCGCCTCAGGGGCACCGGCTTTGTACGCCGTCTTTTGCCTCCGGTCGTTATCGGCCCTGTGATCATGACCATCGGTCTCGGCCTGGCGCCGGTTGCCGTTCACATGGCCTCCGGGCGCACCGGTGATGGCGCTACCCAGCTGATTCCGCACGACACCGCCATCTGGATCGCCATGATTTCCCTGGCGGTGACCATTATCATGTCAGTGTGGGCCCGGGGCATCTTCCGGCTGATTCCGATCATGTTCGGGGTCATTACCGGTTATATCCTCTCCGCCTGCGCCGGCATCGTCGATACCACACCGATTCAGGAAGCGGCCTGGTTTGCCGTCCCCAACTTTGTTGCGCCGGCGTTCAGTTGGGGTGCTGTTCTGTTCATGATTCCGGTTGCCATCGCCCCGGCCATCGAACACATCGGCGACGTACTGGCCATCGGCAACGTCACCCGCAAGAACTACCTGGAAACACCCGGCCTGCACCGCACCCTGCTGGGTGACGGCCTGGCCACCAGCGCCGCTTCCCTGCTCGGCGGCCCGCCCAACACGACCTACTCGGAAGTCACCGGCGCGGTCATGCTGACCAGGAACTTCAACCCGAAGGTGATGTGGTGGGCCGCCTGCATTGCCATCGCCCTGGCCTTCATGGGCAAGTTCGGCGCAGCCCTGCAGAGTATTCCGGTGCCGGTCATGGGTGGTATCCTGTGCCTGCTGTTCGGTTCCATCGCGGTGGTTGGCCTTAACACACTGATCCGCCATCAGGTGGACCTGTCACAGTCCCGCAACCTGGTTATCGTGGGTGTCACCCTGGTGTTCGGTATTGGCGGCATGGTTCTGGGGAATCTGGAAGGCATTGCGCTGAGCGCGGTGGCTGCCACCACCCTGAACCTGGTGCTGCCCGGCAGCCACGAGGCCTGGGGAAGAGCCATTTATGAGCAGAAGACCGACTGACAGCTCCGGCATCAGCTTCACTGCCCTGTATACCGGTGCCGTCTGGCACCGGCACGGGCTCTCTGACGACACCCTCGCCACCAGGAAGGGCCGCTGGCTGTACCGACTGATGACCCCGTTCGAGGCCGCCATTGGCGGCAACATCCGGACATTCCTGCTCCAGCGCCACCTGATCCTGGATCATCTGATTGACCAGGTGATCCAGGATCAGGGCATTACCCAGGTTCTGGAAATCGCCTGTGGCGCCGAGGGGAGCCGATGGTTCGGGTTATCGAGACTAGCTGCTGAGTTTGACGGCGGGTTTGTTCACCTAGCCTGCCAGATTTTGGGGGTGGCGGGTGTACGGGAAGGCTTTCCAAAACCCGCTCCTTGCGGCACATCCCTGTGGCGCTTGAGCTCCGCCATCCATGGCTCCGCACAGTTTTGGAAAGCCTTCCCGCACACCCGCCGTCAAACTTCAGAGATATATTCACACATCGCAACACTTTGACTCTAAAGACGTAGGTTGAGGACCGAACAAAATGGTGGGATTACGACTTCGCCTAACCCTACGACTCTAACGATATCCGAAGGGTTCAAACGTGGGTTTGCGGGCGGGCCTCCCAAAAATGTTGGAGGCCAAGGATGGCCGGAAACAAGCGCACATGGACGTGCTCGTAGCGGTTTTTGGGAGGCCTGCCCGCAAACCCACAAACCCACAAACACCATAATCCTCAGGCTACTAAACGAACCAAACTCAAACATCCCGCCTTAAGTCAGAAGGAATCGGAAAATCAGGCATACCGGGCTTCGGTCCACGCCCCTTACGGAACTGACGAAGCTGGAAGACATAGGCGAGCACCTGGGCAATCGCCATATAAAGGCCGTCGGGAATCTCCTCGCCGATATCGGTGTTGTGGAAAACCGCCCGGGTCAGCGGGGGCGTGCGCAGGATTTCGACTTTGTTCTCGCGGGCGATTTCCATGATCTTGAAGGCAATCTCGTCGGCGCCCTTGGCCACCACTACCGGAGCGCCCATCGCCTTCTGATCGTATTTCAGGGCCACCGCATAATGGGTCGGGTTGGTGATCACCACGTCTGCCGAGGGCACGTCCTGCATCATCCGGCGCTGGGCCATCTCGCGCTGGAGCTGGCGAATCTTGCCCTTGACTTCCGGCTTACCCTCAGTGTCCTTATGCTCATCCTTCACTTCCTGCTTGGTCATCCGGAGTTTTTTCTGGTGATCGAAGATCTGGAAAGGCACGTCAATCATCGCAATGATGATGGTGGCGCAGGACAACAGGAAGAAACTCCAGCCAAGGGTCCAGAGCACATGCTCCATCGCCGGCACCACCGACTCTTCGGAAATACTGAGCAGGTCTTCGGTGCGCAGGTTGAGGATCAGGATGGCCACGGCCATGACCAGGCCGACTTTGGCAATGGCTTTGACCAGCTCGATCAGGGAACGCATGGAAAACATGCGACCCAGGCCCTTGACGGGGTCCATGCGATTGAGTTTTGGCGCTACCGCTTTGCCGCTGATCAGCAAACCGCCAATGCCGATGGAGCCGAACACGGCGGCAATCAGGAGCATGACCAGGATGGGTGCGAGCGCCCAGGCGGCTTCCTTGGCGGAAGCCAGCAGTTCGACGCTCATGTGCCGGGTGTCAAAAATGGCGGAGCGTTCGATAACGAAGCTGTCGCGCATGATGGCTTCCAGTGAGGCGCCGAGGCTGGCGCCGAACATGAGCAGGCCGCCGGCGCCGGCCAGGAGCACGGCCATGGTGGCCAGCTCCTTGGAACGGGCGGTCTGGCCCTCCTCCCGGGCTTTTTCCAGCCTTCGGGGGGTGGCCTCTTCCGTTTTTTCCTGACTGTTGTCGTTGTCTTCGGCCATTCTCTTAATCCAGCTTGTGCCGTATCGGCAGGCGGGCTTTACGGCTGCCCTTGCAGCCCCCGCATGAAGTCAAAGGTCTCTCTTGTGTACTGATCAAAGTGTGGCAGAAAATTGGCGTGCAGCACCCATATGGCAAACAAGCCAAAAATCAGGCCAATCGGGAAACCAAGGGCGAAGATGTTCATCTGGGGCGCGGCACGGGTCATGACGCCGAAGGAGATGTTGACAATGAGCACGGCGGTCACGGCTGGCAGCGCCAGGAGCAAGGCGGAGGCAAACATCCAGCTGATCCGGTGGGCAAGTTCCCAGACGCCGGTCTGGCCCAGGCCCTCCATGCCAACGGGCAGGGTCCGGAAGCTTTCGATGAAGACTTCGAAGGCCACCAGGTGTCCGTTCATGGCCAGGAACAGCAGGGTGATTGTGATGGTGTAGATCTGGGACAGCACCGGCACGTTAATGCCGTTGGCCGGGTCGACCATGGAGGCGAAGCCGAGGCCCATCTGCATGGCGATCATCTGGCCGGTAACGACAAAGAGCTGCCACAGGGCGGTCAGCGCGAAGCCCATGCCGACACCAATCAGGATCTGTTGCAGGGTAATTACCACGGCGTCGGCACTGAGGGCCTCAACCCGGGGCACGGCCGGGATCATGGGTACGATAAGCACGGTCATCAGCAGCGCCAGGCCCAGGCGCACCCGGGCCGGCACCAACTGGCTGCCGAAGATGGGAATAACCATAAGAAAGCTGGCCATGCGGAACAGGGGCCAGAGGTGCTGGCCTACCCATTGGCCTATGATGTCCGCGCTGATGTCTGCCGGTATCATCCGTCAGCCGATCAGGTAAGGGATGCTGGAGATCAGGCGGTTGGCATGGTCCAGCAACTGGGTCAGCATCCAGGGCCCCCAGACGATGATAACGACAAGCGTGACCAGCAGGCGAGGCAGGAAGCTCAGGGTCTGCTCGTTTATCTGGGTCGCCGCCTGGAAGGTGCTGACAACCAGACCGATAATCAGACCCGGGCCGATGATTACGGACGACAGCAGGACTATCAGCCAGAGTGCTTCGCGCAGGATGTCGATAACCGTTTCCGGAGTCATAAGGCCCCCTATATTCCGTAACTGGCAGCCAGGGTGCCCATGACCAGGGCCCAGCCGTCCACCAGCACAAACAGCATGATCTTGAAAGGCAGGGAGATGATGATGGGCGACAACATCAGCATACCCATCGCCATGAGGACACTGGCCACTACCATGTCGATAATCAGGAACGGGATGAACAGGATAAATCCGATCTGGAAGGCGGTCTTGAGCTCACTGGTGACAAACGCCGGCATCAGGACCCAGAAGGAAACGTCCTGTGGGGTGTCGTACTGCACGTCGGAAATTCGCATGAACAGGGCCAGATCGCTTTCCCGGGTCTGTTCCAGCATGAATTTTTTGAAGGGCTGGCTGGCCTGCTCAACCGCCTCAAGAGACGTGACTTCTTCCTGCAGATAGGGCTGCAAACCCACCCGGTTGGCCTCTTCCAGTACCGGTTTCATGATGAAGATACTGAGAAACAGCGCCAGCCCCAGCAAAATCTGGTTTGACGGTGTGGACTGCAGGCCGATGGCCTGGCGAAGGATCGCAAACACCACGATGATACGGGTAAATGAGGTCATCATCATGAGCATCGCCGGCAGGAAGGTGAGCGCGGTCATCAGCGCCAGTATCTGCAGGGTCACCGAATATTCCTGCACTCCCTCGCCTTCCCCCGGCGTGACCGTAAACGCGGGAATGCCTGGAATACCGGTAGATTCCTGAGCCAGTGCCAGTGGCGCCCAGGCCAGGCCGGCGAGCACAATCAAGGTCGGGATCAGTTGCTTGAGAGTCGCGGCGCGCATGGGCCTAGTCGTTCCTCGTCGGGGCGGTCCAGGATTTGCCCATCATGGTGTGCAGACGGCGGGCAAACTCACCGGAACTGGCATTGCCGGCATCGACGACGGGCTCGTCAAACACGTGCAGGGTTCTTATCGCCGAGGGCGTAACCCCTAACAGGATCTGCTGGCCACCCACCTCAATCAGGGCGATGCGCTCCCGTGTTCCGATGGCCATGACCGAAACCACCTTGATGGCGTTGTTGTTCATGCCGGTCATGCCGTTCATGCGGCGGATGATCCAGGCACAGCCATAGATCACCGCAATTACGGCGACAAGGCCCAGACCAAGGCTGACGATGGTGCCAAGGGTATCCGGCGACCTGATCGGAGAAGTCGGAGTTTCAGTGCTGGCCGTTTCCTGGGCCAGGGCCGGAGCCACCAGCACCAATAATGAAATGCCCGGGAGCCTTGACCACATATTACTTCTGCAACCGCTTGATTCGTTCGCCCGGGCTGATCACATCGGTCAGACGAATGCCGAACTTTTCGTTCACCATCACAACCTCGCCGTGAGCGATCAGGGTACCGTTCACCAGAACATCCAGTGGTTCACCCGCCAGCCGGTCCAGTTCGATCACCGAGCCCTGGTTCAACTGGAGCAGGTTGCGTATCGGAATCTGGGTGTTGCCTACTTCCATTGATATGGTGACCGGAATATCCAGGATAACGTCGATATCCGGTGACAGGCCATTGCCCCGGGCGGGCTCGGTTCCCGTGTCGAATTCCTCCATGGGGGCCGTCTGAACGCCATTGCCGGCTGCCCCGGATTCACCGGCCTCGGCCATGGCAGCCGACCACTCGTCCTCACGGCCGCCTTCATCGCCGGATTCTTCCATGGCTGCTTCCCACTCGGCAGCCAGCTTTTCATCTTCGCTGAGTTCCTGCTCATCGTTCTTGTCGTCGTCAGCCATTGCGTCCCACCTTCAGTTGTTTCTTGACTTTGGGCAGCGTTGCCCGCTCGTGAATTCTCAGCGCCAGTTTGCCGTCACGGGTCCCCATCGTGGCTTTGTAGATGGGAATGCCGTTAGCGGTAACGGTCAGGTGCTCCGGCATCTCCACGGGGATGATGTCTCCAGCCTTCATTCTTGCGATGTCCCTCAAGGAAATCCGCCGGCGACAGACCGTGGTGTTGATCGGCACGTTCACCTCCTTGATGTCTTCCTGGAGCGCGTTGACCCACCGCTCATCCACATCATCGATATCACTCTGTACCCCAGCGTCCAGCACGTCGCGGATAGGTTCTATCATGGAATAGGGCAAGGCGAAGTGGAGTTCTCCGCCGCCACCGTCCAGTTCGATATGGAAGGTGCTGACCACCACCACTTCGCTGGGGCTGACGATGTTGGCCATAGCCGGATTTACTTCCGAACTGAGGTACTCGAAATCGACCTTGAGCACCGCATGCCAGGCTTCTTTCATATCCTCAAATACCTGATTCAGAACCATCTGGACGATGCGGGTCTCGGTTGGGGTGAATTCCCGGCCTTCGATCTTGGCATGGCGCCCTTCCCCGCCGAAAAAATTGTCCACCAGCTTGAACACCAGCTTGGCGTCCAGCACGAACAGGGAGGTGCCCCGCAACGGGCGCACCTTGCACAGGTTAAGGCTGGTGGGCACATACAGCGTGTGAATGTACTCACCAAATTTCATGATCTTGACGCCGCCGGTGGAAACGTCGGCGTTGCGGCGCATGAGGTTGAACAGACTGATTCGGGTATAGCGGGCAAACCGCTCATTGATCATTTCCAGGGTCGGCATGCGACCACGGACGATGCGGTCCTGACTGGAGAGATCGTAGGGCTTTATGCCGGAATCGTCGGCTTCTTCGTAGGTGTCAATGTCACCGTCATCCACCCCATGGAGGAGGGCATCGATTTCATCCTGTGACAACAAGTCCTGCATACTTAACCCTGCCCCTGATAGGCTTCGCCCATGCCCTATTGCACCACAAAATTCCTGAACAACACCCGTTTGACGGCGGGCTCACCCTCCTGTTCCAGCACCTGGTTCACGGTCGCCAGCATTCGCTCGGCCAGGCCCCGGCGCCCATCGGGTGTCTGCAACTCATTGAAATCACTGTTACCAAGAACCATGACCAACTGGCTGCGAATCAGTGGCAAGTGCAGCTGGGCCGCTGCCAGAGCCTGCGCATCAGTCGCTTCCAGCGCCAGGTAAACCTGGGCATAACGCTGGCGCCCCTGGGCTTGCACCGTCGTAACCAGAGCCTTGTCAATCAGAAGGTAGGTGCTGGGAACAAAGCTTTCTTCCGCAGTTTCGCCCGCCTCCCCATCGTCTTCGCCCATGCCTGGCAAACCAGCACCGAGAAACCACAGGGTGCCCACGACAGACAGCGCAATCGCCAGAATAATGCCAACCACCAGCATGATGATCAGCTTCAGTTTGCCTTTTTTGGCGGGAGCCGTTTCAGATGCGTTATTGTCAGCCATAGTGTTCGCTTTGCCAGAAATTCGTCAGAGGGAGGGTTTTTCCGTGACTTTTTCAGATTGGATGCAAAGGATGGGCCAGAAACCCTAACCTTCCCGTTCAGGACAGCAGTTTAGCGTTGCCGGGAAGGATGGGCAAAAGAGATTGGAAGGGAATGTCGGGAGCCGTCAGGCAAAGATGTCCACTTCGCCTTTCCAGCTCAGGTCAAGGTTAACCGAGTTCAGGCTGTCGTCATCCTGTTCGGTATCGGTACGTGGCGACGCCATGGCCGTACCGGAGGCATGGCTGTCGCCGGTTCCCTGGTCACCGGTCTGCTGCCGGGGCGAGTCAGAAACATCGAATCCGGCCAGAGACAGGCCCTGCTCTCCCAGCATGTCCCGCAACCGGTGGGAATGCAGTTCCAACTGGTCACGCACCACAGGGTTGGCAGAAAGAACGGTGATGTTCGCCTGCTCATTCTGAACCCGGACCTTGACCTCCATCGGCCCCATGTCGGGCGGAGTCAGGTAAATTTCCGCCACCGACATGTTCCGGGCAGTCAGCCAACTGAGTTTGCCGACCAGTTTGTCACCCCATTCAGCGCTGCCAACCGGTACATCAATGGAGGTGGCGTAACTCCTCAGCGGGCCTGCCGTCTCGGCAGCCAGTTTCGCAGCGGCACTGGTGCCGCTTGCCCCTTGCTGCGACACCAGGTCAAGGGCCGACTGGAAACGACCGGAGGTAAGTGCGGTACCCGGATCCGCGCTCCGGCCAGGGTCCGTGAGCGCCGCAGCTTTCATGGCTTCTGTCATCGTTGCATCCGATGCAGCACCGGCAGGAATCTTGCCTTTCTGACCGGGAACGTTCGACAGGAGCCCGTTGAACGGTCCATTGCCCGGTGTCAGTTGGCCCGCCACTCCGGCCGACGCCCCGGACCCGGTTTGGGGTGCGGCTGTATACGGACCGGCCTCGCCCGAACGACCGGATTGTGGGCTCAGCCAGGCCTGCAATTCGGCAAAGGTAAGCGGCAGCGCGGGAGCCTCCAGGTTTGTTCCATCCTCGTCGACTTCAGCCTCAGCAGAGGTTGAGCTCGCCGCCTCAGAGGACCCGACGGCTTCTTCATCACCTTTCACGACAGTGTCTTTGGCGCCGGAAGCCTCACGCTGGCCGGCGTCAGATTGGGCAGTCTGTTGCACATCGGTGGAATCTGCCTTGTCGTTTGGCTCCGCCTTCTGGCGATTCAGACGTTTTTGCTCCGCCTGTGACACCGACTCAAAATCGCGTTTTCTTTCAGCCGTATCGCCAGGGTTGGCGGATCTGGAAGGACCGGACTCCTTCTGAATCCCGGGCGCGGGAGTTTGGGGAAGAACCATTTGGGCCATGGCAACCTCTTGCCGCTTTTGTCTCGTTGGCGCCCTCACCTTGCCGGACTCTGGCCGATGCGCGGGCGATTGTTCCACTATTGCAAAAGGCTAAGCAAATGCGGTGCCAGGGCACTCTTGTTTTATAAAGCCAGGTTGTAAAAAGCCGGGGTTGATAAAGCGGACGCCGATTAACCTACCAGCAGACTCTCCAGCCTTTGGGTTACCTGACGAAATTCCTCATCAATGGCATCCAGCAATGCCTGAGCCTCTTCCAGACGAGACTCTTTTCCGGCCATTTCAGCATTCAGGCTCAGTTCGCCGAGCCGGGGAGCACCGATATTGACACAACTGCCCTTGAAACTATGGGCCGTCTTGATGAAGGCATCGCTGTCATTGGCCTTCAGCGCCTCCCGCAAACTCCGGATCCTGTCCCGGGAATCCGCAAGATAGGTCTGTATCAAGACGTCAAATTCGTCTTCCATGACATCCTGAAGCTCAGCCAGCGCTTCCTCGTCAAGGTGTGGCTTATCACTCATGACCAACCCCCTGGTACGTTTGATGACATTTAACTAACGGGCCACATCGCCCGGGTTTGCTGCGGCGCCACTGACGTGCCAATCATAGACAATTTCAACATGATTACCCCGCTCATGAAAGCTGACGGACTCAGAAAGGCGCTTCAACAGCAGCAGACCCCGCCCGGCATATCGCTTACGCCCCTCGGGGTGAGCGCCGGATGTGGCACCCGGATGGCATTGGACATCAAATCCCTGTCCGCTGTCCTCACATTCCACACGCAGCCGGCCGCCACCCGGTTTCAGGGAATGATGAAGGGTGAAACGAATATAATGGCCCTCGACATTGCCCAGACGCCGCTTACGCTCGAGATAGTAGCGGCCAAACCCTTCCGGGGAACGCTTCCACTCCGACGGCAACTCCAGCACCCCATGTTCGAGGGCGTTGTTGTAGAGCTCCGCCAGCAGCGTATAGATCTCCCCGCTTCGCCGGCGAAGGCCCGGGACCTCCATGCAGATATGCAGAAGCAGCGGCAGCGGATTGAACTCCCCAAGGGTCTGCTCCCGGATTTCATAACTGCAACGCCACTCCGCAGGACCGGCAAGCGAGGAAGGCACCGCCTGGTCCGGCAAAGCGGAAAAGCCTGCCTGGTTGCTCATTTCCAGGCAACAGAGCGTCAGATCGTCGCCATCTTTGACCCCCCCGGTAAACCGGTAAACCGCCGACATCATGGCATCAAACGGGTGCTCACTGTTGCCGGGATGTGCCAGAGCATCCGCCACACCCTGCTCGCCAAACACGTTTCCGCTGCTGTCCGCGGCTTCCAGAAACCCGTCGGTCATCATCATCAGGCAGTCGCCGGGGCCGGCACCAAATCTCTGGAATTCCGCATTGAACCGGTCCGACGCGAGGATACCGAGGGGCAGGTGCTGGGATGGCAGCGCCAGCCGGTCACCCGAAGAGCGAATCAGCCAGCCGTCCGGCAAACCGCCGTTCCAGACCTGAATCTGATTGCGCTTGAAATCCGCCTCTATCATGGCACCGCAACAGAACATACCGGTGGGAAGAATGCGCCTGAGTTTCTGGTTGATCTCCCGCAACACATCCTGGCCGTTGAAGCCTTTGCTGGCCATGCCGTAAAAGATTTCCGCAACCGGCATGGCGCCAATGGCGGCCGGCAAGCCATGGCCGGTAAAGTCTCCCATGAAAATGAGCATGCCGCCGGCCGGTCTCGGAGACGCAAACAACACGTCGCCATTAAAAATGGAGTGTGGCGACGCATGGTAGCGAATGTTGCTCGCGTCCAGGCAACCGGAGTGGGCAACGTTGTCGAATACCCGCTTGGCAATTTCCTGCTCTTCGGTCAATTGCCGGTTTCGCTCCCGGATCAGGTCCCGCTGGTCAGACAGGGCCTGGTGCATCAGCCGCATCCGGTTGAATGCGTTGATCTTCGCTTCGATAATGGTCCGGTTGTAGGGTTTTTCCAGAAAGTCATCGCCGCCGGCCTCCAGGCACCGGGCCAGCGCCCCGGCCTCCGACAGGGACGTCAGGAAGATCAGCGGAACCAGCCGTTCGCCAGCCAGGGATTTGATCTGCCGGGCAGCCTCCATACCATCCATCACCGGCATCAAGGCATCCAGTAGCACGAGATCCGGCGCATCCTGCCGGAACAGGGACACGGCATCGAGGCCATTCGAGGCATCCAGGACTTCGTGGCCCAGGCGCTTCAGAAGGGTTTTAAGGATGAGGCGATCACTGTCCGAATCATCGGCGATCAGGATTCTGAGTGGGCGGTGTTCTGCAACGGCATCATCCATGAGAGCTCCGGCGGTTCGCACGCATCAGCGAATATTGAACAGTTGCTCGAAATTGGAGATGGAGAGGATTCGCCGGACGTCGTTATTGCAGTTCTCAATTACAATGCGGGCGCTGTCGCCGCCGGCGTAATCCCTGAGCAACAACAGCATACCCAGCGCCGAGCTATCCAGGTAGGTTGTATCCGACAGGTCTACGACATAACTCCGGATGTCTGGGTCGCCGTGCTCGTAGGCATTCCGGAACGCCTGGTGGGTACTGAAGTCAAAGCGCCCCTCAATTCTGATAACAAGGGTCCGGCCGCTTTGATCGCGGCGCGTCTGAATCGACATTCCAAAACCTCCAAAGGCGTCAAGAGCAGCATTTAACCGGCCCTACCCACCGGATCTTCCTCGATTAAGGATAGCTGAGTAACCTGAAATTGCATCCGCATTTGCTTGATGCAGGACAAAATTCAGCGCTACCGCCGGCTAAAGGCCCGGCCTGCCGCCTCATCCGAGAGCTTCTGGTCACGAAGGTCCTGTTCTGCGCGTTCCTGTTGTCGGCAGGTGTCGATGTATTTTTCCATGCCCCGGCGCCGTTCCCAGGCTTGCCGCCATTCCTGCCTGCGCACTTCAAACACTTTCTCCGCTTGATCCAACTGCACCTGCTGCTGCCGGATCACCTGGTCAAGTTGCGCAATGAAGGCCTGCCAGGCCTGCAGGCGAGCCACCTGCACCACCCCTTGCTGGCTGTTCCTGATCTGCTGGCGATACTCCTGCTGGTAGCGGTTCAGGTTTTCCACCCGTTCGCGCTGCTGGTCAACCAGCTTGCGGGCTTCACCCATCCGCTCCAGCGCCTCCTGCTCTTTGCGCGCCTCGAGGGAAAGAACCACTGCCAGCCGCTGTGACCTCAGCATCAGCCGTCACCTGCACCGCTGGCGGGATTCGGTACGGCAGATTTGCGCCGCTCAGGTGACCGGCGCTCCGGCACAACCGCCAGCAACTGTTCGATACTGTCTTTCAGCGGTGCGCTCTCGTTCAGCCCCTGCTGCAGAAACTGTCGCATATTGCCGATGTGGGTAATGGCAAAATCGGTTTCCGGATCGGAACCTTTGACGTAGGCACCAACGGATATAAGGTCCCTGGCCTGCTGATAGCGGGAATACACCTGTTTGAAGCGCTGGGCCCGGGCAAAATGCTCGGTGTCTGTGACCTGGGGCATCACCCGGCTGATCGAGGCTTCCACATCGATTGCCGGGTAATGGCCCTCTTCCGCCAGCCGGCGGGACAGCACAATATGGCCATCGAGAATTGCACGGGCGGCATCGGCGATCGGGTCCTGCTGGTCGTCGCCTTCGGTCAGTACGGTATAGAACGCGGTGATGGACCCACCACCGGGGCGGCCATTACCGGTTCGTTCCACGAGCTGCGGTAATTTGGCAAACACGGATGGCGGGTAACCCTTGGTCGCAGGGGGCTCACCAACGGCCAGCGCGATTTCCCGCTGCGCCTGGGCGTACCGGGTCAGGGAATCCATCAAAAGAAGCACTCGTTTGCCCTGATCCCGGTAATACTCGGCAATCCGCGTGGTCAGCATGGCCGCGCGCAGGCGCATCAGCGGCGAATCGTCCGCCGGCGAGGCCACCACCACCGAGCGCAAAAGCCCTTCCTCGCCAAGGATGTCCTCAATGAACTCCTTGACCTCACGACCCCGCTCGCCAATCAGGCCGACCACCGTGATGTCGGCATCGGTAAACCGGGTCATCATGCCCAGCAGCATACTCTTGCCCACGCCACTGCCGGCAAACAGGCCCAAACGCTGCCCCTGGCCAACGGTCAGCAAGGCATTGACGGCGCGAATACCGACATCCATGGACTGGCGCACCGGCGCACGGTTCAGGGGGTTGATAATATCGCCAGCCAGGGGTACCCGCGCTTCCGCCTGTAAGGGCCCCTTTCCGTCAAGGGGCTCACCGCTGCCATCGACCACCCGGCCCAGCAGTTGCGGGCCCACCGGTACGCGGCTTGCCGCCGACAGGGGCACCACCCTTGCTCCCGGCCTGAGGCCCTCAATCGCGGTCAGGGGCATCAGGTAAACCCGGTCGTCCTCAAACCCCACAACTTCGGCTTCAACATTGCCGGTACCCTGGCCAAAAATCACACATCGGTCACCCACCACCATGGGACAACCAACGCATTCGAGGGTCAGGCCGACCATCCGGGTCAGCCGCCCGGATAACTCGGGTTCGGGCTCATTGCCCAGAAAGCCCTTGAAGCGGCTCAGGCGGTCAGCGAGGTTCGAGGTCATCGTCTTCATCTTCATTCTGCGCCGGCTTCGGGCCTTCCCCGGAGTCCTCCGGCTCCCGCGAATCCAGGACATCGCGATGGAAACCGGTCAGATCCTCCATCAGCGAATCCAGTTCTTCGGTTTCTCCGCTTTCGCTCTCGCTCATCTGTTGGTCCAGCATGCTCTGAACGGCTCGCTGGAATCGCTTCTCCACGGTGAAATCAACCAGGCTATGGCGAGTCTCCACCCTGCAGCCACCGGGCAGGATGTTGTCATCTTCAATCACCGAGGCGGATGTTTCGAGGCGTGCAGTAACTTCCCGGACCATTTCGCAATCTTCCGGATGAATATGGATGCGGATGTTTTCTGCCGTGGAAGGAAGGGCATCCAGTGCCCGGCGAACCACATGCCGAATCTGGGAGGAATCGATGGTAAGCTCCCGGTAGACTACCGCCCGCGCCAGCACCGTGGTGAGATTAACCAGAACGGTTTCCAGCTCGTCTTCGTGGCGCCGGATGGGCAGCAACAGCTCGCCCAGCAGGTGCTCAAGCCGGTCGAGTTTGGTATCAATTTCCTTACGGGTATCGTCGTAGCCCTGGCGCCTGCCCTGCTCCCGACCTTCTGCCAGCCCGGTTTCCGTGCCTTCCTGGCGACCCTCTTTGCGTCCTTCCGTGAGCCCGGCCTGATAGCCCTGCTCCCGGCCTTCGTTATAGCCATCTTCCCGCGCGGCCTGGCGGATCTCGTCAATGTCGGCCGCCGTCAGGGGTTTGACGTCCCTCTCCTCTTCCCTGGCCACTTCGTTGCCACCTGCATCCAGCAAGGGCAGCTCCCAGCGCTCATAGGCTGTCAGCTGCTCTTTCGGAATCCGGTTGAGGTCACGGGCGGAATCTTTCATCACATCATTTCTTCGCCAGCGCCACCGAGGGAGATTTCACCGGCCTCCGCCATGCGGCGTGCGATGGTAATGATGTCTTTCTGCGCGGATTCAACGTCGCTGACCTTGACCGGCCCCTTGGCCTCCAGATCATCCTGAAGCAGCTCCGCAGCACGCTTGGACATGTTCTTGAAGATCTTTTCCTGCACCTGGTCGTCGGCACCCTTGAGCGCCACCACCAGAACCTCCGAAGACACTTCCCGCAGCAGCGCCTGGATACCGCGATCATCGACCTCCTTGAGGTTGTCGAACACGAACATAAGATCTTCGATGGTGCTGGCAAGGTCCGGATCCATGTCCTTGATGGAGTCCATCAGGTTGCCTTCGATGCTCCGGTCCATGAAGTTCATGATATCCGCCGCCCGTTTGACGCCACCGATCCGGCTGGTCTGCGAGGCCGCGCCACCGGAGAACTGCTTCTCCAGAATATCGTTCAGTTCCTGCAACGCCTGGGGCTGGATGCTCTCCAGCGACGCCACTCGCATCATTACGTCAAGGCGGACTTTTTCATCAAGGGTACCAAGAATTTCCGCTGCCTGATCGGGATCCAGATAGGAGATAACAATGGCCTGGATCTGGGGGTGCTCGTAACGAATGATGTCACCCACGGCCCGCGGCTCCATCCATTTGAGGGTATCCAGCCCGGTGGTGTTGCCGCCGATCAGGATGCGGTCAATCAGGCTGGCGGCCTTATCGTCACCCAGAGCCTGGGTCAGCATCGCCCGGATGTAATCGTCATTGCCCACGCCCAGACCGGTCTGGCCGCCCACCGCATCGACAAACTGATTCAGTACAAAGGTCACGTCGTCCTTGCTGACGTCTTTCATCTGGGCCATGGCAACGCCGACACGCTGCACCTCTTTGGGACCCATATGCTTCAGAACCTCAGCGGCATCGGTCTCGCCCAGGGACATCAGCAAAATGGCCGCCTGCTCAACCCTAGGAATCTTCCGCTGGGGTTTCTGCGGTGCGCTCGCACCCTGCTGATTGGCTTGCTCAGTCATCGACGTTCACCCACTGGCGCATTACCTGCGCGACCCTTGCCGGGTCTTCCGCGATCAGGCCCTTAAGTGCATTCAGTTGCCTATCATAACTGTCGGTTGCGCCCGGCAAAAGCAGGTCATCCTGTGAGGACATGGCCCGGCGCAGCTCATCGCCACCTTCAATCCGGTCCAGGCCACCATAGCCGCCGTCACCGGACTCCATGCCCCGCCCCCGCTGGCCACCGCCAGACAGGCTCTTGAGGGTCGGGCGCAGCAGGCCGAGCACCAGAACCAGAATAACCAGCCCGGCCAGCACCTGTTTCATCAGATCCCAGAACCAGGGCTGCTCCCAGAATCCCGGGGCTTCGACGAATTCTACGGCCTCTTCCGGCGCGAATGCGGTATTCATTACGGTAACACTGTCGCCCCTTGCCGCTGAATAGCCAACCGCATCCCGCACCAGCATGCTCAGGCGCTGCAACTCCTGCTCAGGCCAGGGCTCATAGCTGACCTCACCGGTCTGGGGATCGACTACTCTCATGTCGTCCACGGCCAGCGCTACGGTAATTCGTTTAATCCGGCCGAGCTCCTGGCGCATATAGCTGACCGTGCGGTCCATTTCATAATTCCGGGTCGACTCGCGGCGAACATTCACCGGTGGGGGCGCAGCGCCTTCGCCATTTCCAGCGACCACCTGCTCTGGCACCGTCACATCTGCCGGAGGCTGGTTGGCCAGCGCACCCGGAACCCCGCCCGAGGCCCCGGCTGCGCGCTGCTCGGTAAGCTCCCGTTCACTCCGTACGGCTTGCTGCTCCGGATTGAAAAGTTCTTCAGCCTGCTCTACAGAAGAGAAATCAAGATCCGCGGAAACCTCTGCCCGATACCGGCCATCGCCGACAATCGGTGAGATCAGCGAGGCGACACTGCGCGTCAGCCGTTCTTCAACCCTGGAGGTGTAGTCATACTGTTCTGCCATCTTGTCAGCATCAGTCTGGTGGCTTTTCTTGCCGGTGAGCAGGTTGCCGTTCTGATCCACGACAGTCACGTGTTCCTTGCTCATCATAGGAATGCTGCCAGCAACCAGATTCATGATCGCGCTGATCTGCTCCTGCTCCGGCCGGCGACCGGCGACCACTTCGAGAAACACCGAGGCAGAGGGTTCTCGTGCATCACGGACGAAAACCGAACGCTCGGGGATGGCCAGGTGAACCCGGGCATTGCGCACACCTCGCATGCTGGCAATGGTGCGCGCCAGCTCACCCTCGAGACCCCTGCGGTAGCTGATGGTTTCCATGAACTGGGAGGTGCCCAGGCCACGCTCCTGATCAAGCAACTCGTAGCCCATGGTTTTTCGGTCGGTCACACCCTCGGCCGCCAGCTTCAGCCGCGCGTTGTAGACCTGGTCCGACGGTACCAGCAAAGCGCCGGTCCGCGGGTCCATTTTGTATTCGATGCCATTGCTTTCAAGGATAGAGGTAACGTCCTGCGGGTTGTAGGAGGACAGATCCCCCACCACGGGCTGGTAATTTGGCTCCTGAGCCCAGAGCACCACGGCCAGCCCCAGTGCCACGCTGGCAGCAAGACCAACCATCAGGCCAATCTGGCGCAGCAGGTTCAGCCGGTTGAACCCGAGGAGCAGATCACTCCGGCTCTCCGGCGCATCGCCGTCCCGGGCTGCCGGAACATTGGAGGCATTGGTTTCTGCGGGTACGCTGGCCATGACTCTGCTCCGTTATCAGATCGGCATGTTCATAATGTCTTCGTAGGCCCGGACCACCCGATTGCGTACCTGGGTCAGTGCTTCGAAGGAGACAGAGGATTTCTGGGCGGCAATCATAACACGGGTTATGTCCACATTCGGGTCACCCATATCGTAAGCAGTGCGAAGACTACCCGCGGTTTGCTGGAGTTCATTCACGTTGTTCACTGCCTTGCCCAGCATATCGCTGAAGCTGGGAGTTTCCTGGGTTTCCTGAACCTGGCGGGGGCCGTCGACGCGGCCGCGAACCGATTGATCCTGCTCGACTCGCTGGTTCTGCATCATTTGCGAACGCAGGGACCGGATATCGGACAAAACGCTGTTGATGTCGGCGCGCTGAACCATCACTCTCTCCTGGCTCCGTCCTGCCACGGACGGAATTGCTCTCGGGACTCTGTTGCTCTGATTTAAGCAATACGCACGCCAACTGAAATTTATTATTTTACGTCATACAGTTACGATATATTCCCTGGGTGACAGGGGGATCAATGACGGACTTTTGACGACACCGCGCGTTACCTGGACCCATGGCACAAAGGATAAAAAAACGGCACCCAAGGGGGTGCCAGTGAAGGGGTTAGTTTTGCAGTGGGTCAGGCCATGGCCATCTCGGCATCCAGATCAATCCCGGCATCACGCATCTGGGCCAGTTTGTACCGGAGTGTTCTGGGGCTGATCCCCAGTTGCTCCGCGGCCCGGTTGCGTCGCCCATGCTCTTTCCGGAGAGTCTGGATGATAATACGGAATTCCTGCTGTCGCAGATCATCGCCCAGAGACCCCGCTGCCTCAGAGGCTTCATCATGCCGCGGCTGCGCTGCTGCAGCCACGCAATGACTGGCAGCCTCCTCCACCGGCCGGGATTGGGAGGTGTCAACCGGTGCTGCGCTGTGCATATCCGGCCGGCCGGTAATACCAAGCTCCAGACACAGATCACCGGCGTGAATCACGTTGCCCTGATGCAACACCAGGGCACGCTGAATGGCATTATCCAGCTCCCGGACATTCCCGGGCCACCGATGATTCACCAGAGCGTTCCTTGCATCCGGTGCAAAGGTGATCCCGGCAAGCTTCATCTTCCGGCAATGCTTTTTCAGTAGCGACGCGGCCAGTGGCATGATGTCCAATGGCCGCTCCCGCAGGGGCTGCCAATGCATGGGGAAGACCGTCAGCCGGTAGTAAAGGTCTTCCCGAAACCTGCCTTCGCGAACACAATCTGCCAGATCCCGGTTGGTTGTAGCCACCACCCGCACATCCAGGCTGATGGTCTTGCGACCGCCCACACGCTCCACTTCCCGCTCCTGCAACACGCGCAGCAGTTTGGACTGAAGCCCCAGATCCATTTCCGAGATTTCATCCAGAAGAAGTGTGCCGCCGTTGGCCTGCTCAAACTTGCCCGGTGAAGAAGCCACCGCTCCGGTAAAGGCGCCCTTCTCGTGGCCAAACAGAATCGCTTCCAGCATATTCTCGGGAATCGCCGCGCAATTGATGGCCACAAATGACTGGTCGGCCCTGGGGGACTGTTGGTGGATAAAGCGGGCAAGCACTTCCTTACCGGTTCCGCTTTCGCCGGAGATCATCACCGTGGAATCACTGCCGGCCACTTTCGTGGCGAGCTGGAACATGCGCTTGCTGATCGGGTCTTCCGCCACCGGCTCATCGCCGGATTTCTGGCGTCCGCCGCCTACAACCTTGGTGACCGCATCCACCAGGAACTGCGGCTCGAACGGTTTGACCAGATAATCAGTGGCGCCCGCCTGCATGGCAGACACCGCATCGCTGATCTGGCCATAGGCGGTGATCAGCATCATCGGCAAACCGGGATACAGACGCAGCACCTCAGCCAGCAGCTGATGCCCGGACAAACCCGGCATGTTGACGTCACTGACCACCATATCGACCGGGGACTCCGCCAGCCGCTCCAGTGCCTCACTGGCGCTCGACGCTTCCCGGACGCGGAACTTCGCCAGCTCAAGCGTGGTGACCAGTGCTTCCCGCAGGTCATGGTCATCCTCAACAATCAGAATCTGGGCCTTGGCCATGGTTGCCTCCGGTCAGTATTTGCTATGCAGTTGCGGTAAGTGCAGAGTGGCGACAGCACCGCCCTGCTCCGGCGATTCAAGAGAAAACCGCCCCTGATGAGCCTTGATAACTGCCTGCACTACCGCAAGCCCGAGACCGGTGCCATGGGGTTTAGTGGTGTAGAAGGCCTCTGTCAGCCGGTTTACTTCAGCGGACCGAAAACCCGGACCGTTATCCCGAACCCGGATCACCAGTTCTCCGGCTTCCTCCGCTACCTGCACAGCAACGCGGCTGGCGCCGGCTTCAAGACTGTTATTGACAAGATTGGTGCAGGCGCCAACCAAAGCGTCGCGGTTACACATCAGTCGGCACTCATCTGAAACCTCAGGCTGGAGGGTCACCTCCGCACCGGGAACCGGCCTTATCCCTTCGACCGCTGAGGCCAATGCCGAAACCAGTTTGCCGGCAGAGAGCTCCTCGGCCAGCCGGGTTTCACCACGGGCGAAAATCAGCATATCCCGCACCTGTTGCTCAAGATGAGTCAGGCGGGACATTAAACGGGACGCACAACGCTGGCGCATCTCTTCATCCAGGTCTTCCTGGCCGAGATGGCCACCGTAAAGGATGGCGGCTGACAATGGCGTGCGAATCTGGTGAGCAAGCGAGGCCACCATCCTGCCCATGGCAGACAGTCGCTGGGCGTGGGCCAGCTGTGCCTGCAAATGGCGGGTTTCAGTCAGGTCGGTGAGCAGAATCAGTTGCCCGGGCTGGTTTTCCATGGTCCGGATTTCGATGCTGACCCGGCGGCCATCCTTCAGCGACACCTCGTGACCGTCATCCCGGCGCGGCGCAAAGCAGCGCCGGATCACGTCAACCCAGCGAGCACCGCCCAGGGGCTCTCCCAGCAAGGCGATGGCAGCGGGATTGGCCTGGGTCACCACGCCCTGACTGTCGAGCACAACCACACCAGCGGGCAGCGCATTGAGCAGGGTCGCTAGCCGGTCTGCAAGCTGCTCCTTTTCCTCCAGCTCCTGCTGGCGCTGCAGCGATTCCTGGGTCAGCTCACCGGACAACTGGTTAACCCGGGACTCCAGAGTGCGGTAGGAGTCGGTGATCTGGCGTGACATCCGGTTAAACAGTTCCAGAGCGGAATCCACCGCCTCATGGCCCTGCTGCGGAAACAACGCTGTAACCTTGTCGTTAACGTCCGCCGCCGCGTTGGCCTTTGCGCCCGCTTGGGACTGAATAACAAACTGTGCCTGACTCATAACCTGACTCCCCGATCAGCCCATCCGCCTGGGCCCTAGTGGTCGGATGCTTCGTTTGCAGGCTATTAAGCCAGCACTGTGCCAACTTAATTTTTTTTATATATTTCAGATAGAAAGAGAATCACCTGAAAAGGGGATGCCAATTTTACGTCGGCCAGAAACGAGAACGGCGCCTCAGGTTACGAACCTTTGACGCCAATCCCGGAAACGCGGTCACCCCAAAAAAAGTTTCAGGACTCTTCGGACTCTTCCTCCCGAAGCCCGTACTTGCGCACTTTCTCCACCAGAGTGGTACGACGGATCCGGAGCTTCTCAGCGGCCCGTGCGACCACTCCGCCCGCCTCATCAAGCGCCTGCTGGATCAATTGCCTCTCAAGGTTGGAAAGGTAGTCCTTCAGGTCGATTCCGTTCACCGGCAGTAACGCCGGGGCGTCCAGCCCCACCAGCCCGGGAACACCGGAGGGCATTCCCGTGTCCTCCACCGGTCGGTTTTCGTCGTAATCGTCGACATAGCGGAATTTCTTGGGCAGCTCCTGGACACCAATCACACCGTAGGGGTGCATAATCGACAGGCGCTCGACCAGGTTAGCGAGCTCACGCACATTGCCGGGCCAGTCATGGCGACAGAGACTCATGATCGCTGCCGAATTCATCCGCAGGGATCCGCGTTTCTCCTTCTCCATCCGGGAGATCAGCTCGTTAATCAACAGCGGGATGTCCTCTACCCGTTCACGCAACGACGGCATTTCGATTGGAAACACGTTCAGCCGGTAATACAGATCTTCCCGGAAATCGCCGGATTCGATCATGTCTTCCAGATGCTTGTGGGTGGCGGCAATGACCCGGACATCCGCCGACTGAGTGCGATTGCTGCCTACCCGCTCGAACGTGCGCTCCTGCAGAACCCGCAGAATTTTCACCTGCATATTGAGCGGCATATCCCCGATTTCATCCAAAAACAGGGTGCCGCCCTCTGCCAGCTCAAAACGCCCCACCCGCGCGGTAATCGCCCCGGTGAAAGCGCCTTTCTCATGGCCGAATAATTCACTTTCCAGCAACTCGGCCGGAATGGCGCCACAGTTAACCGGTACGAACGGTTTGTCACGGCGGGAAGAATGATAATGAAGGTTGCGGGCCACCACTTCCTTGCCGGTACCAGATTCACCGGTAATCAGGACACTCACATCCTTATCGGCCACCTGCTCCATCAGTTGCCGTACATGCTGAACCTTGCGACTGGTGCCCACAAGGCTTCGGAAAAGCTGCAGGCCTCGCTGCTGACCGCGCTCCCGGGAGCGGCTGAACTGATCCCGGTAGACCTGCGCACGGTAAAGCGAATCCACGAACTTGGTGTAGTTCAGCGGCCATTCTATGCGGGCAATAATACGGGCGCTGTCATCATCGGCCACACCTCTGAGCTCCGGATGACCGAGCAAGAGCAGAGGAACCCCCTTAACCGCCTTGCACAGAGCTGTGATGTTGTCGGCGGCGCCGGCATCTTCGCCGTTCACCACCGCCGTGGAAATATCCGACAGGCTCTGCTCGTCGCCACTTCTTAAAAGCGCCTTTGCCTCCTCGCCGGCAAGGACCTGCTCCTCACCAATAAACTCAAGAATGGTGACCATGTCCCGCAATCTTGAATCATCCTCGCTCAGCACCAGCACTTTGTTATTTTTAGACATTCAACAGAATCTCTTGAGGGATTTGTGCGGTATTTAAGACTGTAAGAACGACTGAGTCAATTTTATGACGCTATTTTGACGGATTTGAGGAAATATTTCGATAGGCCCTGGCTGCGCTGCGGTTCCGGTTGACACCTTTGAGGCCCGCTTCCGCTTCCTTGCGGGCAATGCGGGCGGATTCATCCGCAGCGTCAATAAACTGCTGCAGCTGCTCCAGCCGGAGCCGCACCGGCTCCGGCTGGAGCTCTCCAGTCTCCAGGGCAGCCATCAGAGGCTCAACCACCGGCCGAACCTTGTTATTCAACTGTGCCATGGCGTCCCAATCCCTGTCCGCCAGCGCGCGACCAAGACCTTCCATCAGCCGGTCAAGGTGTTCCAGTTGAGCCTGAGGGTCTGCCATTGAACTCTCCTTTCAAATCAAGGTCCCGCCAGGCCGTCGGTGCAGTACCGCTCCGCCGTGAGGTCGTATGTTGTTTCTATGGTAGTCCAGAATACCGGCTCACGGTAACAACTGAATATTGCAAATCCTCTCTGCTGCCTTTTGCGCCACCATTTTTCGAAAGACAGCTGCAGAAATTTTCTGCCAGAAATGGTAAAGTGGAAGATTAATTTTCCAGGGTTAGGCCCAGCTACTGGGATTGCAGGTATTTCATGGCCTCACAATGGCATTCACTGGTTTCGCAGAAACTGTTCCTTGCCCGGACATTGCTCGGTCAACTTGACCGCGCAATGGCTCCGAACAATGAGCCCGCACCCAACGAAGCAGAACAGGCGTTACGTCGCGAAGCGGCGATACAGGGGGCCACGGAGTTGCTCTTGAGATCCAGAGGCCTGCTGCTGGTAATGATTGCCCGGCTGTACCAGAAAAAGTCTGCAGAGCCTTCAACACTGGACGAGCTGGCCAAGGCAATCGGAGAGGAGTCCAACGAAGTAAACCGGCTGCGGGAGATTGAGCGCAGCGCCGGAAGCTGGTGGAACCATCTGGATCAGCTGGAAATGGCCCAGGGCCGGCCGCCGGCAACCCGAAAAACAGTCAGTACGGAAAATATCATTGCGGTATCGGCCGACTCAGGCCCGGACCGGTCTGTCCCGGCGCTGCTGAAAACACTCAATGCCCTCAAACACTTTGCCGACGATCTGGAAGAACAGCATAGCGAGTGGTAAGCGCAGAAGCCTGGCCATTATCCGGATCTCAACAACTGAAAGGTTTACTGAATGTCACCATCGTTTTTTGAAATCGTACAATTGACCAATGGCGACTATGCCCTGCGCCGCATCGACGATGACAGCGTACCGCTGGTAAAGATCTCGTTCTCGGAAGAAGCGCGGGAAATGATGGAAGACCGCGACCTGTCCGTTGCCAAGGCAATGATCGCCGCGGGCATTGAAGCTGTCGGCAACATTGCACAGGATATCGACTGGGAAGACGACGAACCGGACACCCCGGACCCCCGACCCTCCTACACCCTGCACTGAGCGATTAACGCTGCCTTAACACCACACCGTGGCTGTTACCCTGTGCGGACGCCTTTTGCAGGGAATCGTAGGCAGCACGGCCCAGTTTCCGGGTCCACATGACAACCGCATGGCAGGTACCTGCGCTCAGGGCGCGCTCAGCCAGTTCCTGCGCAGGGTAATCCGGGGTTGAGCGGAGCACCAGCAGCTCGCCGGCAACAATCCCGTGCATTTTCTGCCATTTGCTGACCAGTGCCTGAGGTGGATCAATCCACGCCAGCCAGCGGTTCTCCTGGTTCAGTTGGGTCAGCATAGGCAGCAGCAACTGGAAGTTTTCCACCTGCCCCTGCGGCAGGATGATTTCAGTCACATTTCCGGTAGCAGGCGCTTCCATGGCCTCCGGGGCGCGTTTGGCGCGAACGCCGGAACGTCGCTCGCGGGCGACAGTTGCCGGCACTGAACAGGGCAGAGCGTTGTGTTGGTATGCCGGATTCTGGTTAAAGCTCAGTTGTTCCATATGTCACCCGCTTCTCAATAAATCCGTGGTTATCCGGCCTGATCAGTGAAGATCAGAGCGGCGGATAACCCCCACACCCAGACCTTCAATGAACAGTTCCTGCTTTTTCAGGTCCACTTCAATGGGCGCGAACTCGTCATTCTCTGCGATCAGGTAGACTTTCGAGCCTTCCTTGCGAAAACGCTTGACCGTGACCTCATCACCCACCCGGGCAACCACCACCTGGCCGTTATGGACATCCCGGGTACTGTGAACCGCCAGCAGATCGCCGTCCAGAATACCGATGTCCTTCATGCTCATGCCTCTAACCCGAAGCAGGTAATCAGCCGGGGGTGAAAAGAACTCCGGCCGAAGAGCGCAGTGATCCTCAACGTGCTCCTGCGCCAGTATCGGACTACCAGCGGCCACCTGGCCAATCACCGGCAACCCCAGATCCTCTTCTGCCTCGGGCAGACGGATGCCCCGGCTGGCGCCGGGCACCATTTCTATGGCGCCCTTGCGAGCAAGTGCCCGCAGGTGCTCTTCGGCGGCATTTGCGGAACGAAAACCCAGCTCGGCTGCGATTTCGGCCCGGGTGGGCGGATAGCCGGTCTCATCAACGTATCGGCGGATGATGTCCAGTACCTGGGATTGCCTTGCTGTAAGCTTCATTGAGCGACTCCGCTTGATCAGGGCCGGTATGTCCGTTCTGAAACGGAAACCCCGAGGGGCGCCGGCCAGCCTGTTTTTATATACAGTCATTCGACTATATACAGTGTTTTATCCAGTGTAAAGCCAGCACCCTGATTTTGTTGCCAGTGCTTAAAGATGACGATCAGCACCGGTGTGATATGGTGAGACCATGACTCACTACCTACCAGGGAGCACCATGACACGGACCAAGGCCTGCAGGATGCCCGACGTTCTGAAAACCGCAGATGGAAAGGAGCGCAGGGTTGGCGTTGAAATTGAAATGTCCGGTCTGGGCTACGACCAACTGGTCACTCTTGCGGCAAGGCTTCTGGGAGGAGTACCGGTCCTCCGGTCACGGTACGTCACATCGCTGAAGACAGAGCTGGGTGAATTTACGATTGAACTGGATTCCGCCCCCATCAAGGATCTTGACCTGGCCGATGAGCGGCTTCCCCGTTCGATCCGCGAATTGGGCGGCCAGGCCATGGATGTGATCGACGCTGCTGCGGAAAGGATCGTGCCGCTGGAAATCGTCAGCCCACCGTTACCATTTACCCGCCTGGAAGCAGTCGAATCCCTGGTTGATAATCTCCGGGAGGCCGGCGCCCTTGGCAGCCGTGAAGCGATCTACTTCGCCTTCGGCCTCCAGCTCAATCCCGAATTGCCGGACCTAAGGCCGGCAACGCTGGTGCGTTATTTCCAGGCCTTCACCCTGCTGTACGACTGGCTCAAGGCCAGGCACCAGCTGGATGTCAGCCGCAAGTTCACGACCTATATCGAACCCTGGCACAGCCGGTATACCGAAAGGCTCATGGCAGACGACTACCAGCCGGAACTGCCGCAGCTGATGGAGGATTACCTGGAGTTCAATCCAACCCGGAACAGGGCCCTGGACCTCCTGCCCCTGTTTGCCCATCTCGATCATGAACGGCTGGATCACCACGTCCGGGACCCGAGAATCAAAAGCCGGCCAACCCTGCATTACCGGCTGCCGGATTGCGATATCAACAACCCGGACTGGCATTTCTCATCCGTCTGGAATGACTGGGTGGTGCTCGAGCAATTAGCCAGTAATCCGGACGATCTGTCGGAGATGCGCGCGCTGTTCCGTGAAAGCGGTAAACTCAACCTGCATAATCTGACCCACAGCTGGCAGGAAACCACCGGAAACTGGCTGGCCAGGAAGGGCTATGTCTGGGCCGCCTGACAACCCCGGCAGGGAACCGGAAATACCGGGGCTGACCATCGGCATCAGCGGCCCCGCAAGAAAGAGCCTGGCACACCGGCTGATCAGCCTCGGCCTGAGACTGCACGGGGCCCGGACCTACTACATTCGTCCAGGCTCCCGGGTGGATGTCTCGCTCCTGGACGGGCTGGTGCTCTCCGGCGGCACCCATGTTCATCCGGAGCGCTATGGCCAGGAGCCGCAGGTAACCGCGCGCTATGATCGCAAGCGGGATACCACCGACCAGGCGCTGCTGGAGCAGGCGGAAGAAATTGGCATACCTGTGCTCGGTATCTGCCGCGGCGCCCAGTTCATCAACGTTTTCCACAACGGGTCCCTGTGCCAGAACGTGACACCTCTGCGAGTGAACACACGGCATCGCCCGCTGTTGTTACCACTACAGACGGTTCGCCTGGTGGAACCCAGCCGGCTGCGGCGGATGATGGATTCCCCGGTGATCGGTGCCAACCGGATTCACAGCCAGGCCATTAAGCGCCTGGGGTGCAACCTGCGCGTTACCGCCGTCGACAACGATCTGTTTGTTCAGGCCATTGAAAATACCCGCGGCCAGTGGTTGATGGGCATTCAGTGGCACCCGGAGTATTTGCTTTACCACAGCGGGCACAGGCGCATCTTCCGCAATTTTGTGGACGCCGCCCGCCGGTTCAAACTGGCACGCCTGGAACCGGATACCGACGAGGCGTGATATCAATGCGGCATGCACAGGAGGAGCTTCCATGGCCGAACAGAACCAAGCGTCCCGTTTTCTTCTTACCCTGGCACTGATGGTGCCGACTCTGACCCTGGCGGGGGAAGTCACCCTTTCCGGCGAGGGCAGTGTTCGCTACGAGCCGGACAGTGCACGGCTTCAGTTTACCGCCAGCGCCGAACATGCACTTGCGCAGAAGGCCACGGAACAGGTAGCGGCTCTGGTGACTCAATGGCGAGAGGGCATCAGCCGCTATCGGGACCGGCTCGGGGAATATTCCGACTCCACCGTCAACCTTTATACCCGCACCCTGCCCCCCGGAGTACGGGGCGAAGAACCGCAAAAGCAGGCCGTGGCCTCCCAGACCATCAGCTTCAGCATCAATGACCTGACGCTGCTTAACCCTTTGTTGCAGCAGGCCCAGGCTCTGGGACTGGACTATAGCCTGGGACCCCACCAGTTTTTCCACTCGGATGAAACGGGCCTGGAACAGGAGGCACTGGCCAGGGCCATTGCCGACGCCAAAGCCCGCTGCAGTTTCGTGGCAGGCCAGCTGGACCAGGCCTGCGGGGATGTCGTGACCATCAACGTCAATGGCGGCCACCGCCCCGCGCCAATGATGATGGCGGAAGCCAAGGCAATGTCCGATACCGTATCCAGCGTGGGTGAACGGGAAATCCGGGCTTCGGTCAGCGCCACTTTCGAGCTGGACTGAGCTCAGAAATCCCGGGTATAGAAGATATCCAGAGAAGCCGCCAGGCCACTGGCGGCTTCCATGTAAATATTCTTGCCAAGGTTATACCGCAGCGCGATGGTCGTGATTGGCTCGAAAATCCCCACACCATAGCGGACACTCAGTTCGTCGGTCAGATAGCCACTGGCCACCACCGATGTCTGCTCACCCGAACCCGCTGCCTCGAGCGTCAGTTGCCGAATGCCAAATTCCTCACCAATCCGCCCTGTAACCTTGTTCGCCTGGGTCAGGCCCAGCGACAGCGCCGCCCGGCTCATCTGCCCCTCATCGCCCCGGCTCTGGGGTGCCCTGCCCAGGATGACATAGGACAGCGCGTCTGTCTGCGGCATATCGGGATTGGAGAAGACTTCCGTTTCAGGCGACTGCACGGGGCCGCTCAGGCGAATACCGGCAACAACCGTATCAACGGTCCGTACGGCTTCAATGTCCAGGTAAGGCTGGGTCAGATTACCGACAAACAGCAGCCGGGCCCGCCTCAGCTCAAGCTCCTGGCCGTATGCTTGGTACTGGCCATTAACCAACTGAAGTGTCCCGCGTGTGTCCATGTCATTACCGATCCGCAGAGTCCCCTGAAGATCACCGGTTACCCCGAATGCCGCGAAGGTGACCTTGTCTTCGCCCACCACAACCTTGACATCCATGTTCAGGGAGCGAACAACGGGCTCCTCCCGTTCAACACCCACAATGACTTCATCCTCCGACACCGAAACCGCCTGCTCCGGCAACCCCTTGATTTCAATAGCACCTCTCGGAACCCCAATGGCTCCGGATACCTGAAGGGATCCCTCCCGGAACTCAAGAGTGAGGTCAGGCTCCACCTCCAGTTGGGCATAGGGCTCCAGGTTAAACGGCAAACGGCTGCCGGAAATGTTGATTTCACCCCGGGGTGCCTGCTGCCAGTCGAACTCACCATCGATGATCGTCCGGCTTCTGGAATTACTTTGAATCCGGCCGCTGAGCCTGGCGGAATAGCCCGCAAACTCAAGGCTGGCAACCACCTCTTCCATTGGCACGGGTAGCCGGGGATCCGACACCCTGCCGTTGGTCAGGTTCAGCGCCCCGTTTACAGCGGGTCCCATCAGGGGACCGGAGATACGGCCTCTCCCATCCACCCGGCCGGCAACGTCCTGGAGTCCGGAGAGCAGACCGGCGAGGGCAATATCGAGTCCGTCGAGCTGGAAGGTTCCGTCAACAATACGATCTTCCGAGTCTGGATCCAGCCCCATGTCAAGGGCAACGTCACCCAGCTTCGGGCCGGAGAGACGGGCCGCCAGACTGGCCTGCCCGGGCTTGAGACCAACTTCAGTTGTCAGCGCATCATAGGAAAGGGACGCCCATTCACCATCCACCAGCAACTGAAACTCGCCGTCTCCGGCATCAAGGAAGATCCGCCCATCAGGCCCGGCACCGGTGGTCGTAAAATTGACTTCGCCGTTTATCCGGGCATTCCAGCGCAGGGTCTCCGGCAGCAGGGGCGCCAGCGCCTGCGCCGGGAACCGGTCTATACGATAGCCAAGACGGGGCACGGGAAGCAGTGTCTGATCGTCAGCACAGACCGCGCTCTGCTGCCAGCGCCAGCAGTGATTGCCAAAGGCAAGCTCTCCTCCTGTGCTGTAGTCCAGGGCCGCCGGCGACTCCAGTTGCCAGCGCTGGGATTGCCCCGGAAGGGCGATAACACCCGTGGACAGCGCCCCCTGCCAGGTCCTCCAATCCGCCCCGGCGCCACCCTCAAATCCGAGCTCCAGATTTGCCTCGGTGTGGCTGGCGCCGATGGTCAGCCTGTGCTGTTGCTGTGTGCCACTCGCGTCCAGGACAAGCGCTTCCAGTTCCTGCCCGAACGCGTGGATGTTGCCCGCCTCTAACTGGCTCATGAGGCGAAGGCCAGATTCCAGGCGCGCCTCCAGATTCAGGTTTTCCACAGAGAATTCATTCCGCCAGCGCAGATCACGGACATTTGCCGTCAGCTCGCCGGTCGGGTCTTCCAGCGTACCTTCTGCCTTTAGCTTTGCCTCCAGACGACCCGCCAGGCCGGACAGCAATGCTTCGGGCTCTGGCATGCTCAGGGCCAGGTCACCGCGGATGTTGTTGCCCCAGGTTCCACTCCCTTCCAACTGGTTATCCCCCACTGACAGTTCCAGACCCGACAACTCCCAGCTTCCCGAGGAGGTATCGAGGCGGCCTGCCAGGACAGCCGGGTGGGAGCGCCAGTCACCTTCCAGATTCCAGCCCGCATTCATGGCGGGAATCGAACCGTCCCGGAGCTGCCCTTCGGTTGTTACATCACCGCTGAGACTGGCTTCGAGAACCGGCACCCAGTACCCCGGATTGAACCCCTGAAGCCGAAGCGCCGCCTGCCAGGCAAGGGGCCCGGAAAAATTCACCGACCCATTGCCGGTCAGGGAGCCTGCGCCGGTGCTGACCATCAGATCGGTCAGTGTGGTTTGCTGCCTGTCGCCGTCTACGGTCGTCGATATTTCGGCGCTGCCCTGAGGGCCATCCACACCTGCGGTCAGTTCCGCGTGGTAGCTTCCCTCGCGCCAGGACGCCGAGCCATCCAGCGAGCGAAGCAAAACCGCTGGTGGTTCAAGGCCGGGAACCAGGGTATACCAGGGAAACCCGCGCAATCGTAAATCCGCATTGGCAGCCAGGCCCTCGCGCCAGCCCACAGTGCCTGTCGCCACTGCGGTATCCTGACCTGTCCCGGCCTCCCGGTCAGTGGCCAGCTCAATACGGATATTCCTTGCACCCTGAGCAGTCACCAGGCCTTCCAGAGAAAGCTGAACCGGTCCGGTTGTACCTGGCAGTCTGGCCTGCCCGCGGGTACGGAAGCCTTTCTGCAGACTGCCATTGGCTTCGACAAACCAGTCCTTGAGGGTGAGGGTCGCGGGCAGCGCCTCAACCGCCAGGAACTGCTTCGAAGTCACCCTGAGCCGCACTGGCAGCGCCGGATCGAGTGGCTCGACTTTGCCCGACAGTTTGGCAGCCAGATAACCACGACTGCTGCCCGTGACTGTCAAATCCCGGACGCTGCCCGAAAGCGTGGCATCCAGGGTCCAGTCGTCACCGTAGGGCGGGGGCAGATCTGCCGTGACCTGCAGGTTGACGGGCCACTCCCTGCGGGTTTCGATCCGGCCCGACACAGCAACGGTGTAGTCATCAAGCTGATACCAGGCATGGTCAATGTTCCAGTCGGCCCCGGAACCACCGGCATCCAGTTCAAACCGGTCCCATATCCTGGTGCCATTGAAGTTCAACGGACCCATTCTTACGTTGCTGATTTTCAGGCCCAGAGGCAGATCAACTCCAGGCAGGGTTATTACCCCACCAGTCCCGGATTTTTCGGCCGGAGGCAGTTGGCTAAGCTCGAGCTTTTCCGCCTGCAGCGTTTCCAGACACAACTGCTTACTGAGCAGGCACGAGGGCGACCAGCCCACCAGCGGCCCCTCGACAATCAGCTCAACCCCATAACCCCGCCATTCCAGGTGGTCGGCCTGCCATTGGCCGAACAGCGAGCCGCGGTCATTTTCGGCCTGCAAGCCCGGAATCTGGTCAATCACCCAGGCGGTACCCGTCTCGGATCGCAGGGCAAACAGGACAGCCGCCAGCAGCAACACCGGCACCAGCAGCAAGATGCCCAGCCCTGGAAGCAGCCAGGACCGGAAGCGACGGGGCCTGGCCTGCGGCGCCTGATTGTTGCCATCCGATGTCTCCGGTGTCTGCGTCACAGCTCGGGCCCCATGGAAAAGTGAATGCGCCAGCCCCCGCCAAACTCAGGGTTCAGCCCCTTGGCAATATCCAGCCTCAGCGGCCCGACCGGACTGATCCAGCGAATGCCAGCACCGGCGCCGGTCGCCAGTGGGTCGCTTAAGTTGTTGATCGCGTTACCGTGATCCACAAACAGGGCTGCGCGCCACTTGTCGGCAAACTGGTACTGGTACTCGCCACTGCCAACCAGCAGGTAACGCCCGCCCACCGGCACTCCATTGTCGTTCTCCGGCGACAGGGTTTCATAGCCATAGCCACGGACACTCTGGTCCCCCCCCGCGAAGAACCGCAACGATGGCGGCACATCCTCGAACCGGCTGGTAGCCACCAGGCCTGCCTGAAACCGGGCGAGGAATCTGTGCTTGTCCGCCAGGGTATACAACCCCTTTGCCAGAGTATTTACGTGCAGGATATCCACATCGGACAGTGCTGCCCGGTGGGAACCCGTGACATCGAACTGCAACCGGTATCCCCGGGACGGATCCAGCGGCGAGTCGGTATGAATTCTGGAGTACCCGGCCCCCGGCAGAAGAAGCGTGCTCGTGCCCGTCTCATCGTTTCCGATGTTGAAACGCTCACCCTCCCAGCGCAAAGACAACACCTGCAACCAGCCGTTATCAAGCTGATGCTGCCACTGCTGCCCCAGGGTCAGAAGTTCCGATTGGACATTCTCGATATCCTCCCGCTGATAGCCAGCGGTGAGTCGGATCAGATCGGTCATCGGCGGGTCCAGCGGCAATTCATACCAGGTGCTCAGGTTCTGTCTCGGCACGGAAAACTCGGTCTCGGCACCGCGCTTGTGGCCCATGGGATTGACCCAGTGCTCCCTCAAGGTACCCCGGAAACGGGGGCCCACATCGGTCGAAAAACCGACACCCGCCGCCACCGAGCGAGCCTCCCGCCTGGTGAGCGCAACACGCACTGGAATGGTACCGTTTTCGGCACGGGCCGGAGAGGCGTCAATATCCACACCACTGAAGTAGCCGCTGTTCTGCAGGTTGCTGTTGAGTCTGGCAATTTCGTCGGAATGGTAGGGGGTACCCGGCTCGAAGGTGACGAACCGCCTCAGAAGACCGGTTTCAAACCAGTGGTCTTCCTCAAACGTAACCTCGCCGAGACGGTACCGCTCGCCGCTGTCATAAATCAGGGTAATCGCGGCGCTCCGGGTTGCCGGGTCCACTTCCAGGGTGCGGGTGACAAACCTGCCATCAAAATACCCCCGGCGGCGGGCCCGTGCCTGGAGGGTATCCCGGAGGGTTGCGTACTGGCCGTGATTGAGAATATCGCCTTCTGCGGGGTTAACCGGGAGATCGGCACCAAACCGCTCATCAGACGCCGCCGCACCCCTGATTTCAACCGTCCGGGAGGTCACCCTAACGGGCTCTCCGGGACGAATGGTCAATACAAGCTTTGCGGCTGTGTCTGCGTCACCTTCCTTATACTGCCAGTCAACCGTCGGGCTGTAATAGCCCAGGGCCCGCAACGCCTGCCGCGCCTGACTGACCGCCGTGGGAGCATACCGGCGAAGGTTTTCGGCACTGCGGCCTTTCACGTCACCGATAAAAGCCTCTGCATTTTTCCTGAGGTCCGGGTAATCTCCTTCCATCCGCACGTCCACCTGTTGCCCGGACGCCCACGCAGGTATGCAAAAAAGCAGAGCCACGAAAAGCCGGACCCGGCCCGAATTCACAGCTTGGTAGATTGATAGCATCCGGCTATTTCAGTGTTGGTGGTAACAAGAAGAACTTCCGTTCAAGCGTGGAAGTTTAATGGCGCACGGTCAAGTTAATCCACCTTTGGCCAAGCGGCCTCCGGGCGCCGACTTCAGGGCGAATCGTTTATGCCACTGAAATAAGCTAACCTGTCAGTTACTTAGCTACAAACCGGACCCTGGCGAATGCTGAAGATAAATCGGGAGAACCTCAAATCCAGCCATCAGCTCATCTGGTTCATCATCGATTTCCTGATGCTGGGCCTGCTGATGATCAACCTGGCGTTTATCATCTGGGATTCGATCTACAGCTTTGTCGCCATTCAGAATCTTCTGAAAGAGCAGGCACCGGCCATCCAGTCCCTCTACCAGCCGATCCACGAACGATTCATTTTTTACGACCTGGTCTTCGTCGCCATCTTCCTGGCCGAATTTTTTGTCCGCTGGGGCTACGCGATCAAGGCCGGGGTCTATGACCGCTGGTATTTTTACCCCTTTATCCACTGGTATGACCTGGTCGGCTCCATCCCCGTCGGCAGCTTGCGGTTCCTCCGTATTCTCAGGGTGATTTCCATCGTCTACCGCCTGCATCAGTACAAGATCATTGATGTGACCAACACCAAAATCTACCGGTTCGTTAACTTCTATTACGAAGCGCTTATGGAAGAACTGTCGGACCGGATCGTCCTCAAGGTGCTCAGCGGTGTGCAGCAGGAGGTCAAACGGGGTTCCCCATTGTTCGACAGAATCCAGCAGGACATTCTCTACCCCCGGCGAGACATGCTGTGTGACTGGATTTCCATGCGGGTTGCCGAGGCGGCCCAGGAGGGGTATGTGCCCAACCGCGGGGCTCTGAGAAGCTACCTGGAAGACAGGGTCGATAAGGCTCTTAAACAGAACCTTGAGTTGTCACGGCTGAAATACCTTCCGGTGGTTGGCTCCACCATCCAGGAAACCCTTGAAGAGGCCGTGGGGGACATCGTTGCCCATGTCATCCATCAAATTCTGGAAGACCTCGCCTCGGCTTCCAACCACGCCTTCATTGAGGACATCGTAAATGTTTTTCTGCCGAACCCCGATGAGGTACGGGAAGACGAGACTCAGAACGAAGCTCTGATCAACCTGATTATTGACGTCATTGATGCCATCAAGGGCCAGGTGAACGTAAAACACTGGCGTGATGAATTACCCTGAACAACAAACCGGTATTTATCTATTAAATCCACAATAATGGGAAGATCCATGGATGCACCGCACCTTCAATTGCACTATCAGCCGGCCCGTGAACTTCTCGGACGACTGGAGGCCGGGACCCTGAGCAGCGAAACACTGGTTACCGCCCTACTGGGCAGAATCCGGGACCAGAACCCTGCCATCAACGCGATTGTGACGCTGGATGAACAAAACGCACTGGCCAGCGCCCGCGAAGCGGACAGACAACGCGCAGCCTCTGCCATGAAAGGCCCGCTGCATGGCTTACCACTTACCCTGAAAGATACCTGGGAAGTGGCAGGCATGACCTGTACCGCGGGTGCACCGGCGCTCAGGAACCACCGGCCGGAAACCCATGCTGATGTGGTGCAACGCCTGAAGGACGCCGGGGCGATCATTCTGGGCAAGACCAACGTGCCGATCTATGCCACCGACCTGCAGAGCTACAACAAACTGTTTGGCGTCACCAATAACCCCCACAATCCCACCCGCACCCCCGGCGGGTCCTCCGGGGGTTCTGCTGCGGCACTGGCGGCCGGCATGACGCCCCTGGAAGTGGGCAGTGACCTGGCGGGCTCCATTCGAACCCCTGCGCATTTCTGCGGAGTATTCGGCCACAAGCCTACGCGCTCGCTGGTTTCCCTCCGGGGCCACATTCCCGGCCCGCCCGGCACCCAGTCCCGACCGGATCTGGCCGAGGCCGGCCCCATGGCCCGCAATGCCCGGGATCTCGAACTGCTGTTGAAGGTCATTGCGGGGCCCCGACCTTCAGAGAAGCGCAGTTGGGCCCTGAGCATGGCGCCGTCAGAACTGCAGACCCTCGATCAGGCCCGGGTCGGCTTATGGCTGGAAGACCCGCTGTGCCCAGTGGAGCATGAGCTCACCGAGGGATATCGCACCCTGGGCAAGTCCCTGGCCGACAGGGGCGCCCTGGTGACCGACGCCCGCCATCCCCTGCTCAGCCTGGAGCATATCCTGCCCGTATACTTTAACCTGCTGGGCAGCCTGCTCAGCACCTCCCTGAAACCCACCCAGCGCCGGCAGATGAGATGGATCGCCCGGCTCGAACCCTGGCTGAAGTTTCTCGGACCCATGACCCCGTTTATCGGTGAGTACGGGCGAGGTGTGAATCAGCCCGTTTACCAGTGGATGGCCTGGAGCGAAAGGAGGGAAAAAATGCGGGCGCAGATCGAATCCCTGTTTCGGGAAGTCGATGTACTGCTGACACCCATAACGCCCACCACCGCCATCCGGCACGATCACTCACACCCGGTTTTCAAGCGCCGCATCACTGTCGCCGGCCAGCCACGGGCCTATATGGACCAGTTCTGCTGGATCGCCTTGGCCACCCTGCTGGGGCTGCCGGCCACGTCGGTACCCATCGGCCTTACCAGGGATGGCCTGCCATTCAATGTGCAGGTCATCGGTGCGCCGGGGGCAGATCTGACCACGATCCGGTTTGCGCGGTTGCTGGAGGAGGCCGGGCTGGCAGGGTTTGTGAAGCCGGAGGGTTTCTGAAAACCTCGCGGTTTCCGATAGGGTCTGACGAACACTAACTGTATAATAAATGAAAGTTTACCTACTTCTGAACCCACCGGTACTTGCTGGCAACAGCATGAGGATAAAAAGGCATGAACAGAGAATCTTTATCGGAAAGCCAGCACCTCGGACCCCGGGAAAAGCCCGCGGGGAAAGCGGGTGTTATTCACCTCAATCTTTTTCGGCAGGCGTTGAAATCTCTTCAGTTCGGTTCGCTGTCGCTGACATGGCCAAATGGAGAGACCACGCGCCATGAAGGAAAACAGGGCGGTGCGCATGCGGAAATGACATTACTGCAGTGGGATGTCATTGATCACCTTATCACCCGTGGTGATGTGGGATTCGGAGAAGACTACATGGCAGGCAAATGGTCGACACCCGACTTGCTTGCCCTGATGCGCCTTGCCACAGTGAACATCGTCGTTTTTGACCGGGCCCTGCACACCAGCGTGTGGCTCAGGTTATGGCACTGGTGCAAGCATCGGCTGTTTTCCAATACAGTGAAACGCAGCCGTGAAAATGTCCGTGAACACTACGATTTAGGCAATGACTTTTATCAGCTCTGGCTGGACAGGAGCATGACGTACTCCTGCGCCCTGTTTGGTGGCGACGCGTCCCTTTCGCTTTACGAGGCCCAGAAAGCGAAGTATGAACGGATCCTTCAGCGATTGGCCCCGGAACCGGGAAGCCACATCCTGGAAATAGGCTGCGGCTGGGGCGGTTTTATGGAAATGGCCGCCAAGCACGGGTGCCGTGTGACCGGGGCGACCCTGTCAAGCGAACAGGCAGACTACGCCCGCCAGCGACTGGCCTCCGCCGGATTGGAAGAAAATACCGAAGTTCGTTTGCAGGACTACCGGGAACTGTCGGGACCCTTTGATTACGTGGTATCAATCGGCATGTTTGAACACGTTGGCGAGTCGTATTGGCCTACTTACATGAAGGATGTGCACGACTATCTGAGACCTGGCGGCAAGGCACTGATACAGACCATCACCATTGCCGAGGAGCGATTTGAGCGGTATCGCTCCGGTAACGACTTTTTGCGGGAACATATTTTCCCCGGTGGCATGCTGCCCTCCAGAGAGCGCTTTGAAGCTGTTGCCGCCGATAACCGCCTGGTGGTGAACGATGTGTTCGAGTTCGGGCGGGATTATGCCATTACGCTGGAAAAATGGCTGGCGAACGTCGACGAACAGATACCGGCGATACGGGCGTTGGGGTACAGCGAAATGTTCGTGCGCAAGTGGCGGTTCTACCTGGCCAGCTGTGCCGGCATGTTCCGCGCAGGAGGTATCAACGTGATGCAGGTGGCGTTATCACGAACATAACGAACCTTGTTGACTGCACACACCCGAAATATCCGTGAATGGAAATGCGGCCCTGGTATCGGCTTTCTTCAGGTGCTGACTCTTATCAGGGCAATCAACGGCAACCGAAGATCATCTTGATAAGGTCACCCGGCATTCAACCAGAGCCTGGCTGGCAAACATTATTGCAACCTGGACATCGGCTTCAGGGCGCCGTTATGCTCGGAAGGAATAAGTGAGGATGAATATATGGTGATTTTCAGATTCTTCCAGATCAGCGTTGCGCTGTGGGCGTTTGCAACCTGGTGGTTGCTGGTACGACTGCATCTGCTGCGCCCCGCCGAACACCCCGCGCGGCGCCTGAGCCGGGTGCTCGAACGCCTGGGCACGACCTTTGTCAAGCTCGGCCAGGGCGTAGGCCTGCGCCGGGACCTGCTGCCGGATGAGTACGTCGCGGCCCTGGAGAGCCTGCAGGATCACGTTGCACCCTTTCCGGGCCATATCGCCGTCGCCGAGATCACCCGCGCGTTGGGTGCCCCACCCGGCGAGTTGTTCGCCACCTTCGATGAGACGCCGCTGGCTGCGGCCTCCATTGCCCAGGTGCACGGCGCTCGCCTCAAGGATGGCACCGAGGTAGTGGTCAAGGTCCGCCGACCGGATATCCGCCGTCAGGTGACGCAGGATATACGCCTGCTGCGCCTGACGATCCGCGGCCTGTCACGGATGCTGCCGTTTCTGAGCCGCTACCAGCTACTGGACGTTATCGACGAGGCTGAACAGGATTTGCGGAGGGAAATGGACTTCCGCGAAGAGGCGCGCTCCATGCAGCGCTTCGGCGACGCTTTCCGGGACTCGCCGACAATATACATACCCCTGGTGTTCACAGATCTGTCGACTGACTCGGTACTGGTTCAGGCGCGCAGCGGAGGACAGCGCGTGGACAGCGCCAGTCTCGGCGAACAAGGGCCTGCGCTGGCCCAGGCACTGGTTTCAGCCTATCTGCACCAGTTCTTCGTGCTGGGTCTGTTTCACGGCGACCCCCATCCCGGCAACCTGTTCATCATGGAGGACGGCCGCATCTGCTTTCACGATTTCGGCCTGGTGGGTTACCTGGACCCCGAGTCACGCCGTAACCTGGCGTCCTTCGCGCAGGCCTTCATCCACCAGGATGCCGACTGGCTGCTGGATGCCTACCTGGATATGGGAGTACTGGCCGGGGATATCGATCTCAGGGTCTATCGCGCTGGCCTGGGCAGAGTGCTGGAGGATTATGCCCGCCTGCCGCTGAAGGACTGGTCGTTCGCCGTGGCCTTCATGCGCATCGCACGCCTGGGCCACGGCCGCGACGTGCGCTTCCCGCGCAACCAGATGGTCCTGATGCGCACCCTGTTCCTGATGGAGACAACGGTGCGCAGCCTGGACCCCGGATTCAACCTGCTCGACGGGCTCGCGGGCCAGGCCGAATCCATCGCCAGGACTGCGTTCGAGGAACGCGCGGCCACTGGCAAGGCGCGCCTCACCCACGAAGCCGGCATTGCCCTGCAAGACCTGCCCGACACGCTGGGCAAGTGGCTGCGCCAGGCGCGACAGCAGGGCCTGGAAGTCCAGATACGGCACCGGGGACTCCAGGACCTGGAACAACACCTGGACCGCAGCAGCAATCGCGTGAGCCTGGCGCTGCTGGCGCTGGGCCTGTACATCGCGGGCGCGCTGCTGGCCACGCTGGAATCCGGGTTTCAGCTGGCTGGCATGCCGCTGCCGTCCCTCATCGCATTGGGGCTCGCTTTCTGGGTGACACTGCGCCTGCTGGTTGGCATCTCCCGTTCCGGCCGCCTGTAGCCGGCTGACAGCCCCGGCCACATCTCCCACAGCGGAATGAAAATCCGGACTGCGAGCGCCAGACCTCTCATCAGTTGGTGTGCGGTTGCCCCCATTGCCATTGCGTGACTTCCGGCATATCCACGCCATACTCGGTGATGTAATGCTGGTGCTCGATCAGCCGGTCGCGCAACCACTGCTTGAGATAGGCCGCCCGTGACCCCAGGTGCGGAACCCGATCAATGACATCCGCCACCAGATGGAAACGGTCCATGTCGTTGCGCACCACCATGTCGAACGGCGTGGTGGTGGTGCCTTCCTCCTTGTAGCCTCGCACGTGAAGGTTCTTGTGATTGGTGCGCCGGTAGGTCAGGCGGTGGATCAGCCAGGGGTAACCGTGATAGGCGAAGATGATCGGTTTATCGGTCGTGAACAGGGTGTCGAAGTCCCTGTGTGACAGCCCGTTCGGGTGCTCCGCCTGGTCCTGCAGGGTCATGAGATCCACCACGTTGATCACGCGCACCCGGAGCTCGGGCAGGTGGCGGCGCAAAATATCCACCGCCGCCAGGACCTCCAGGGTCGGCACGTCGCCGGCACAGGCCATCACCACATCCGGCTCGCAGCCCTGGTCGTTACCGGCCCACTCCCAGATGCCGATGCCTGCGCTGCAGTGCTTGATGGCGGCATCCATACCAAGCCACTGGGGCTGAGGCTGCTTGCCGGCCACGATCACATTAACGAGATTGCGCGAGCGCAGGCAGCAGTCGGTCACGCACAGCAGGGTGTTGGCATCAGGCGGCAGATAGACACGGATAACGTCGGCCTTCTTGTTCACCACGTGATCGATAAAGCCGGGGTCCTGGTGCGAGAAACCGTTGTGGTCCTGGCGCCAGACATGCGAAGTCAGCAGATAATTGAGCGAGGCGATGGGGCGGCGCCAGGGGATCTCCTTACTGGTAACCTTGAGCCATTTGGCATGCTGGTTGAACATCGAGTCGATGATGTGGATAAATGCCTCATAGCAGGAAAACAGCCCGTGCCTGCCGGTCAGCAGATACCCTTCCAGCCAGCCCTGGCAGGTGTGCTCGGAGAGGATCTCCATGACCCGGCCGTCCGGCGCCAGGTGATCGTCTTCCGGCAGGGTCTCGGCCATCCAGGCACGGTCGGTCACCTCGAACAGCGAACCAAGGCGGTTGGAGTTGGTCTCGTCCGGACCCATAACGCGGAAGTTCCGCGTCTCCGTGTTCAGTTGCATGACATCGCGCAGGTAGCCGCCCATGATCCGGGTCGATTCCGCCTGTTCCGTGCCGGGGCTGGCCACCGCAACGGCATATTCGCGGAAGCCGGGCAGTTGCAGGTCCCTGAGCAGCAGTCCGCCGTTGGCATGGGGGTTGGCGCCCATGCGCCGGTCGCCGCTTGGTGCCAGTGCCGCCAGCTCCGGTTGCAGGGCGCCGTTTGCGTCGAACAGCTCCTCGGGACGATAGCTCTTCATCCAGTCCTCAAGTAGTTTGAGGTGCTCCGGCTTGCCCACCAGCTCGGCGAAAGGCACCTGATGCGAACGCCAATACCCTTCCGTTTTCCGGCCATCGACTTCCTTCGGTCCGGTCCAGCCCTTGGGCGTACGGAGGATGATCATCGGCCAGCGCGGGCGCTGGACCGCACCCTTGGCCCGGGCTTCGTTCTGGATGGCCCGGATCTCGCCGATCACCGTGCCCAAGGTCGCCGCCATACGCTGGTGCATCTGTGCGGGCTCGTCGCCCTCGACGAAATAAGGCCGGTAGCCGTAGCCGATGAACAGGCTCTCCAGCTCCTCGCGGGGAATGCGCGCCAGCACGCTGGGATTGGCTATCTTGTAGCCGTTCAGGTGCAGGATTGGCAGTACCGCGCCGTCCTGCGCGGGGTTGAGAAATTTATTTGAATGCCAGGCGGTGGCAAGTGGTCCGGTCTCGGCCTCGCCGTCACCCACCACGCAGGCGGCGATGAGATCCGGGTTATCGAACACCGCACCATAGGCATGGGACAGGGAGTAACCGAGCTCGCCGCCTTCGTGGATGGAGCCCGGAGTTTCTGGCGCCACGTGGCTAGGCACGCCGCCGGGAAACGAGAACTGCCTGAACAGCCGCTGCATGCCGGCGGCGTTCTGCGGAATATTCGGATAGGCCTCACTGTAGCTGCCTTCCAGCCAGGTGTTGGCAACCAGGCCCGGCCCGCCGTGCCCGGGGCCTGTGATGTAAATGACGCTCAGATCCAGCGCTCTGATCATCCGGTTCAGGTGCACGTAAATGAAGTTGAGCCCGGGCGTGGTACCCCAGTGTCCCAATAAGCGTGCCTTGACGTGCGCCAGGGTCAGCGGCTCGGTAAGCAGTGGGTTGTCACGCAGGTAGATCTGCCCCACCGAGAGGTAGTTGGCCGCACGCCAGTAGGCATCCATCCGGCGGAGTTCGTCCGCCGCCAGCGGACACGTCTCGACACCGGCTTGTTCGGTTTGTATGGATTGTTTCAAGATCAGGTCCTCCACGAGAATAAGGGATGGAAGTGCTTCAGGTCACAGCCCTATGCGGGCAGGCTCAGCTTTTGTTGCGGCCGGATGATTTGCACACCAGCCCAGACTTCCCAGACCAGGAAAACCGCCAGTGCGACACGCTCGGCCAGGCCCGGCGCGATATCCAGCTGAATGGCAATCACGAACACTGTCAGCGCCGTCGCCGCGATCGCCGACAGCGCCAGCGAGACGGCACGCCGGCGGCGCCAGACGCGCTGACGGCGAAAGGCCGCCGAAAACACGAACAGCGCGGCGAGTTCCAGTGCAAACGCCGTGCTGGCAGCCGCCCGGTGTAACTGCCCGGACACACTTGGCGCCTGACCAGGTGCCTCGACGGGAAACAACGCCACCAGCAGAATACCAACCGAGGCCAGGCCCAACAGCGTTACTGCCCAGGTTCGCCACCGCCCCGGACGCAGCGCGCCACGCAGGCCCAGGGCCAGCGCCAGATTGCCCCCGCCGTGAGCAAACCCGCCGACCATGAACAGCCAGCCGAACGGCTGGTTAGCCAGGTCGCTGACATAATCGTCCGTCCAGCCGACCCCGCTGCCGGTCAGGTGCAGGGCAATAATTGACGTCCCGAACACTGCAACTCCCGCCAGCCCCAGAAGCGCAAGCCGGCGCACCGGCCATGAAAACGTGTATTCCCTCGCCATATTCGATTCCATCTTTCCTGAGCGTCTACCCCCTACCCGAACGCCCCGCCCTCACCGCTGCCACAGGATGTGAGCAGCTTCCAGAGGAGCCGCCACGCCATCGTGATACGGTATAAGCCGCGCCGTATAGTCCGTCGCCGGGCGGGCCGTGGGCACACCTGCGCGATAGGTGTAACGGCTTTTCCCGTTCGCCGGTTGCCCTACGCGCAGCATTTCCACCCGTTCGGGTACGCCACCGTCGGTGCCATCGGCATACAGCTCAACCCGAACAGCCTTCGGATCAAGGTCATCGAGGTACACCTGAACCTCAAAGGCGTGTTGCTCGCCCTCAGGCTCGACCTTCACGTCGCCGAAGCGTATCGCGGCCCATTTTTGGTCGAGCGCGCGGCGCCATTCCACCAACTCCACGCCGATTACGCCTTTGCCAGCCGCACGCTCAGTGTAGGCAGCGGCGGCCGGAAGGTAGTGTTGCTCGGTGTATTCACGCACCGTACGATTGGTGGAAAAGCGCGGCGTCAACCGCGCCATGCTCTCGCGCATCCGGTTCACCCAGGCGGCAGGAATACCCTGTTCATCACGAGTATAGAACTCGGGGATCACTTCGCGTTCGAGCAGGTCGTAAAGCGCATTGGCTTCAGCCACATCCCGGGCCGGATCGTCGCCATGTTCCTGGCCGTCCCCCAGTGCCCACCCCACATCGGGCGTGTAGGCTTCGGCCCACCAGCCGTCCAGTTCCGACAGATTGATACCACCATTGACAAGTACCTTCATCCCACTGGTGCCACTGGCCTCCCAGGGCCGGCGAGGCGTATTGAGCCAGACGTCCACACCCTGCACCAGGTGCTCCGCCAAGTGCATGTCATAGTCGCTGAGGAAGATCACCCGGGAGCGTACCTCGGGCCGCCGGATGAAATGCATCCACTGCTGGATCAGGGCCTGGCCTTCCCGGTCCTGCGGATGGGCCTTGCCGGCCATAATGAGCTGCACCGGGCGTTCGGGGTCAGTCAGCAGGCGCAACAGGCGCTCCGGATCATGCAGCAGCAGGTTCGGCCTCTTATAGGTGGCGAAGCGACGGGCGAAGCCCAGCGTCAGTACGCCGGGATCAAACAGCTGTTTCGCAGCATCAGCGGCCTCGGGCGCCTCGCCGGAGGCGGCCAGCTCCCGGGATAATCGATCACGGACATATTCAACCACGGCCCTGCTGCCGGCCTGGCGAAATTGCCACAGACTGGCATCTGAGAGGGCGCGAATGTGCTGCTCATGGGCTTCCGTCGTCCCCAGCCAGCGATCCTTGCCACAAGCCCGGGTCCAAAGGTCATCCGCCGCCGCCGAATCCCAGGTCGGCATATGAACGCCGTTAGTCACGTGTGCGACTGGCACCTCATCCACCGGCCAGCGTGGAAACAGCGGCGCAAACAGGTGCCGGCTCACCTTGCCATGCAGGTGGCTCACGCCATTCACCGCTCCGCTGCCACGGATCGCCAGATACGCCATATTGAAATCCTCGGCCGGATCGTCCGGATTCCGGCGACCCAGCGCCAGCAAATCCTGGAGCGTAATACCGAGCTGGTTGCTTGCGTATCCACCCAGACAGTGTTCGATGAGGCCCGGTGCGAAACGGTCGAAGCCGGCGGCCACCGCCGTGTGGGTGGTGAAAAGATTACCCGCGCGCGTGGCGGCCAGTGCGACATCAAAGGGCTGCCCGGTCTGCTGCATGAAACTGCGCGCGCGCTCCAGCACGGCGAGTGCCGCATGCCCTTCGTTCAGATGACAGACTTCCGGTTCGATGCCGAGCGCGGCGAGCAGCCGCCAGCCGCCGACTCCGAGAATCACTTCCTGCATCAGGCGCTGATGTGGCGCCCCGCCATACAGTTCACTGGTTATTCCGCGGTACGGCGGGTAGTTCGCCGCATCATTACTGTCCAGGAGATAAAGCTTCACCCGGCCGACCTGAACCTGCCAGGCACGCAACCAGATCGCGTGCCCGGGCAGGTCGAGCTGTATCCGCAACCACTCCCCGTCGGGACGGCGCAACGGCGTAATCGGCAACTGGCCCGGATCGTTAAACGGGTAGAGGGCCTGTTGCGCGCCGTCCCGGTCGATCAGTTGGCGAAAATAACCTTGTTGATAAAGCAGCCCCACGCCGATCACCGGAACGCCCAGATCGCTGGCGGCCTTGAGCTGATCACCGGCCACATTGCCCAGCCCGCCGGAGTAAATGGGCAACGCCTCACCCAGCATGAACTCCATGCTGAAATAGGCAACACAGGTCAAAGACGAGTGCGGATAGGTTTGCTGAAACCACGCCGGCGCCTGAGAAGCATCTCGCCGGCTTTGCACCAGATCCTCGGTTTTTTTGCGGAAAACGGGATCGGCCAGAACACCCTCGAGCTTCTCCCGCGAGACCGTCTGCAGGACAACCCAAGGGTTCTTGGTCAACTCCCAGAGGTCGGGGTCCAGCTGTCGCCACACCCGGTCGGTGGCATGATTCCACGACGAACGCATATCAAGGGCCATCTCGGCCAGAACATCGAATCCCTCGACATCCGTATGCAACAGGCCGTATAGCGGCTGGCTGACAGGGGTTTCATTATTCATTGGGTCTCCTTCCTTTTTAGGCCGGGGCCTGCGCCCGCCGGAGTCAGCTGTGCTCCGGGGGATTAAACCGTGGGTGCGTGGCCTTCATCAGGACCACCACGCCGGCGACCGCCGACAGCAGCGAGCCCGCAATCACACTGAGACGGGCGCTGCGAAACGCCTCCGGATCGGGGAAGGCGAGGCCGGCGATGAACAGGCTCATGGTGAAGCCGATGCCGGCGACCATGGCCACGCCGGCGAGCTGACCCCAGCTCACCGACTCTGGAAGTCTTGCCACCCCTAGCCGCACCGAAAGCCAGGTGAAGCCAAAGATACCCAGCGGTTTCCCGACGAACAGCCCTAGCAAGATCCCCAGCGACGTCGGAGAGGCCAGCGTGGCTGCACTCGCCAGCGTCAGCACAATGCCGGAGTTGAAGAACGCGAAGATGGGTACCACGCCGAGCGCCACCCACGGCTGAAGCGCCTGTTCCGCATCTTTCAGCGGCGAGAAAGAGCGGCCGCCCTGCCTGGCCCGCATGGGAATCGCCAGGCCTATGGCCACCCCGGCCAGCGTCGCATGAACACCGGACTTGAGCACGGCGACCCAGAGAAACACACCCACGACGACGTAAGCCCCGGTACGGGTGACCTTGAAGACATTGAGCGCCACCAGGGCCGCAATCCCCAGGGCCGCCAGCACCAGCGATGTTGTGGCGAGCTGCTCGGTATAGAACAACGCGATGATGACGATTGCCCCCAGGTCATCGAAGATCGCCACCGCTGTCAGGAACACCTTGAGCGAGACCGGCACACGTGGGCCAAGCAGCACGAGCACGGTCAACGCCAGCACCGCGTCGGTAGCGGCGGGAATCGCCCAGCCGCGCATGGCCTCCGGATCGCCGGCGTTGAACACTGTATAGATCAGCGCCGGGACAGCCATGCCGCCGAGGGCGGCGAAACCGGGTGTGGCAATCGCCTTGGGTGTCGCCAGTTGTCCTTCCAGCACCTCGCGTTTCAGCTCCAGGGCAATGAGCAGGAAAAAAAACACCATCAGCCCATCATTGATCCAGAGGATGATGGGCTTGTCGATGGCAAACTCACCGACGCGCAAGGACACCGGTAAATGGTGGATAATGTCATACCAGGCTTGCGCGGGCGAATTGTCGATCAGCAGCGCAAGCAGCATTGCTGCGAGCGTCGTCAGGCCTGCGATGAGCTGCAGGCGCGACAGAGCCCCGGAGCTCACCCCGGATTCCCCTCAAAACTTGTCATAGTTGCAGCACTTTCAGTACTTGCCGAGGCGGAGCCGGACCGGAACGTGCGGATGCCCTCCAGCCGCGTGCGCTTGAGCAGCAGGGCATTCACCGCCACCAGTGCCGAGCTGCCGGACATGGCGATCGCCGCCACCGTGGGACTCAGCACCAGTGGATAGAATACGCCCGCCGCCGCCGGGAAGGCGACAACATTGTAGGCCACGGCCCAGAACAGGTTCTGGTGCATCTTGCGCAGGGTGGCGCGCGACAGCTCAATGGCCCCGAGCACGTCGTAGGGATCGCTCTTCATCAACACCACATCGGCACTTTCCATGGCCACGTCGGTGCCGGCGCCGATGGCAAAACCCACCTCCGCCTGGGTCAGTGCCGGGGCGTCATTGACGCCGTCGCCCACCATGCCAACCTTCTTGCCCTGAGCCTGGAGTTCCTTGATTTTGTCCGCCTTTTGCCCCGGCAGTACATCGGCGATCACCGTGCCGATGCCCAACTCCCCGGCGATGCGCTCGGCGGTGGCCTGGTTGTCGCCGGTGAGCATGGCCACCTCCACGCCGCGTTCCCGCATCTTCCTGACCATCGCCGCAGCGGTGGGTCTCGGCGCATCGGCAATGGCAATGAGGCCGACCAGTTTCCCATCCCGGGCGACATGCACCGCGGTTTGCCCCGCACTCTGAAGACGAGCCGCCTCGTCCTTCAGGCTCGCCATATCGACCGTTTCTTCGTCCATCAGCCGGCGGTTGCCGAGCAGGACGGTCTTGCCGCCAACCTCGGCCCGGGCACCCTTGCCCTCGATGTTGGTGAAGCCGGTCAGCGGTTCGAGTTGCAATCCTTCGGCCCGCCTCTGAATGGCCTGGGCCAGGGGGTGGTCCGAACCCTGCTCCACGGTTCCAGCCAGAGCGAGGAGCGCCTCCTCGGTGCTGTCCGCCGCCACGACGACTTCGACCACCTGGGGCTCGCCCAGGGTCAGGGTGCCGGTCTTGTCGAACACCACGATATCCAGCCGGGTGGCATCCTCAAGTGCCGAGGCGTTCTTGAACAGAATGCCGTTCTTGGCGCCCAGGCCGGTGCCTACCATCACCGCCATGGGCGTGGCAAGACCCAGGGCGTCCGGGCAGGCGATGACGAACACAGTGATGGTCAGGGTCACGGCGAATAGCAGCGTCTGGCCGAGCAACCAGAACCAGACGGCGAAGGTGAGCAGGCCAACTACAATGGCGATCACCACCAACCACTGGGAGGCCTTGTCCGCCAGCAGCTGTGCCGGCGCCTTGGAATTCTGCGCCTCCTGCACCAGCTTGACAATCTGCGCCAGGGCCGTATCGGAACCCACCTTGGTGGCGCGATACCTGAAGCTGCCACTCTTGTTGATGGTGGCACCGATCACCGTATCGCCAGGTTTCTTCTCCACTGGCATGGACTCGCCGGTGAGCATGGACTCATCCACCTGGGACTCGCCCTCCAGTACCTCGCCGTCCACCGGGATCTTGTTGCCGGGGCGGATCACGACGATGTCGTCCTTCAATACCTCGGCCGTGGGAATCTCCTGTTCCTGGCCATCACGCAGCACCGTCGCCTTGGGTGGTGCCAGGTCCATCAACGACCGGATGGCGTCCGAAGCCCCGGCGCGGGCGCGCATCTCCAGCCAGTGGCCAAGCAGGATGAACACCAGCAGCACCGCCACCGCCTCGAAAAATTGCACACCCGGGAAAAAGAGCGTGGAACCGATGCTGAACAGGTAGCCGGTGCCCACCGACAGCACCACCAGCACCGCCATGTTGAGCACGCCATTTTTCAGCGCGCGCCAGGCGGCAACAAAGAATGGCCAGCTTGGCCAGAGCACCGCGATGCTTGCGAGAATTAACAGCCAGAGGTCAAGCCGCAGCCCGAAGGGCGGCGCCGGCGGGTCGAACAGCCCGCCCATGGGGGAATAAATAAAAATCGGTATGGTGAAGATCAGGCAAACCCAGAAACGGTTGCGCATGTCGCGCACCATCGCCTGCATGCCCATGCCTCCGCCGTGACCCATCTCTTCGGCCATCTCGTCCTTGGCGCCGGTATGCTGGCCGTGTTCAGCAGGGTGGGCCCCATTGTCGTGGGCGGCGGCAGCATGGGAGGTATGGGCATGGCCACGCACCGCCTTATCCCCCGCCTCACCCGACTGGTCCCGCCGGTCGCATATATGCCTGGGTAACTGTTCTCCGGAACAGTGATAGCCGCACTCGTGTATCCGGGCCTTGATGGCCTCAAGATCGACCTTGACCTCATCGTAAGTGACCGTCGCGCTGCCGGCCACATAGTTGACCTCGGCTTTCTTGACGCCAGGCAACCTCAACAACTGCTTCTCCACGCCCTGGGCACTCAGTGCCGATAACAGACCGCCGACTTCCAGTGTGCTGGTCTTCATGGTTTGCCTCCTGCGGCATATTTGTGGGGGATCCTGTAACTTTGCAACATGTGCCTGTAAGCAGCCCGTTCGAAGGCCATTGCGTCCTTCAGGTGCAACTGACTCATGCGGCCACGGATATCGCCGAGCGAGTCAATGCCGCGTGCGGACAGCAAGGCGGTCAAGCCGTCGATGAGAGTCCGCATATGTTCGGGGCCGTGGCGCAGCAAGGCGGCGGTGGTCATGACCACGTCCGCACCGGCCAGCAGATATTTGAACACATCTTCCGCCGACTCCACCCCGGTGCTGGCAGCCAGGGCCGCCGGAATACGTCCATGGAGCACGGCAACCCACAACAGTGGCAGCCGCATCTCCGCCGGCGTGCTGAGCTCAAGATCCAGCGACAGCCGTAGCGTCGCGACATCGATGTCGGGTGGGTAGATCCGGTTGAACAGTACCAATGCGTCCGCACCGGCCTCGGCGAGCGCCCGGGCCATCGCCCCCGGCGCACTGAAGCAGGGGCCGATCTTGACCGCAACCGGGATCGTAACCGCCCCCTTCACCGCCGCCAGGATGTCGAGATGGCGCTGCTCGACGTCGCGACCTGCCATCGCCAGATCGGTCGGGACAAAGTAGATATTGAGCTCTATCGCATCGGCGCCGGCGTCCTGCAGCCCGCGCGCATAGTCGACCCAGCCGGACTGCGAGACACAGTTCAGACTGGCAATCACCGGGATGCCGAGCGCCTCCTTGGCTCGGCGCACCATGTCGAGATAACGCTCCGGCCCAAAGCCGCAGCCACCGTGGCCCGGAAAAAAGCTCAGTGCCTCGGCGCATCCGTCCGCCGTCCCTTCGGTGCGATGTTCAAACTCATCCCGCTCCGCGAGAATCTGCTCCTCGAAGATCGACGGCAGCACGACGGCGCCGGCACCGGCATTTTCAAGCCGGCAGAGCTGGTCGAGATCGCCATTCAGCGGTGATGCCGAAGCGACCAGCGGATTGCGCAGGCGCAGCCCCATGTAATGGGTCGTCAAGTCCATAGGCCATTCTCCATCTTTGGGTTATCCCTGTTCCAGAATGCAAGTATTCACGACCGTTGTGTCACCGTTATGTCACCCTTGTGTCACACCGGGCTCGTCGATGACCGGATGGAAACACTGGCTACCGCGACTGGCCAGTTCCTCGTACTGCCGATATTTCTCGGTCACGACCTGCTGTGCCTTGGCCAGCAGCGCCTCGGCCGCGTCCGGATCCGTATGGGCAAGCGCCCGGTAGCGCAATTCGTTGTAGGCGTACGCCTTGAACGGGATTGTCGGTCGTGGTGAGTCGAGCCGGAATGGCCGTTCGCCAATGGTGTGCATGGCCGGGTTGAAACGGAACAGCGGCCAGTAGCCGCTCGCGGTCGCCAGATCCTGCTGCTGCATACCGTGGCGCAGATCAAAGCCGTGCGCGATGCAGTGGCTGTACGCGATGATCAACGACGGGCCAGGCCAGGCCTCGGCCTCGCGGAAGGCAAGTAGCGTGTGCTGAGGATTGGCGCCCATCGCCACCTGCGCGACATAGACGTCGCCGTAGGCGATTGCCTGTAATGCCAGATCCTTGCGGGCCACGCGCTTGCCGCCGGCGGCAAACTTGGCGACCGCGCCGAGCGGCGTCGCCTTGGACGCCTGGCCGCCGGTATTGGAGTAAACCTCGGTGTCCAGCACCAGCACGTTGACGTCGCGACCACTCGCCAGCACCTGATCGAGTCCGCCGAAACCGATATCATAAGCCCAGCCGTCGCCGCCAACGATCCAGACACTGCGGCGCAGAAGATGGTCGACAACCGATGACAGGTCGGCGGCGGTTTCGTCATCCAGAGTGGCAAGCGTGCGCTTCAGCTCTTCGATACGGCTGCGCTGGGCGCGGAGCTCGGATTCGCGCAGTTGCGGCGCATCGAGGATCGAACGGGCGAGTTCCTCACCCACTTTCGGCGCCAACCGGCGCAACAACGTTCTCGCCAGCTCGAGGTGCTGATCGGCGGCAAGACGGAATCCCAGCCCGAACTCGGCGTTGTCTTCAAACAGGGAGTTCGACCAGGCCGGCCCCCGTCCGCCCTCGTCCCTGGTCCAGGGCGTGACCGGCAGGTTGCCACCGTAGATCGACGAACAGCCGGTGGCATTGGCGATCTGCAGGCGGTCGCCGAAGAGTTGCGACAGGAGTTTGAGGTAGGGTGTCTCGCCGCAGCCGCCGCAGGCGCCGGAGAACTCGAACAGCGGCTGCAGAAACTGAACACCACGGACGTTGGCGAAATCGATGCGCGCGCGGTCATTCACCGGCAGCGCCTCAAAGAAGGCGATGCTTTCGCGCGAGCTTTCGAGGATCGGCGCCTTGGGCCCAAGGTTGATTGCCTTCACCCCGGGGTTGAGCGGGCTGTGCGCCGGGCAGACCTCGACACAGATACCGCAGCCCGTGCAGTCTTCGACGTAGACCTCCAGCGAGAAGCGGACATCGGGATTGCCGCGTGAATTGACCGGTGCCGACTTGAAGTCAGCCGGCGCACCGTCCAGCTCGCTCTGGCCATAGTACTTCGACCGGATCACGCTGTGCGGGCAGGCAAAGCCGCACTGGCCGCACTGAATGCACAAGTCCGGCTCCCACACCGCCACATCATCGGAAATGTTGCGCTTCTCGAACGCCGCGGTGCCGGACGGGAAGGTGCCGTCGGCGGGCAACTGACCGACGCGGAGCTCGTCGCCCAGGCCGAGCATCATCATGGCGGTGACTTCATGCACGAATGGCGGCGCCCGGTCCGGCACGACCGGTGGCCGGTCGAACAGACTGGTCGCCGCGCCCGGAACGGCCACTTCGAACAACTGCGCCAGCGTCTGGTACACGGCCGCGAAATTCTTTCGCACCACGTCGGCGCCCTTGACGCCATAGCTTTTCTCGATCGACTGCTTGATCCGTTGTATCGCCTCGTCACGGGGCAGCACCCCTGAGATGGCGAAAAAACAGGTTTGCAGCACGGTGTTGATACGCCCGCCCAGACCGGCATCGCGCGCGACTTTCGAGGCGTCGATCACATAAAAGCGCAGCTTCCTGTCCAGAATCTGCCGTTGCAGTGATCGCGGCAGGCTGTTCCATACCGAGTCCGGTCCATGGGGTGTGTTGAGCAGGAAGGTTCCGCCTTCGGCGGCCAGCCGCAGCACATCGATGCGATCAAGAAAACCTGCCTGGTGGCAGGCGATGAAGTTGGCCGATTCGATCAGGTACGGAGCGCGGATCGGCTGTTTTCCAAAACGCAAGTGTGAGACAGTCTGTGCGCCCGATTTGTGCGAATCGTAAACGAAATACCCCTGGGCGTAGCGCCCAGGCTCCGCGGCGAGGATTTTCACGCTGTTTTTGTTGGCACCGACTGTGCCGTCGGCACCCAGGCCATAGAAGAGCGCGCGTACCACGTCGTCGCGCTCAAGCGAGAATGCGGCGTCTACCGGCAGGCTGGTGTGAGCAACATCGTCCTCAATGCCGACCGTGAAGCCGTTCTTCGGTTCAGGCAGCTTCAGCTCGTCAAACACGGCCTTGACCTGGGCCGGGTTGAAGTTCTTTGAGCCCAGGCCGTAGCGCCCGCCGATCACCCGCGGCAGGACTGCGCGCGTGCCGTCGGTGACCGCCCGGGCCAGGGCCGCGACCACATCAAGATAGAGTGGCTCGCCGGGCGCCCCCGGCTCCTTGCTCCTGTCCAGCACCGCGATGGCACGGCAGGTCTCGGGCAAGGCGGCGAGGAAGTGCCCGACGGCGAACGGACGGTAGAGCCGCACCTGCAGCACGCCCACCCTCTCCCCGGCACGCCCCAGGAAATCAGAGGTCTCGCGCGCGGTTTCCGCCGCCGACCCCATCAGTACAATGACCCGCTCGGCGTCGGGTGCCCCCTCATACTCGAACAGGCGGTAGGCTCGGCCGGTGAGCGCAGCAAAGCGATCCATACTGGCCTGCACGATCTCCGGCACTCGCGCATAGTAGGGATTACAGGCCTCGCGCGCCTGGAAAAAGGTGTCGGGATTATGGGACGTGCCACGCACCACCGGATGTTCCGGCGTCAGGGCGCGCGCCCGGTGTGCGCGCACAAGGTCTTCGCGGATCATTGCCCGGATGTGCTCATCAGACACCAGACTCAGGTTGTTCACTTCGTGCGAGGTCCGGAAGCCGTCAAAGAAATGCAGGAAGGGAACCCGCGCCTCGAGCGTTGCCGCCTGCGTAACCAGCGCCATGTCGTGGGCCTCCTGCACCGAGCCGGAGGACAGCAGCGCAAAACCGGTCCCGCGGGCGGCCATGACATCGGAATGGTCACCAAAGATCGACAGCGCGGAGGTCGCCAGTGCGCGGGCCGCCACATGAAATACGGTCGGGGTCAGCTCGCCCGCGATCTTGTACATGTTCGGCAGCATCAGCATCAGCCCCTGGGAGGCCGTGAAGGTGGTCGTCATGGCGCCCGACTGCAGCGCGCCGTGAACAGCGCCGGCGGCACCGCCCTCGCTCTGCATTTCCTGCACCACAGGAACGCTGCCCCAAAGGTTGGTCATCCCCCGGGCCGCCCACTCGTCCGCCAGCTCCGCCATGGACGAGGCAGGGGTGATGGGATAAATCGCACACACTTCGTTAGTGCGATAGGCAACGCGGGCAACCGCGCTGTTGCCGTCCAGGGTCTCGGTCCGGAGTCTGTCGGTTTCGTGGTTCATTACTTGTCATCCTCCCGGACCGGTTCGGGAATTATGCTGATCGCGTGGGTTGGGCAGGTCTCGTAGCACACCTCACAGCCAGTGCACCGATCATAAAGAAAGCGATAGCGCCGGCCCGGCCCCAGCTTCTCGATCGCCTGCTCAGGGCAGGCAGCGTAACACTGATCGCACTCGAAACAGTTGCCGCAGGAAAGGCATCGTTGTGCCTCATAGCGCGCCTCGGTGCTGCCCAGCCCTGACAGTACCTCGGTGAAATTGCCGGCACGGGCCTCGACCGGTAGCACCTGCTGCGCCTTCGGTTCGGCGTCGCTGTAGATTGGCAGGTTCAGCATGTCGAACGTGGCGAGCCGGTGTTTCTCGGGGGGCTGGAAGCTGCCCCCGTGCAGCCAGGCATCAATGTGTCGTGCCGCTTTCTTGCCGTGCCCGACCGCGGCCGTCACACTCCGTTCGCCCGGCACCAGGTCGCCGCCGGCGAAAATTCCGGGGTGAGCGGTCATCATGTTTTCCGCAACCACGACCGTGCCGTCGGGCTGGAATTCGACCCCCGGGATCTTGCGGAGGAAGCCACTATCGCTCTGTTGCCCAAGGGCCAGCACGACCGCGTCTGCTTCGAGCGTCTCAAACTGGCCGGTCGGTTGCGGCCGCCCGTCCGGATCCAGCTCCATGCGCTCAACGCGCAGCGATGGCCCGGCGATTTCCTTGATGCTGGTGAGCCATTGAATCCTGACGCCCTCCTCAAGCGCCTCGTCCGCCTCAAAAGCATGGGCAGGCATGTGCGCCCGGTCGCGGTGGTAGACAATTACTGCCTCCTCGGCACCCAGGCGCTTCGCTGTGCGCGCGGCGTCCATCGCCGTGTTGCCGCCGCCATAAACCACCACTCGCCGGCCGAGCTGCAACTGCCCGCCGGCACCAACCTCACGCAGGAGTGTGACGGCATCGAGCACACGGGCAGCATCGCGCGCCGGAATGTCAACATGTTTCGAGGCATGCGCACCGATGGCGACGAACGCCGCATCGAAGCCACCCGACGTCTGCTCCGCAAGCAGGTCCTCAACCTTGTGACCGAGGACAATCTTGACGCCCATCGCCTCAATCCGCCGCACCTCCTGCATGAGCACCTCGCGCGGCAGCCTATAGGCGGGAATGCCGAAGTGCAGCATGCCACCGGGCTGCGAACCGGCGTCGCGGATCTCCACGGCATGCCCCAGCCGCGCGAGGTGATAGGCGGCCGAGAGTCCACTCGGTCCCGCGCCAACCACCAGCACGCGCTTGCCCGAGGCCGGCGCCTCGACTGGCAGTTGCCAGCCTTCCTGTGTGGCAAGGTCGCCCAGAAACCGCTCAACGGCGTGAATGGAGACCGAGCTGTCGAGTGCGCCGCGGTTGCATCGGGTTTCGCACGGGTGATAGCAGACCCGCCCGTGGATCGCCGGAAAGGGGTTGTCCCGGGTAAGAGTGAGCCAGGCTTCACGGTAGCGGCCCGAGCGCACCTGCTCGAGCCAACCCTGGATGTTCTCGCCAGCCGGGCAGGCCTGGTTGCAGGGCGGCAAAAGGTCCTCGTAGACGGGCCGCCGCGTACGTGTCGGCCCGGTGCCCCGCTCGGCAAGAAGGTCTATGAGCGGTGTCACGTCGGCGGGAGGCTCAATCATTTTGCCTCCCGCCGGGCGTTGAAGCGGCGATAAAGCCAGTTGTAGATCGGGCAGAACACCAGCCCCGCATAGGCGCCGTATAGAAAACTCTCAACCAAGCCTAGCAGGAATCCCCACCAGGTCAGCCACTTGAATGCCGGCAGTACCTGCTCAAGGAATGTGTGCATGTGCACGCTTTGGGGTGTCACCAGTCCGTAGATAACGCAGACGATGAAGGTGACCGCTGTGAAAAGCCCCAGCGCCCAGGCAACCAGTCTTGTATTAAGCATGCTCTACCCCCCGTCAATGCTGATGGCCCGAAGGCCTGTCCCGGTCGCTGTCCGGCTTGTCCGGTTTGTCCGGCGCGCCATGTCCGCCGTGCCCGCCCCCGCCGTGGCCACCATGCCCTCCGTGCCCGAACATATGCATGGCCACGAACAGGATGCCAATAACCACCCAGAACCAGTTTTCCGCCAACCATTCCATATAAACCCTCCTCAATCTGCAAGTGCACCCGGCTACCATTGTGTGATCTCCGGTGCGGGCACGCATCACCATCAGTATAAGCAAACCACAGTCACCTGAGTTCAACCTGAATTATTGGAGCGAACCGGATCGGGCCTTGATCTCAGTCAAGTCCGGAATGGGAAACTTTCTGCCGGACAAGCAAAAAAGGCAGACCAGTAACTAACTGATCTGCCTTTCTCTAAGATGGTAGCGGGGGCTGGATTCGAACCAACGACCTTCGGGTTATGAGCCCGACGAGCTACCAGACTGCTCCACCCCGCATCAAACTTTTCATCATTCTGGTCTTCAGAGCCCGCCCGTTGGTCGGGCTCATAAGCCGAAGGTCGATGACTCCCTTCGGCTTTCTCGGGATTGGGAGCCCGACGAGCTACCAGACTGCTCCACCCCGCATCAAACTGTTGTTTCTCTCAGGGAGCCCCTGATCAACGTGGCGCGCATGATAAGGGGTGCGCCTGCCACTGTCAAAGGAAAGTTCCGGTTTTTCGGAAACTTACCGCTCCAGAATCGCTGTTACCCCCTGCCCGCCTGCCGTGCAGATGGAGATCAGGCCGCGGCCACTGCCCTTTTCCTCCAGCAACTTGGCCAGGGTCGCAATGATGCGCCCGCCGGTGGCGGCGAACGGATGGCCGGTGGCCAGGCTGCTGCCTTTCACATTGAGTTTGTCCCGGTCGATGCCGCCCACCGGCTTGTCCAGCCCCAAACGGTCCTTGCAGAAGGCGGGATCCTGCCAGGCTTTCAGAGTACACAGCACCTGCGAGGCGAAGGCTTCGTGGATCTCGTAGAAATCGAAATCCTGAAGTGTCAGCCCCGCTTTTTCCAGCATCCGGGGCACGGCGTAAGCTGGCGCCATCAGCAGCCCCTCTTTCTTGTCCACAAAATCCACCGCTGCCACCTCGGAGAACGTCAACCAGGCCTTCACCTCATGGTTATTCTCTTTCGCCCACTCCTCACTGGCCAGCAGCACGCAGGAGGCGCCATCAGTCAGCGCCGTGCTGTTGGCCGCCGTCATGGTGCCGTTGTCCCGGTCAAACACCGGCTTGAGCATCGCCAGCTTCTCCAGGGTCGTGTCCGGCCGCAGAATATTATCCTTCTCCAGCCCCGCCAGCGGCGTCAGCAAATCTGTAAAGAACCCCTCTTCATAGGCCTTGGCAAGCTTCTGATGACTCTCCCAGGCCAGCCTGTCCTGATCTTCCCGGGGAATGTCCCACTCCCGGGCCATCACCTGGGCATGCTCACCCATGGACATACCCGTGCGAGGCTCTCTGTTCTCCGGAACCTCGGGCTTTAGGTGCGCGGGCCGGAACCGCGCCAGAATCTTCAACCGCTCGCCGGGGGTTCTGGCCCGGTTCAGGTCCAGCAGAATCTCCCGAAGCCCCTCGCTTACACCAATCGGTGCATCGGACGTGGTATCCGTACCACCGGCAATACCACATTCGATCTGCCCCAGGGCAATCCTGTTGGCCACCAGAATGGCTGCCTCCAGCCCCGTCCCGCAGGCCAACTGAATATCATAAGCCGGTGTCTCCGGCGCCAGGCCGCAACTCATCGCCGACTCCCGGGTAAGGCTAAAGTCCCGGGGATGCTTGATAACCGCCCCAGCGGCCACCTCACCCAGCCGCTTGCCCTGAAGGCTGTACCGATCCACCAGCCCCCGCAGCGCAGAGGTCAGCAACTCCTGGTTACTGATCTTGCTGTAGGCGGTGTTGGACCGGGCAAACGGAACCCGGTTACCACCCAGCACCGCTACGCGGCGAATACCCGAAGGAGCTGTGCTGGACTTTTTTGAAGTAGCGGTTTTCTTGCGTGGAGTTTTCGATGCTTCTGCCATGATCAATCCAATCCTTTTGCGGAAAATTTCATTGCCGGATAGAGCATTGGGGGCTGGCCTCCCAAAACCGTGCGGAGCCATGGGTGGCGGAGCCGAGCGTACAAGGACGTATTCACAGCGTGTTTTGGGAGGCCAGCCCCCAATGCTCCCTGCACCCAGGCTGGCAACAAGTGTAGCGACAACGCACAATGCCTCATTGGCACCCCTGACAATACCTTACAGGCATTGAGTCAATCCAAAAACTGTCCGATTCTTTACCCTGTAAACGATCCGCATCCAGAGAACCGATTGCAACCACAAGGAAGCCCCATGTCTGACCTCTATTTTAGACTAGTAAACACCCCCGTCGGTAAAACCGCGGCACAATCGCTTGGTCTCCCCGCGCCTGTGCCCCTGAAACGCCTGAAGCGCACTGACCAGCCGTTTATCGAAGGCGATGTGCTCATCGGCGCTGCCAACGGCGGAAAAACCATGGCCACATTAGGCAGTATTCTCAGCGCCAGCGCGGCCACCCTTCATCATGCCAGCGGAAACAATCGCCTGGCAGACTCACCCAAAGCTGGCAACAAAGCCCGCCCACTGGACCTGGGTTCCGAAATCAGCCAAACATTTTCGGCATTGATCTTTGATGCCACCGGCCTCAAGGGCCCGGGCGACCTGCGGGCTCTGTACGACTTCTTCCATCCCACCATCAAAAAACTGGGCGGCAACGCCCGCGTTCTTGTAATTGGTCAGAATCCCGCCAGTTGCCGCAAGGCACCACAGGCTGCCGCGCAACGGGCACTCGAAGGCTTTGTCCGCAGTGTCGGCAAGGAAATCGGAAAGAAAGGTTCCACCGCCAACCTGCTGTGGATAGCCCCCGGGGCCGAAAAGCAGCTGGATTCCAGTGTGCGCTTCTTCCTGTCTACCCGCTCGGCCTATGTGTCCGGGCAGGTCGTAAAAATCGGCAAGAGCGATCCCGCACCTGCAACCAACCCCGTTGCGCCACTGACCGGCAAAGTTGCGCTGGTCACCGGCGCATCCCGGGGTATTGGCGCCGCCATTGCCGAAACCCTGGCCCGGGACGGGGCCACCGTGATCGGGCTGGATATCCCTCCGGCCACGGAGGAGCTGGAAAAAGTTACCGGCGCTATCAACGGCAAGGCCCTCGCCTGTGACATTACCGATGGCAAAGCCCCGAAGCTGGTCGGTGATTTTCTTGAAGAACATTTCGGGGGTGTTGATCTGGTCATCCATAATGCCGGCATCACCCGCGACAAAACCCTCGGCAATATGCCCGAACACTTCTGGGACATGACCATCGCAGTGAATCTGACCGCGGAAGAACTGATTGATGAGGAATTGATGCGCCGGGAGCTACTGAGGGAGAACGGGCGCATTGTCTGTATCTCCTCCATCAGCGGCATTGCCGGTAATTTCGGGCAGACCAACTACGCCACCGCCAAGTGCGGGGTCATTGGTTACGTGGAAGCCATGGCCCGGCAGGTGAAAAATGGCATCACCATCAACGCCGTCGCCCCCGGGTTTATCGAAACCCGGATGACCGCCGCCATGCCCATCACCATCCGTGAGGCAGGCCGCCGCATGAACAGTCTGTCTCAGGGTGGCCAACCGGTCGATGTTGCCGAAACCATCGCCTGGTACTGCAGCCCTGCGTCCAACGGCGTGAATGGCAATGTGGTGCGGGTTTGCGGGCAGTCGCTGATCGGCAAGTGAACCTGGGGTTGAACCTGAGGTTGAACCTGAGGTTGAACCTGGGGTTGAACCTGGGGTCAGATGAAAGCTTTCATCTGACCCCGATTTCACCCCCCAATTTCATGACCCCGATTTCATGACCCCGATTTCAGCACGAAAAAAAGGCCGATCCTTGCGGACCGGCCCTTTTCGGAAT
>TARA_R110002124_G_scaffold244899_1_pt1 | contig 75621 bp, 69 predicted proteins | sample TARA_R110002124 | Tara Oceans TARA_R110002124 (sample SAMEA4397445) | marine metagenome | biome: Polar Biome; feature: [SRF] surface water layer (ENVO:00010504); material: water (ENVO:00002006), including particulate matter (ENVO:01000060) such as... | depth 5 m | reverse complement strand
GACTTTAACGGCGTTGGCAAGCGTATCGACGCCTTTCAGCATCCGCTCGCGGGCCTCTGCGCCGAAAACTACGTGTTTGGCTGACATTTTGGATTACCTCTGTTGAGAATTCTGTCTGATGGAAAGCGAAAGGGTGGGGGCTTAGCCCTCCAGGACACCCATGATATCGCTCTCTTTCATGATGAGCAGTTCTTCGCCGTCGACGGTCACTTCCGTGCCGGACCATTTGCCGAAGAGCACGCGATCGCCGACTTTGACGTCGAGCGCGACGCGCTCATTGTCGTCACCAATGGCACCGGCGCCGACAGCGACGATTTCGCCTTCCTGCGGCTTTTCCTTCGCGGTATCGGGAATGATGATCCCGCCCTTGGTTTTCTCTTCTTCCTTGACGCGGCGCACGACGACACGGTCGTGCAGGGGACGAAGTTTCATTGGATTTAGCCCTCTTGTCTCATTGACGAGTTCAATTGAAAAAATGCTCGCTAGCGGGTCGAATGACAGGGCGCTTTAGCACTCACCCATCCTGACTGCTAACGATGGTGGGGAGTTAAGAGCAGTGACTGACAGCGTCAACCACGCCGTTGCGAAATATTTGTAACTTCAGAAGCGGCGGATTGAGCGCGCGGCGCTGGAAATACACTTTCGAAGAGGTTGAGTGTCCTTCGGGCGTCTGGAGCATGACTGGTTCGCCATCACCAAGGCGTCAGGTCCTCCGCGCGGTGTGCTCGTTTCCAAAAGATGAACGCCCAGACGTCAATATACCTCAATCGATTGACGGTAAAATATACTTCCTGTGGAACAACATACGCAGAAACCGGGAGATGCACGTGCAGGGTAAATTCGAAGATGTGGTCGAATCCATGACCTTCTTCGCCTTTGTGGCGATCACAGCGCTTTGCCTGTGCTTTACCTTTTCTGTCATTGTCTACTCCATGGGCTTTCCTACGAACCCGCACAATTTCATTGTTGCGAACCTGTTCATTGCAGCCTGTGTGGCCATTCCAACAGCCGCCATTGCCGCCCAGCATGAATACAAGATGCGCATTTACCAGCGCACGCTGGAGGACATGGCCTCGACCGATGCGCTGACCGGCCTGCTTAATCGCAAATTCTTCAAGCAGTTTGCCTGCGAGGAACTTGCCCGTATGAGCCGGACTGAAATGACGTCAGCTGTAGCCCTGTTCGATATTGATTACTTCAAGGCGGTGAACGATCAGCACGGTCATGCCGCCGGTGACCGCGTGCTACGTGAGATCGCAGCGGTGGCTTATTCCGAACTTCGCGGGCCGTTTGATCGTCTCGGTCGCTGGGGCGGTGAGGAATTCGTCATCCTGCTCAGCAATGTCGACCTCGAAAAAGCGCAGAGCGTCTGTGATCGTCTGCGCTCATCTATCGAGAACCATGTGGTCATCGTGGATGGCAAGCCGGTGTGCGTTACAGCCAGCTTCGGTCTCGCCATGTTGCCGCCGAATTCAGACTTCGACGGCATGCTCGAACTGGCAGACACGGCGCTTTACGAGTCCAAGGCCAAGGGACGCAATTGCGTGACTGCGGTTCGGGAGCTCAATCTCGCTGCCGCTTGATACGAATCTGTCGGGTCCGTAGGCTATGTGCCTTAGGGGGACACGACATGCCGGACTTCAATCCGCAAAAACTGACAGACACATTGGCGGGGGCACCCTCCCTCGATACTCTCGCGACGCGCCGGGTAGAATTTGCGCAGGCGCCCCGCGTCTGGTCGGATGTGCTGAGGCCGGAACTGGCCCGGCGCGAGATCGAGCGCAAAGCTGCTATTCGACAGGCCATGACCCGAACCATCATCGGCGCGAGTCTCCCGATTTTCATCGCGACACTGCTGGCCATCTCGACCCTGGTGCGGGTCGATTTCATGTTTCCGACCATTATCTTCATCGTCTTTGTCTGCGCGGCGATTGTGTCGGCAACGGCCTGGGTCAAGGTTTTCACGATGAAATCCCAGACCAAGCAGCTGGTCCTCACAGCGGCCTGCGAGCCCTTCGGGTTCACTTATGACACGTTGCACCCTGACTTCTCCGGTGTTGAGGACCTGAAGTCACTGGCCGCTCGCGCCGGAGAAATAAGTACTACCTATGCAGGCAAGTCCAACTCCACGCACAAGACGCCGTTCGGGGTAATCAGCGTCGGGTCCATGGAAGGCGCGCCTGCACCAACTCCAGCCTATGACATTCTGAAAACTGCCAAACTTCTTCCGGGGCATTCCCGCCGGAAATTCGAGGACCTGATTGCCGGGGAGCGCGCCGGAACACAATTTGCGCTGGTCGAGGCGAAGCTGGACACGGGGGGCAAGAACAGCACGACTGTGTTCCAGGGCATACTGGTGCATGTCGAGTATCCCGAGCGTTTCTTCGGGCGCACCGTGATGGCGCGCTCGCGCTGGTGGAAACGGGGCAAGCATTCTTCCGACCTCAAGAAAGTGGACCTGATCTCCCGTGAACTTGAGGAGGCGTTCACCGTATACTCGACAGATCAGGTCGAAGCCCGGGCCTTGTTGTCTCCAGACCGGATGGAGCGTCTGATCGCGCTGGAGCGGCACTCTTCCGGCGGCAAGCTGCGCGGCATCTTTGAAGACGGCCACATGACGCTGGCGCTCGAAGCGGAGAACCAGTTCGAAGCCGGCTCGATCTTCAAGCCGCTGGTGGATTCGCGTCGCTATGCGTCAGCCCTGGTTGAACTCGGTCTGGTTTGCGACCTGATCGATGGTTTCCTGACGCGTGACTGGGTCAAGGGGCGACTCTAGCGGACGTCAAACTTGTCAGTCTTCCGGTCGCCGAGCATCATACGTTGCTCAAGTCGTCGTCTTAGCGTGGCATAATAGGCTTCAAGGAATGCCGTATCTGTTTCACCGGGTTGCATGTGCCAGCCAATCTTTTGCCGGATGCGAAGAGCGACCTGCGCCTTCACGTCTTGGGTAGATTGGCGAAGCACATCTTCGAGCACGTGCAATTCGTGAATCCCATAGGCCTCGGCCTGCTTGGGGGTGAAGGCATAGCGCCCATGAGCCACCGATCCGGTCGAGGACGAGATATCGCCCATAAGCTTGGTCTTCGGATTCTTGATCACCCATGTGCCGGCAATCAGGTCGCCGACGCGCATCTTGTCCCGGTTGAAGATAGGGAAGAGCAGGAAGATGCCTGACCAGACGAGGCCGAGCAGCGCCATCCAGCCGGTTACCTGATCACCCCCCATCATCAGGAACTGGAAAGGCAGGCCGACTTCGATCTCCCGGATGAAATTGCGGGCGAGAACGGAATTTGCGGTGAGGCGTCCGCCATTGCGCGAGGTGACCCGAACGCCCAGCGCGCGCTTGCCTGGTGTGGCGGCCTTGGTGCCCAGTTCGAAGAATATGTAATAAAAATTTCGGACGAAGAAAAAGAAAACGAGCCACAGCGCCCACGCGATGTTGGCACTGCCAGGGTCCATCGCCCCCATGACAAATCCGAGGCCCAGGCCTGTGGCGATAACAATGGCCCATTGAATGGCGACATCGATCAGGAAGGCGCCCGCGCGTTCTGCGGCGGTTGCGAGTTTCAACCGGATTGCGGCGCCTTCGGGCGTCACCAGTTGGCGGGCCAGTTTCGAGCGACGTTCCTCTTCCTGCATGCGCGCGCGGCGGCGGCGTGCGGCCTCGACAGTCGCAGCATTCACCGCGCTTGGTGCTGGGGGGACAGTCGAGCTCATACTTGGCCTGCACGTCTGGGCAGGTAGAAATAGGCGCACCAGAGACCGAAAATGCTGAAGGCCACGGTGTAACGAATGGCGTCGCTGTTGATCAGTTGGCGGCCGAAGCCTTCGAGTAGGGCGGCAATGATGAGCATGATGACGCATCCCATGGCGATGCTGGCCGCTTTCTGCCCGGCATGACGCGCCGAATTCAGCCTTGTCATCTGGCCGGGAAATGCCACTGCGCCCCCAATGACGAATCCGGCCGCGCCTGCCAGCACAATGGCGAACAGCTCCGTCGTCCCGTGGATCATCAGCCAGCCGGTGAATTCGTAGCCTAGACCCTTGTTCCAGAAGACGGCATGGAGCGAGCCCATCATGACGCCATTATAGAGTAGCAACCAGGCTGTCGGGATACCGAATGCAAATCCCAGCGCGAAGGCAAACAGGGATATCTGGGCGTTATTGTTAAAGAGAAAGCTGGCGAAAGAGGTCAGCTGGCCGTCGCTGATTTCTCCTTCGTCGGTATAAATGGTTGATCGCAGATATTCGACCGAGGCATCCGGATTGCGCCCGTCCCAGAAATTCTGGCCATGAAAAGTCCAGAACCATTCCATGTCCTGCATGCAGAGAAAGAAAGCGAGCGCCCAGCCGCCAAACAGGAACATAGCCGCCAGCAGGGTCGGGCCGGTTGCTGACGAGACACAGGCTGGCCAGTCGCGGCGCAGAAAGTCCATCATGCGCTCGCCAATTGATGTGCGGGCGCCATAGACGAAGAAATATGCCCGTGTGCATAGGCTTTCGAGATAGGCGATGACGTTCTGGTCGAGCGAAATGGAACGTGCCACGGAGAGGGACGAGACCGCCTGACGGTACAGCCGGGGCAACGCTGTCATGTCCTCATCGCTGAGTGCCCTCACGCCGGAATTTTCGGCACGCGTCAGGATCAAGTCCAGCTTGCGCCAGTCGCTCTCGCGTTCTTCGCGGAACCGATAGGATTTGAGAAGGTCGCTCACAGCATGTCCCTCTGCTTGATCTGGAGATAGCGGGAGATCAGTTCCGCGCCAAACTGTTCTGGCCGCGTCTCTACCACCTGAACCCCCATGCGCTGGAGTCGCAGGAGCACGGTGTCGCGTTCCGCCATCAGGGTGTCCGCGATCACTGCGCGAGTCACATCTTCCGTGGTTTCCGGTGTCGCGTCCACCATCTCGGCGAGAGACAGGTCCTCGAAGGTCGCGAAGATGACGAGATGCCGGTCGGTCAGGCGTTTGACGTTCTCCAGCATCAATTCGGCTGAGATGGTATCTACAAAGTCGGAGAAAATGATGATCAGGCTGCGGCGTTCGAGTTTGCTGGCGAGCGAGGAGAGCGCCAGCGTGAAATTGGCTTCTTCGGACGAATAATCGAGCTGGGCTGCCAGATCCTGCGCTTTGGTGAAGCTGCGCTGGCCAGCCATGAAGCCGCTCATCAGGCCGGGCTTGGCATCAAAGCCATAGATCATGGCCCGGTCGCCGCTCCGCAGAGAGACGAAGGACAGGAGCAGCCCGGCATTGATCGCGCGGTCGATCTTGGGCACGCCGCCCAGTGGCTCGCTCATCAGACGGCCGGTATCGAAGGCAAAGACAATATTGTGGTTGCGCTCAGTCCGGAATTCCTTGGCGAGCAGACTACGATGGCGCGCGGAATGTTTCCAGTCGATGGCGCGGCGGTCCATTCCGGTAGTGAATTCGCGCAGGGCATCAAATTCGCTGCCATCGCCGCGGTCAATCTGTGTCTTTATCCCGAAGTCCGCATCGCGGGAGTAGAGACGAATAGCTTCGTCCTTCACCCAGCGGATATTGGGCGTGATCGGAATATCGCGATCCAGGGAGTGGACATGCCTCTTCTGGATGAGGCCGAGCGGGCCGCGCCACCGGCTCCACAATTTGACCAGCCGGCCAAGCCCGCGGCGCTTTGGAGTCAGGCTTAGGGAGTAAGGACGTGTCCGGTCCTGCCAGCCTCTCAAGCCCATGGCGGGAATGGCTTCGAGGAATGAGTTCACTTCGAGCAGGATTTCGATGCGCCGGGGCAGCGGGCCGTTGTCAAAACGCAATGTCAGGTCGGCTGGGTCAGACCCGCCCACATAGAGCAGGGCCGGCGCGTCGACAGCCACGTGATACGCACGCAGGGAGGCAGCGAGCACAGCGTCCACGAGGATCAGCCCGGCGACTCCTCCGATCCAGCCAGCGGATATGATCCACAGCTCCGGGCGCAGCAAGGCTATCGCCACCATGAGGGGCACGCCGAGCAACATCAGGAAGATGGCGCGGGGGGTAGGGGATATCACCGGGGCGCGGCCGTCTGCTCAATAATTGCGGCGAGGGTCTCGTCCGTGGTCTTGCCTTCGATCTCGGCCGCCGGCGATAGCAGGACGCGGTGACGGAGTGCCGGCAGGGCCAACAGCTTTACATCGTCCGGAATTACAAAGTCGCGTCCGTCGAGGGCGGCACGAGCACGGGCAGCGGTGGCCAGTGCGGCGGCTGCGCGCGGCGAGGCGCCGGTTTCCAGCGCAGGGGACGTGCGGGTCGCGCGAATGATATCGACGATGTAGGCGATGATATCATCCTGAAGCCGGACCTCAGCGACGGAATCGACTGCCTCGCTGAGTTCCTCGGCCGAGACCACCGCTTCGATCCCGAACGCCTCCGCGGTCTTCATACCGGTGCGTGTGCCGTGCTGGGAGACGATTGCGAGCTCTTCTTCCCGGCTTGGATAGTCGAGCGTATGCTTGAAGAGGAAGCGATCGAGCTGGGCCTCTGGCAGGGGATATGTCCCTTGTTGTTCGATCGGGTTTTGGGTGGCGATCACGGTGAACCGGTCATTCAACCTGTAAGTCTCGCCATCGATGGTGACCTTTCGCTCCTGCATGGCTTCGAGCAGGGCGGCCTGGGTCTTGGGCGGGGTCCGGTTGATCTCATCCGCGAGCAGGAGGTCTGTAAAGATGGGGCCTTTGGTCAACGCGAACTGATTGGTCTGGAAGTTGAACAAATTCGTGCCCAGAACATCTCCCGGCATCAGGTCCGGAGTGAACTGGATGCGACCGAAGTCCAGTGAGATGGAGCGTGCAAAGCATTGCGCCAACAGGGTCTTCGCTGTTCCGGGTGGGCCTTCCAAGAGGACATGGCCTGAGGAGAAGATCGCAGTCAGCAGGATATCCACCGTGGTGTCCTGCCCGACGACCGCCTTGCGCACTTCATTGCGAATCCGGTCCGCCAGCGCCTTGATGTCATTTACGTTCATTCATGGATCTCCCGATAATTCCCTTGCGCCAGCGAAACAGTTCGCGCGCCTTGTTCATGAGGTCTTCGCGGTTTGCCGCAGGACCGCGCAGACCAGATGCCATATCCGTGAAGCGCTTGCCGGACTCCTCATCCGGCCCCAGCCTGTCGAATAGCGCGACCAGTTGTGCTTCGCTCAATGTCTTTGGGGCGCCAATCTCGCGGGAAACGCGGCGGCGGATCATGTGGAGGTAACCGGGCGCCATGCGGGTCTCGCGGCGCGCCATGGTGATGAGACCTGCAGAATTGTCGGCAAGGGCCTGTTTTCCGAATGCAATGGCGCGGCCTTCCTGCAGGGGCGGGCCAAACCGGATCAAGGCTGCCCAGCCCAGCAAGAAGGCGGCGGCAAGCGCCGTCAGCGTTGCGCCGAGGAAGGGGATGTCGAATACCATCTGCAAGAGGTTTTCCGAGCGGACAAAGCCGTGCAGCGTGGCATCAAAGATGATGGGTTCATCTTCATTGTGTCTCAGGTAATCCATCATCAGGACTGCAAATCGCGCATTCTCTATCCGGGACAGACCGAACGTATTGATCATGTCGGGGTCGGAGAGGATGTACATGCCGGCGTCGGGCGCCCAGGCCAGCAAGGCGTCGTCTCCGACACTGACAATCGGCTCCAGGCCGCTCCCGCGCAAAACCTGCATCTTGACGTCTGGCCGGAGGGCCATCGACCCGAACGGCGTGTCCATGGCTTTCGGCACATCAATGCGTCCGATCTCGGCATTGAGTTCCAACGCTTCGAGCAGGTCATTCAGGGAGCGCGCATTCGTGAAGCGCGTGTCTCTCTGGCGTGTCTTGTTGAGTGGGTCGGGCATGCCGGTCCATTTGGGCAGGACGAGCAGGGTTGTACGGCCGGATTCAAAGTCTTCGAGCGCCTTGGCAGCCCCCCAAGGGGGCAGCGTGACGACCAGTACGCCCCAATCGGCCTCTTCAAGCGTGCGCTCGAGCCGGGATATCTCAACGGGATAGCCCTGGTCTTCAAGGAACTGGACGAAACCATTGTAGCCCAATGCCGAGGTCGAGAAGGGATGCGCGCCAGCCACATTCCGGTCCCGCAATTCCGGCGCCCAGCCTGCAAGCACCATGATGGCGCCAAACGAGAACAGGGCGACCGCCAGCAGGATGCCGACAATCTTTCCGCTGAAGGGAGAGTCGGTGTGCGACCGTTCGCTCATGACCATTCTCCCCCAAAGGCGAAATCTTCATAAGACGCCCGGGCAGTTTGCCATCCGGCCTGGTCTACATCCCGCCCGCCAAAGAAACTGCGTTCGACGATGGCGATGATCGGGCCGAGAGCGGTTCGCGCGCGTTCAGGCAGGAAACCCAGCATGCCGATCTCGCGCGCGGTCAGGGAGCGCGGGACGCCGGTCTCAATACGGGTCTGAATATCTTCGATGGACCGGAACAGCAGCAGATGGACGGCCTCGGCGAACTTGCCGGCGCGTGCGAGCGCGTCAGCCTCTTCCAGCAGCGAGCGTGCGACGGATGCTTCGGGCCGAAAATCCGGGATGATGTCGTCACCAGTCTTGTCAGATTTGCTGTCTTTGTCGCCAAACCGGATACGAAGAGCTTCACCGAACAGGAAATACAGAAAGCCCACGATAACAGCGACTATCGCAGCGTAGAAAATGAGTATGAGCAGCGGGCCCAAATGCGCCAGGAGTTCCAGCAAGCTCCGCAACCAGTTCGGGGGTGGTGATGGCGGGTCGAATTCGATGGGATCGGCTTCCGGCCGCTCGAGTTGGAGGTTCGATTTCCTCAAATAGTCCCGGTGGGCCTGCTCGAGAGCGTCCAGATCCGTTTCGATGGAGGCCTCGCGGTCCCAGTCATTCGTGTCGGGGATATCGATCGGCGGTTCGATCGAGATGTCGCCATAGTCGCCATCGGACTGCGCCCCTGCCGAAACCGTGAGACAGGCTGCGATCAGCAAGGCGGCGCTCAGGCGTCCCGTCAGGCTCAATGAGTGTCTCCTTCATGGCAGCGGCCCCGTCCACCGCCTTGACACCTGTGACTATTTCAGAGGTTGCAGCCAGCTTCAACGGCCTATTGCGAAGTGCCTGCATCCAGCCGATATAGCCCGCTCAAGGCGCAGATGAGGCAGAATATGGACAAGGCGGCACGCTACAAGGAACTGAAAGCGGAGATTGAAAGCGTGGTCGCGGGTGAGACGTCAGTCACAGCACGCTATGCGACGGCCTCCTGCATCCTGTCACAGGCCTTTGCGCCATGGTTTTTCTGGACAGGATTCTATGTTGTCGATCCGCTGAAGGATCAGGAATTGGTGGTGGGGCCGTACCAAGGCACGCTCGGCTGCCTGCGCATACCGTTCGGCAAGGGTGTCTGCGGGCATGTCGCGGCGACGCGTGAGCCAATCATCGTCCCTGACGTGCATGAATTTCCCGGCCATATCGCCTGTGACTCGGCCAGCAATTCGGAAGTGGTTGTGCCGGTGTTTGATGGTGACGGGAATCTGGCCGCTGTGCTGGATGTCGATTCAACCGAATTGGACGCCTTTGATGCTGTTGACCAAGCGGGCCTACTGGCTATTTGCGAAACGCTCCTCACCGCTTAGGCCTGCAGCGGTCGACAGAAGGGCGGTGTTTTCGATCAGTTCAAACGGCGTCTTCGAGTGCTTGATCGCGTCGATACGCAGATTGAGATTGTCTTCGAGAATGTCGAGCCTGCGAGCCCGTAGGCCGCTGATGCGTTTGATTTCATGGTCAAGCTCGAGCCAGATGTCGGCCTCCGGGTCGTAGGCCGGCCAATCTGGCAAGCCTTTGCCATTCGGATCACCCGTTTTGGCGAAATTGGTCCAGTAAGACACCATGCGCTCAGTGAGGGTATCGTCATCACTCGTGGCAGGCAGGAAGCCATTATGGCTGGCAAAGACGAACGGGATTTCGGCCCCGTGGTGCGCGCCGAGCGTTTGGGACTTGCCGGGGGGCGTACGACTGAACTGGTAGAGCCAGGTCGGTTCGCCGGCAGCAACATTGGCCTTGGCAAGGAAGCGTGTATGAACGCCGAACCAGTCATCCCCCAGCATTTTCTCTGCGCCGCGGTCCCAGGTTTCGAGTGAAGTCATCCCATAGAGTGCCTGCAGGGCTTTTGAGGAATTTACGCCAAATACGCCTTCCAGCATGGCTTCGCGTTGGTCGAGTGAGCCGGAAATGTTCGGCAGCAGGGCGGTAGGTGACTTTCTGTCAGGATAAAAAAGCGTGCCCTCGTCTGCGTTGTAGCCGGCGAGGACCGGCACGCGATTGGCGCCGCCATCGCGGATGGCTTCGCCGATGGGGAGGGGCAGTACATCGCCGTCCACGGTCGGCAGGAAGTATTTTACCAGATCCTGACGAACGAGAACCCGGTCGATGATGGCGCCGGACGGGATGGCGCGCAGCCGGTCGGCCGTGGCGGTCCCACCAGCAAGTGTCGACAGGAACTCAACGCCGACTTCCTCGGAACTCTGGACGTTCGGAAGGGCGGAGTGTGAGAGGTGGAGCGCGTTGTAGCTGCTGACGCCGCTCTGCAAGATGGCTTTGTCGTAAAGGCCGTCTGCCCGGGGTGTCGCCATCAGCTCACTGACGGATTGCGCGCCTGCGCTTTCGCCGAAGATCGTGACATTATTCGGATCACCGCCAAAGCGGGCGATATTCATCTGTACCCAACGCAGTGCAGCGACCTGGTCCAGCAGGCCATAATTTCCGGATGTCCCAGCTTCTTCGGTCAGGGCGGGATGCGCGAGGTAGCCGAACGGTCCAAGCCGGTAATTGATCGTCACCAGCACGACGCCGTTCTCGACGAGCCCGTTTGCCTGATAGAAGCTCTGCGAGCCCGCGCCGGTCTGGTGCGATCCGCCATGGATCCAGACCATGACGGGCTTGAGGTGCGGTTTGCCGCGATTGGCGGTGCGGACGTTCAGGAACAGGCAGTCCTCAGCTTCCAGCGGGGCGGGCTGGGCGGCGAGATATTGTTTGGCGGCGAACCGTTTCCACCATGGCAGACCATTGCCGTCGATGATGCGATCAACCACTTGGTCCATATGCCCGCGAGGTTGCAGGCATTGCGCGCCGAACTCTCGCGCATCGCGCGTGATCGCGCCCCATTGTGGCGGTGCGGTCGGCGCAGCCCAGCGACGCGCACTGGCATAGGGAATGCCGTTGAAAACCTGGATTTCAGGATTGTCCGGATTAATGCCGCCCTGGATCTCGCCCTGATCGATCCGCAGGGGTTCGGTCAATACCATAGGCGGCTCGGGCTGGTTCAGACGGAACCACCCCCAAGCGCCAAGGCCCAGCAGGGCAAAGAAAAGAACGATGCTCAATCGCTTCATGAAACGAGACCCCTGCTCGTTGAGAGCAAACGCTATACCACTTGTCCGCGAAAGTCACTTCCGCAAGGTCAAACCGGACCTATCTCTCGTAGTGCATTTTCCGCAGACATTACAAGGTCTTCACTGGGCTCGATTCCACATGCCAACCGAATGAATCCATCTGTGACCTGATCGCCCCACCTTACTCGGCATTCCGCAGACGTATGCACGCCGCCAAAGCTGGTCGCTGGAACGATTAGGGCATTGTTATTTATGAACTTTTCAGCGGATTCCCGGTCCCTTAGTGTAAAGCTTACGATAGGGCCGAAATCCCGCATCTGGCGAGCGGCCACGGCGTGGCTCGCGTCGCGCGGGAGGCCAGGGTACCGAACCGACTGAACGGAAGGGTGGGATGACAGGAAATTTGCCAGAGTCAGCGCATTCTGGTTTGCCCGCGAAACGCGCAATTCCAGCGTTTCGAGCCCGCGATGGAGCAGGTAGGCGTCGAACGGACTGACGATCGCTCCACCGAGCCGACGGTAGCCGCGCACCTGGTTCATCAGCGAAGTGTCCCGACTTGCGACATGTCCGCATAGGACGTCCGAATGGCCCGCCATTGCCTTGGTGTCGGCCATCAGGACAATATCTGCTCCCAGATCCAGGGGCTGTTGGCAGAGCGGGGTAGCTGTCGTGTTGTCAGCGACCAGCAAGGCGCCCGCAGATTTGGTCCGGTCGGCTACGGCGGCAATGTCACACACATCCAGACCTGGATTGGACGGCGTCTCGATCATCACGAGCCGGCAACCCGACATGTCAGCCTCAGCCATGTCGGCGGTAGGGCACGTTGCGACTGCGACTCCCCGGGGCACGAAATGTTCGTTCAGTAGAGCCCGCACATTGTAGTACCCATCGGCATGGACGAGCACCTTGTCGCCCGGCCGCAGCACGGTATGAAAGACAGCCGCGATCGCTGCCATGCCGGAGGGGAAGAGAACGGTCTCGGCGTTTTCCAGCAGCCCGATTTCGGCTTCGACAGTCTCCACGGTGGGGTTGCCATTGCGGCCATAGAAATGGCTGCCATCGGGATCACCCGGCAGCAGGAAGGTCGTGCTTGCCATAATCGGAAGCGAGATCGGGTCGCCCTTGGACAGGCTCCTGGCGCGATGGTGCAGCAGTTCTGAAACGGCAGACGGTTTCTTCGTCACTCTGGGATTCCTCATGATGGGATTCGCGCAGACTTTGCGTCGAACCGGTCTTCAAGGAAACCGCAAACCTGTCCCGGTCCGGGATATGTAGCAGCTCAGACTTTTTCGCCGTTCAGCCAGAGGGGCCGGGTCACGATCAATTCCTGACAGAGCAGGCCAGCCTCGCGGTGGCGGGACATGGATTTGTAGTCCGGATGGTTCAGCGTGGCGATGAACGCCTTTCGGCTGGGGAAGTGATTGACGAGTACGCCGTCCCAATCGCCCTGGCCAATGAAGTAGCGCTCTGTGGTCGCGAGCAAGGTTGTGGTTCCGCCGACTTCGGCGGCCGCCTTGGTGAAGGCTTCCGAATAGCGGATGTAGGCGTCTGTACCGCTGATCTTCTCGCCATGTTCGGGATCATCCGGCTGGTACTCAGCCTTTACGCGGAATTTCAGCAAATTCACCTGCGCGACGGGCCCATCATAAGGATCGTCGCGAAACGCTCTAAACTGGTCGGCAGTAGGCTGGAAGGCTGGCATGGGCGGCTCCTCAGGGTCGTTTCTCAGGATGTTTCCTGAAATACCGCTCCGTGTAAAACAATGCCGCCGCGTGAAGCCCATGTTGCGCATCGAGGGACTCATAAGCGAGAAACTCTTCGTAGCGCATCTCCACCACTTCGATTTCTTCATTCGGGTCGAGCGACTGGACCTGCGTCTTCTGGCAACCTGTCGCGAGAAAATAGTGGATCTGGTTGTCCTGGATCGCCGGGTTGGGATAGCAGCTGCCCACCGGGATCATTTCATCGGCCGAATAACCGGTCTCTTCCCGCAATTCGCGGCGGGCCGCCATCTCCGCATCAGTCTCGCCGGGATCTAGGACACCGCCGGGGACACCCAGCAACACGATTTCGCCGGCATGCCGGTACTCCCGGATCAGAACGATGTTCCCCTCATCCGTGATAGGGATGATCGTGGCCCAATCGGTGAATTCCAGCACATGATAGGCCGGGACCACATGCCCATCCTCTCGCTGGCACCGGTCGGTTCTGAGGGAGAGGAACTTGTCCTTGAAGGTCTGGCGGCTCTCGAGGATTTTCCAGGGTTTGATCATGGCGTCTGTCTCTTCAATATCCGGTTTAGAAAAGACATACGCGTCTGCATGAGGTGGCGTTGCAACGCCTCTCCGCGAATGCCGTGGCGCTGGCCGGGATAAGTCATCAGGTCGAACGGCTTGCCCAGTTCCTGCAGTTTGGCCATCACCCGTGTCGCATTGTCGAAAGTGACATTGTCATCGGCCATGCCGTGGAGGAGGAGGAGTGGGGTCGAGAGGTTTTCCAGATAGGGGAACACGCTGGAAGCCTCATAACCGCCTGCATTGGTCTGCGGCGTGCCCATGTAACGCTCCGTATAGAATGTATCATAGAGGCTCCAGTCCGCTACAGCTGCCCCTGCCACGGCGGCGGCGAATGTGCCGGCGGGCGCCTGCAGGAGGGTCATGAGAGTCATGTAACCGCCATAGGACCAGCCCTGAATGGCGACCCTTTCCGCGTCCACGAAGGATTGGGCCTTAAGCCAGTCAACGCCTTTCATCTGATCGCTCACTTCGTGCAGGCCGGTCCGATGGTGGATCACATCCTCAAATTGCTTGCCGCGGTTCCATGTGCCGCGATTATCGAGCCGGAATACGAGATAACCCTGCCGCGCAAGATACTGGTCAGACAGGCTTCCCCAGCTGTTCGTAACGGTCTGGACGTGTGGTCCGCCATAGACTTCGATGATGGCAGGGTAACGGGTCGCGGGATCGAAGCCGGGAGGTTTCAAGAGCGAGTAGTGGAGTGCCTGGCCGTCATCCGCTTTCAGGGTGCCGAAATCTGGTGTGACATGGTCGGCCAGGAACGGGTGATAGGGATGGTTTTCGTTGAGGGCGTTCTCCTCAATCCATGCGATCAGCTTCCCGTCTATTGAATAGAGGCCAGTTTGCGACGGGTGGCCCGGAGACGACGATGTTCCAACAAAGGATTGCCCATCCGGCGCCATGCTGATGGACCAGGTCTGGCCGAGGGTCGTAATACGGTCGATCCTGACATCGTCCGGAGCCGTCAGGGCGGCTATCTGGGCGCGGTAGAGATGGCGTTCCAAGGGAGTGTCACGAAAGCCGGTAAACAGGATCTCGGGCGCATCTATGTTGACATGCTGGATGGCATCAACGACCCAGTCGCCGCCTATCAAGGGTTTGGGATGACTAGTCGATGGCGGCAGGCGGCTGATCTGGCGATACCCTTTCGACTCCTCCGTGACGATGACGCCCAAGGGGCCTATGCTTTCGAAGTCCGAGGACAGATTTATCCAGTGAGGCTGTTCATCCAGCTTGGAGACTGTTGCCTCATACAGGCGCAAGCCCTTGTCGGCGGGATTGAACACCATGAACTGGACCATCTCCAATTGCGTCTGGGCGCGGTTGACCCGTTGCACGAACAGGCTGTCGTCGGTCCAGTTCACGCGCGCCAGATATTGGTCGGTCGCGTGGCCCCAATCATTGCGCCGCCACTGGATCTCGGACACGATACCGGTTTCCACCTCCAGGACGAACAGATCGATGATGGCATTGGGCCGGCCCGCGCGCGGATAACGTTGCTCAATGACCGCCACATCGTCGGCGGAAATGTCGAAGCGCGGTACAACGTCTACAGGGCTCTCATCCACGCGCGTATAGGCGATATATCTGTCGTCGGGGCTCCACCAATAGCCCGTATATCGGCTCATCTCTTCCTGAGCGACGAATTCGGCCACCCCATATGAGAGGGCATTGGCAGGATCGGCTTGGGGCGACAGGCGTTTTTCCGCGCCGTTCGCCAGATCAATCATCCAGAGCGCACCCTCGCGGATGAAGCTGGCATAGGTGCCCTTGGGAGAAATGCGGGCATCATAGTCGAAAGCATCATTGTCGGTGAGCTGGCGTGTCTGAGGGCCGTCCTTCGTCAGGGTAACGAGATGCAGGTTCCCACCGAGCGGCACCAGGATCGTGTCTGCCGTTCCCCAAGAATAATCGAGAATGCCGGTCTTGCCGGCGGTGCGCTTGCGTTCGCGCAGCGCTTTTTCCTCTTCTGACAGGGCGATATCGTCCGGCTCGAGCAATCGGGAGTCCACCAGCAAGGAGGGGAGGCCGTTCTCAACCTCGAATTGCCAGAGATCATAGCGTTGCTGATCTTCCGGTTTGGCCTTCAAAAACGTCACGCGCCTACCATCGGGCGCGTATTTGATGCCCAGTGGCGCGGATCCGGCCAGGGATGGCGACGCAAACAGGCGTTCCAGGGTCAGTTCTGTCATGGAGGGAAGAGATTCCTCGGGAAAGAAGTGCAATCGTTTGAAGTTTTTTCGCTTCGGTGTGTATTTGCCTGTCAGGAATGCAGATTCAACGAATACTGCAAGGTCGAGCTGTCACCCCAAGTAAACAGTCGTTTCAACTTTTGTGCGGCAAAAACTGCCAAAACACGCTATGCAGGCAGCGGTTTATGCATATCGTACGGGCATGGCGGAAGGGGATGTTCTGTTCGAACAAGCGGTCGCCTTGCTACTGGATAGCGAGGGCGGAGAGAGCTTGATGAAATCCGCGGCGCTGATGCGTCGGGCTGCGGATTCCGGACACGCTGCAGCTGCAAACAATTTCGGTGCGATGCTTCATCATGGTCGCGGGGTCCATCAGGATTTCGCCGCCGCCAGAGCCTATTACGCACAAGCGGCCGAGGCGGGTCTTGCGCCGGCCATGTTCAATCTGGGGTTCATGAAACTGCGCGCACTGGGCGGTGAAAAGAACGAAATCGATGCCCGGCGGCTCTTTGAACAGGCTGCACATCTCGGCGAGGTCAACGCTATGACCTATCTTGGGGTCATGATGATGACCGGGGCAGGGGGACCGAGGGAATTCGAGACCGCGCAATCCTGGTGGGACAAGGGCGCTGAGTTGGGCGACAATCGTTGCGCGTTCAATCTCGGAATCGCCCATGCCGGGGGGCACGGTCAGGACCAGCCTGATTTCGTGGAAGCCTGGCGCTGGTTCAGCCGTGCTCAGGACATGGGCAATCGCAGCGCCGAGACCGAACTCGAGCGCCTTGCCAGCGTCTTGACGGAAGATGAGCGTAAGCGGATCGAAGGCTGATCGCCGGCCACCTGACCGATCTTCAGTCGGTTGATTGCGCTTGCCCGCTTGATTTTCCCCGGCGCGCGCGCAAGTACAACGCGTCTCACACCCGTTTATACAGGAATACCCGCCATGGCCGGTCCCCAAATCGTTTTCCAAATGCAAGGCCTGACCAAGGCCTATCCTGGTGGGAAGAAGGTGTTCGAGAACATCCACCTGAATTTCCTGCCGGATGCCAAGATCGGTGTCGTCGGCGTCAACGGCTCAGGTAAGTCGACCCTGCTGCGGATCATGGCTGGCGAAGACAAGGATTTTCAGGGCGAGGCCTGGGCCGCAGACGGTGTGAAAGTCGGCTACCTTCCTCAGGAGCCGAAACTCGATCCAGAGCTGACTGTTTTTGAAAATGTGGCCACCAAATGCCCTGAGAAGCAGATGCTGGACCAGTTCAACGCGATATCGGAAAAGCTGGGCGAGGACTATTCCGACGAACTGATGGAGCAAATGACTGCGCTGCAGGAGCAGATTGATGCGGCCGATGCCTGGGATATCGACTCCAAGATCGACATGGCCCTGACCGCGCTCGGCTGTCCGGACAATGATGCCGATGTCTCCGCGCTGTCAGGCGGTGAAGTTCGCCGCGTCGCAATATGCCAGCTGCTGCTGTCGAAGCCTGACATGATCCTCATGGATGAACCGACTAACCACCTCGACGCAGAGACCGTCGCGTGGCTGCAAAACTATCTGATCAACTTTCCGGGATGCGTCATCCTCGTCACTCACGACCGTTACTTCCTTGATGACATCACCAGTTGGATTCTTGAACTCGATCGGGGCCGCGGCGTGCCTTTCCAGGGCAATTATTCCGGCTGGGTCGAACAGAAGGCCAAACGGATGGAGCAGGAGGCGCGCGAAGAAACCGGGCGCAAACGCACGCTTGCGAAGGAATTGGAATGGGTTCGGTCCGGCCAGAAGGCGCGTCAGGCGAAATCCAAGGCACGTATCAATGCCTATGAGGAAATGGCCTCGCAGGCAGAACGGGAAAAGGTCATGACCGCGCAGATACGCATCCCCCCTGGGCCCCGCCTCGGCGGCGTGGTCCTGGAGGCAGAGCATTTGCGCAAGGCTTTCGGTGACAACCTCCTGATCGAAGACCTCGACTTCAAACTGCCGCCCGGCGGAATTGTCGGCGTTATCGGTCCGAACGGGGCAGGTAAGTCGACCCTGTTCAAGATGATCCTGGGGCAGGAAAAACCGGATGAAGGTAGTCTGCGCGTCGGCGATACGGTCAAGATCGGCTATGTTGACCAGAGCCGCGACAAGCTGGATTCGGACAAGAATGTCTGGGAGGAAATTTCGGGCGGAACGGATGTTATCGACCTTGGTGGTGTGGAAGTCATGTCGCGGGCCTATGTCGGCGCCTTCAACTTCAAAGGCACCGATCAACAGAAAAAGGTTGGCCTATTGTCAGGCGGTGAGCGCAATCGCGTCCATCTCGCCAAGATGTTGAAGGGCAGCCATAACCTGTTGCTGCTCGATGAACCGACCAACGACCTCGATGTCGAAACGCTTCAGGCGCTGGAAGAAGGCCTCGACAATTTCCCGGGCTGCGCGGTGATCATTTCGCACGATCGCTGGTTCCTTGACCGCATGGCGACCCATATTCTCGCCTTCGAAGGGAATTCCCACGTCGAATGGTTCGAGGGGGATTTCTCGTCCTACCTCGAAGACAAGAAGCGCCGTCTCGGCGAAGATGCCGTCAATCCGAAGCGACTGAAATTCAAGAAGTTCGCTCGCTAGCGAATTTTGAGAGGCGGCCCGTTATTCAACGGGCCGTTTTTCGTCGAGCAGGTCTTCTTCACCGGTCGCTGCGCGTTCCTCGGCGACGATCTGGTTTAGATGGCTGTCTGGTCTCACGTCGGCAGCCTCACGTTGTTCTACAATGCTTTTTTGTTTTGGCTGCGACGGCGCCGTGTCTGCATTGCCGGTCCCGGTCGCAACTGGCTGTGCAGTTCCAGTATCGAACCGCAGGCGGTAGATCGGCTCGGGCAAGGTAAAGCCTTCCTGCTCCAGCACGTCCTTGGTGGCGCTGATTGCAAGTCCGCGAGCCTTGCCGAAATTGGAGTCTCGCTGGTCCACCCATCCCATGAAGCGCAGGACAATATTCGAATCTCCAACGGTCTGAATGTAGGATTCCGGATCGGGCTGTTCGAGTACGTAGGGCAAAGATTTCAACGTATCCAGGCCGAGCTGCATGGCAGCGACGGGATCGTCATTTGCGTCAACGCCCAGGTCAAACTCAAAACGGCGTTCCGGATTGCGCGTATAATTCAGGATGACGGCCTTGAAGACCGTCGAATTTGGAATGCGCAAATGATTGCCATTGAGCGTCATCAGGACAGTGGACCGTGACGTCAATCGTACCACAATGCCTTCATGCTCATCGATCACAACATGTTCGTTTGCCCGGAAAGGCTGGCGAATGCTCAGCATGATCGAGGAAATGTAGTTTTCCAGCGTGTCCCGAACGGCAAAGCCGAGGGCCAGACCGATCACGCCTGCGCCTCCCAGCACAGTGCCCAGCAACGTAGTTGCCCCCATCACATTCATGGCCACGATCAGGCCGATCACCACCGCGATGATACGGCTGGCCCCGGCGACAAGGTCCGACAGGAAGGAGTTAGGCATGATCCGCCGCCAGAAACCCTTCCATGAAGCCAGCAGGTGCCCCAGGAATGAAATGATCAGAAAGGCCGTCAAGGCAACAGCCAGCAAAGGTATTGATCGCACGATCTGATTTACCCGCGTGGAAGTGGTCTCAAGTATGGGGCTGACATTGTCTCCTACGCCGACTGCCTGCTCGATCCGGTTCTGGATGGTGACCACTCCCTCAATACGCAGCGCGATCTGCTCGGCACGATCAGCTGTTGCGGCATTTGTGGTTGATCCCTCCAGCGTGACCACGCCGTTCCGGACACTTGCGCTGATGTTCTTCAGCTCATCCACTTCTGCAAAAATATTCTGGATCCGATCCTCGATCCGTTCGTCGCCGGACGTCGTAGGAGGAGTGACTGCGATCAGGTCTGACGGTGCGGAGGGTGATGCTTCACGGCTTTGGGGCACGGCAGAGGCCGCATATGTACTCGCAACGAGCGCGAAGATCGCCGCCCGGAATGTCACGGCGGCGAAATTAAACGGGGAATGCGGAAAGACGGGCATCTGGATATTTAACCCACGACCCGGAAGGGAGTTCCCAAAGCGCGCTATTTGCAGCGGCGATGACCGTTTCGTCCCGATGGTCGCTTAATTATTAAGCACATTGCTGAACGAAATCTGGAACAATCCCGAATATTGTTAATGTTCGTAAACAACTTACCTGAATCTGCTTGCGGCGGCATCGATAAACTTTTTAACTTTTAAGGGGGGCTAAGACGCCTGCTTGGCTTTTATAAAAGACGAGTACGTATCGTTTTTGGGGACGATCGATTATGACGCGTTCGGATATATCTCAGGAGAAATCCTCGCCTGATGCAATTGTCATCGGTGCGATGCGGTCAGGGACGACAGCGCTATATCGCGCTTTCCTGAAAAGCGTGATGGTTGCTGTTCCCGAATGTAAGGAAACCGATTTCTATCTGAGCCAATCAAACTATTCGCGCGGGACGAACTGGTATCGCAGACAGTTTCGCAATTCGACGTTGCCCTGGATCGACTTCTGCCCGAATTACACCAAGCGGGACGTGTTTCCGTGTGCGGCGGCGCGGATCTACGAAAATGCCCCCAATGCCAAGCTGATATTCATCGCCAGGGACCCCGTCGCGCGTGCGGAATCTCAGTACAAGCACACTTATATGCATTCCGGGTCAATGCCGGCGCCATCGGAAGTGTTTGATACGAGTGAGGGCGAGCACATCCTTATGGTCAGCAAGTATGCCTACCAACTCGAACCGTATTATGAATATTGGTCCAAGGACGATATTCTGGTTGTCGATTTCGATAATCTGCTCAATCAGCCCTCCGCGGTAATGGAGAGGATTGGTCAGCATATTGGGCTTTCCCCCTCGGCCATCGACAGCCTTGGCAGTTTACCGATCGCGAATACCGGGGAAGACTTGCGCAAAATGCCCAGATGGTGGGGGCAGATGCGAGATACTTCTATCGGCCGGTATGTCCGTGCCCATAGCCCTCGGGTTCTGATCGATTCCATGCGGTCTGCCGTGAAGGCCGACAAGGCAATCCCCGTTCCGGAGTTCGATGACAGGCTCCGCTCGGTCCTTGCAAAGAAGCTGAAATCGGATGCCGTCCGGTTCCGCGAACTTACCGGAAAGACGTTTCGCGGCTGGAGTGTGTGAGGGTCATTCGAGAAAAAGCCCTCGGCCATTCCATGGACGAGGGCTTGGTTTCATATGGAGGGGTGGTCTAGGTGCGCTTTTCCGCTTCCAGATTCCGCTTCATGCTTTCGATCTTGTCGATCAGCGCTTCGGCTGACCCGTTCGAGCGGTCGAGCAGGGCCAGGAATTGTGCGCGTTGCTCAATTGCGAGCCAGATCAGATTCCCATCCAAATTGAGCGCGACGTCCACAACCTGGTATTTGCCGTCGCGGGTCAGGACACGCCAGCGGACATCCATGTCCTTGCCATCCTGGCGCTTGATGACCGTATTCACGATGGAATCCGTGGCCGACCGGTCAACCGAATCCTTCACGATGACTGCTTCGCCGCGATACGCGTCGAGTTCGTTTTCATAAACGGCAAGGGCATATTCCCGGAACACCTTCCGGTACCGGGTAAGCTCATCTTCCGTAAACCGGCGGGCATATTTGCCGATGGCAAAGTTCGACACCGCCGTCATGTCGGTGAACTCGTCCATATAAGTATTGAATTTTTCGGTACGCTCTTCTGCATCCAGGGAAGGATCATTCAGGGATGCCAGCACTTCGCTGGCGTTTTCCTGAACATAGGCTTCCGTCTTCACGTCTGCGAAGGTGCTTGGGGCAATCATCAGCATTGCGGCACCGGCAATTGCTAAATGTCGGTATTGGCGTTTCACATTTTCGCTCCTGTTGGTGGTCACGCCCCCGGACCTATTCTTCAAATTCGTCAAAATCAGGGAGATCGTCGTACGCTTCTTCCTCATTTATGCGACCATTACGGATTTCGGCCTGACGCTGGGATGAATAAATCCGGCGCAAGGCAATATATGGTTCGGGCTGCGCGTTCAGCTGTTTGATTTCATCATCCAGCGCGACCCGGGCATTCAGGCCCCCAAGAACACTGCGGCCGATCGCAATATGATCGTCGAGGTCCGGATTGTTGTCGAATTCGGTCCATGTGAGCGGATCCAGCGCGCGGTCGACGCCTGCTCCGAACAGATCACGCGGTGTGGTAGGGCCCACAAGGGGCAGAACGAGAAACGGGCCACTGTCCACCCCCCAAACGGCGAGGGTTTGGCCGAAATCTTCAGCGTGTTTCTCAAGGCCATTGTATCCGGCCACATCCCACAGGCCGGCGACGCCGACTGTCGTGTTAACAAGGAAGCGGGCAAATGTGTCGCCCGCGCGGTCGCCCTCGCCTTGCAGCACGTCATTCACGAAAATGACCGGAGACTTCAGATTATGAAGAAAATCTCCCACGCGATCACGTCCGAATTCGGGGGTGACTGTCTCATAGACGTTTGCAGCAGGCCCTAAGGCATATTTGTCCACACCCGTATTGAACGCGAACATCTGTCGATTGAAGCCTTCATAAGGGTCATGAATCGTGCCCGGTTCGGCGTTCTGTGTGGATGCACAGGCTCCTAGCCCCATGGCCAGAACCGCAGCAAGGATTCGCTGTGTCATGTGTTGATAACCCCGTTGTGGAGACCGGTAGATGGTGGTTAAGCGAAAGTGCTTCAACTCTCAATCTTACTCCAAACATACATAGGTGATATTTCTGTAAAGCTGTGTTGCAAAAACATATAAATCGATGTTTATATGATTAAATGACCTTGCAGCTTTCATCCATGATCGAATGCCTCCGCGCGGCGGGAGAGCCTACGCGCCTGAGAGTGCTGGCTCTGTTACGGCAACGGGATTTGTCGGTGGGAGAACTTGTGCAGGTTCTGGAACAATCACAGCCCCGTCTGTCACACCATCTCAAGGCACTGACGGCAGCAGGCTTGGTGGAGCGCCTGCCGGAGGGGTCGTTTGTTTTCTATCGCGCATCGACGGCTAAGCCCGGCAAGGCTTTCCTCGACTCGCTGTTCGCGCAACTGGACAGCACTGAGCCGGATTTCGCCCGCGATGCTGAGCGTCTGGATGAAGTAAGCGCCGCGCGGGCCGAATCCGCTGAGGCTTATTTTTCAAATATTGCCGGCACCTGGGATCGGTTGCGGTCTCTACATTATCCCAATGATTTGATCGAAAGCGCGCTTCTGGAGTTGGCAGGAACAGGCCCGTTTGACCGCGTGCTCGATTTCGGCACTGGGACGGGTCGCATGTTGAGCCTCTTTGCGCCGATAGCGGCAGAGGCTGAGGGAATCGATCTCAGCCACCACATGCTGACGGTTGCGCGGTCGAACCTTGAACAGCAAGGCGTGCAAGGCGCGCGCGTCCGTCAGGGCAATGTGACGGCGGTGCCGTTCGATAATGATTGCGCTGATGTCGTGATCATCCATCAGGTCCTTCATTACATGGATGCCCCGAACCGGGCGATCGCCGAGGCGGGCCGTGTTCTGAAGCCGGGCGGCCAGCTGCTGATCGTGGATTTTGCGCCGCACAATTTGGAATTTCTTCGCGCTGAGCATGGCCATCACCGATTGGGCATGTCGCACGACGCCATGAAAGCTTGGGCGTCCGATGTTGGACTGGACCTTTTGGAGCCACGATCCTTCGCGCCGCCCGAAGGCGCTCAGGACGGCCTCACCGTAAATATCTGGAAGGCGGTCAAGCCCGCCAAATCCCTGGAGAATGTCGCATGAGCCCGCTCTCATCCCCCCGTAAGGCCGGTGCGCCGGCTGTTTCGTTTGAATTTTTCCCGCCGAAATCCGAGGCGATGGCCACCCGGCTCTGGGAAACGGTCGAGCGTCTTGAATCGATGGCGCCGAACTTCGTGTCTGTTACCTATGGCGCCGGGGGCTCCACGCGGGAAAGAACCCATGACACGGTCAGGCGTATCGCCCAGCAAACGCACTTGCGACCGGCCGGGCATTTGACCTGTGTTGGCGCGACCAAGGACGAGGTGTTGTCGGTTGCCGAGGATTACTGGCAGGCGGGCGTGAAGCACATCGTGGCGCTGCGAGGCGATCCTCCGACCGGCATGGGGGAAGTGTTTGAGCAGCATCCTGGCGGTTTCCGCGATTCCATCGATCTGATCGAAGGCATTCGCGAGCATCGCCCGGAGCTTGGCCGGTGTTTCGAGATTTCCGTTTCCTGCTATCCGGAACTCCATCCGGAAAGCCAGGGCTGGGACGCCGAGATCGCATTTCTCAAAGCCAAGCAGGATGCCGGCGCCGACCGGGCGATCACGCAATTCTTTTTCGAGCCGGAAATCTATTTGAACTTTCTCGAAAAGGCGCGGGCAGGAGGCGTGACCATGCCCATCGTGCCGGGCATCATGTTGCAACCCAATTTCAACGGGTTGAAGCGTATCTCGAAACTCTGTGGAGCCTCACTGCCCAATTGGTTGCACGAGCTCTATGAAGGGCTTGATGAGGATAATGAGACGCGCGAACTGGTGACGGCCAATGTTGCCGCAGACCTGTGTCGGAAACTGTCCGATGAGGGCGTGTCTGACTTCCATTTCTACACGCTGAACCGAGCAGGGCTGGCATTGTCGACATGTCGCCTGCTCGGCCTGAAACCCAATCCGGCAGAGGCAGCCTGAGCCATGACCAGACAAGATCGCATCAATGCCCTGAAAGCGGCAGCGAAAGAGCGTATCCTCATTCTCGACGGCTCGTGGGGCGTGATGATCCAGCGCCGGGGGCTGGAAGAGGCTGACTATCGCGGAGATCGCTTCAGCGAGTCTGCCTATCCGGGCCAGATGAAGGGCAACAATGACATTCTCTGCCTGACGCGACCAGATATCGTGAACGACCTTCACAATGCCTATTATGGCGCCGGCGCGGACATTTCCGAGACGAACACGTTCAGCGCGACGGTCATCGCGCAGGATGATTACAAGCTGGACCCGCAATCGGTCTGGGACATCAATTTTGAGGGCGCAAAGCTTGGCCGGGCCGCAGCGGACGAGTGGACGGCAAAGACGCCGGACAAGCCGCGTTTTCTTGCCGGCTCCATCGGCCCACTCAATAAGATGTTGTCCATGTCGTCGGATGTGAACGATCCAGGCGCGCGGTCTGTGACCTTTGATGAGGTCTATGAAGCCTATCGCCAGCAAATCCGTGCACTGAACGAGGGCGGGGTCGATCTCTACCTGATCGAGACAATCACGGACACGCTGAACTGCAAGGCCGCGATCAAGGCGATCATGGATCTCGAAGAAGAGGGCATGGACAAGCTGCCAATCTGGATTTCCGGTACAATAACCGACCGGTCGGGGCGCACATTGTCCGGCCAGACGGTGGAGGCATTCTGGAATTCTGTCCGGCACGCGAAGCCATTTGCGATCGGGTTCAATTGCGCGCTTGGCGCAGACCTAATGCGCCCGCATATCGCGGCCTTGTCGCGCGTAGCCGATACGCTGGTTGCAGCATATCCGAATGCCGGCCTGCCGAATGAGATGGGCCAATATGACGAGCAACCGGAAGAGACGTCCAACTCGGTCGGTGGCTGGGCGAAGGATGGCCTCGTCAATATCCTTGGCGGTTGCTGCGGCACGACGCCCGAACATATCGCAGCCATCGCAAAAGCCGTTGAGGGCGTGAAGCCCCGCAATCCTGCGCCAAGCAAGCATACGATGCGTCTGTCCGGGCTCGAGCCGTTCGAGGTGACTTCGTGACAGGCAAGTCCGTCGAGGTCGGTGATCTCTTCATCTTTTACGGCTTGTTGAAACAGGGCGCGGCCGGGCAACCGGCAGATCTGCCGCTGGACAGCGCGGGTACTTTTGGCGCGCCTTGCCGGTTCCGCGCGCACATGGTCGACCTTGGGGGCTTCCCTGGAGTCGTAGAGGGCAACCAACTTTGCCATGGTGTCCGCTGGAAACTCAGCGACACGACCATCATGCAGGCAATCGACGCCTTCGAGGACGTCACGGAGGACCCGGCAACCAGCCTATACCTCCGCAAGCAAATTCCCCTGATGGATGACATCGGGGCCGAGTCGGGCGAAACCGCCTGGATATATTGGTACAACCGGCCTGCAGACGGATATCCGCCTGTGGCCGATGGCAACTGGCCGCTTGAGGCCGGGAAAACGAGAAAATGACAGTTTCAGCTTCCCAATCCTTTGTGAACGTTGGTGAACGTACCAATGTGACCGGATCCGCACGTTTCCGGAAAATGATCACCGAAGGCCGCTATGCGGACGCGGTTGAGGTTGCGCGCCAGCAGGTCGAGAGCGGTGCGCAGGTCATCGACGTCAACATGGATGAAGGCATGCTGGATGGCGCGGAAGCCATGCGGACATTTCTGAACCTGATTGCAGCCGAGCCGGACATTGCCCGTGTTCCGGTTATGATCGACTCTTCCAAATGGGAGGTGATCGAGGCTGGCCTGAAATGCGTTCAGGGCAAGGCCATCGTCAATTCCATTTCCATGAAGGAAGGTGAAGAGACATTCCGCAAGCAAGCACGAGCCTGTCTCGCTTATGGTGCGGCCGTCGTGGTCATGGCGTTTGATGAGGTTGGCCAGGCCGACACCAAAAACCGAAAGGTAGAAATCTGTCAGCGTGCCTTCCGTATCCTGACGGAAGACGTCGGGTTTCCGGCAGAAGACATCATCTTCGACCCGAATGTGTTCGCTGTCGCCACCGGTATTGAAGAACACAATAATTACGCCGTGGACTTTATTGAGGCGACGCGTGTAATCCGCGAGACCTGTCTGGGCTGCCACATCTCGGGTGGCCTTTCGAATGTGTCGTTCAGCTTTCGGGGCAATGAGCCCGTCCGCCGGGCCATGCATTCGGTCTTCCTCTATCATGCCATTCCGGCGGGTATGGATATGGGCATCGTGAATGCCGGCCAGCTCGACATTTATGACGATATCAAGCCGGACCTGCGCGAGCGAGTCGAAGATGTCATCCTGAATCGACGCGAAGATGCGACCGAGCGACTGATCGAGATTGCGGAAGGCTTCAAGGGTCAAAAAGGGAAAACGACCGAGAAGGATCTGTCCTGGCGCGAAGCGCCCGTCGCAAAGCGCCTTGAATACGCGCTCGTGCACGGCATCACTGAATACATTGATGCAGACACCGAGGAAGCGCGCCAGTCGGTCGATCGCCCGCTACACGTCATCGAAGGCCCGTTGATGGACGGCATGAATGTCGTCGGAGACCTGTTCGGGTCAGGCAAGATGTTCTTGCCGCAAGTGGTGAAATCCGCGCGTGTCATGAAGCAGGCGGTCGCTTGGCTCGAGCCTTACATGGAAGAGGAAAAACAGCGCCTCGGCACGGTGGACGTCTCGAGCGGTAAAGTTTTGATGGCGACTGTGAAGGGCGATGTTCATGACATCGGCAAGAATATTGTGGGCGTGGTGCTGGCCTGCAATGGTTATGAGATCCTTGACCTGGGCGTCATGGTCGCGGCGGAAACCATTCTGGATACGGCCCAAAAGGAAAACGTTGATATCATTGGTCTTTCGGGATTGATCACGCCTAGTCTGGACGAGATGGTCTATGTGGCATCGGAAATGGAGCGGCGCGGCATGAAACAGCCGCTGCTGATTGGGGGCGCCACAACCAGCCCGGCCCACACGGCTGTAAAGATCGACCCGGTAATCCGGACTGCGCCAGTCGTGCATGTGTCGGATGCCAGCCGCGCGGTCGGCGTGGTCAGCACATTGCTCAGTGAAGATGACAAGCCTAGCTTCGTCACGCAGACCAAGGCGCGCTATGAGCGGATGCGCGAAGCCCGCGCCGGCGGTCCGCCCAAGCCGCGTCTGCCCATCGCTCAGGCGCGTGACGCGCGTCTTAAACTGGATTGGGCAAACTACACGCCGCCACAGCCAACATTTGAAGGTGTGCGGACATTCGAGGATTTCGACCTCGCTACGCTCGCGCGCTACATAGACTGGACTCCCTATTTTTCGGCCTGGGACCTTGCGGGACAGTATCCTAAAATCCTTGAGGACAAGATTGTCGGTGAAGCGGCCACCGGCCTGTGGAATGACACGCAAGGCATGCTGCAACAACTGATTGGCGAGGCTTGGCTGAAACCGAAGGCGGTTGTGGGATTCTGGCGGGCTAATTCTGATGGCGATGATATTCGCCTCGACAATGGTGACGTGTTCCACACGCTGCGCCAGCAAATGGTGAAAGACAATTCCCGCGCCAACTTCGCGATGTCTGACTTTGTCGCTCCGGAAGGCGACGACTGGGTCGGCGGCTTCTGTGTGACGTCTGGTCCGCAGGCTGAGGAGATCGCTCAAACGTTCGCCAAGAAGGGTGACGATTATTCTTCTATCATGGTGAAGGCGCTGGCCGACCGGTTTGCCGAGGCCATGGCTGAATACATGCATGAGCGTGTTCGCAAGGAGCTCTGGGCCTATGCGCCAGACGAGGATCTCTCCACTGCTGAACTGATCAAGGAAAAGTATCAGGGGATCCGCCCCGCACCAGGCTATCCAAGCCAGCCGGAACATACGGAAAAGGAAACCCTGTTTCGACTGCTCGAACCGGAGGAGCGGATCGGTGTGTCACTCACCAGCAGCTTTGCGATGACCCCGGCGGCCAGTGTCTCCGGTCTCTACTTCGCCCATCCTGACAGCGTTTATTTCGCGGTCGGACGGATCGAGAAGGATCAGGTCGAGGACTATGCCCGGCGCAAGGGATGGGATACCCGCAAGGCCGAACGCTGGCTCGCGCCAATCCTCAACTATGACCCGTTTGCGGTCAGCTAGTCCGTTAGATACGGAACGGGTTCGACGAGTTGAAAGCCGGGTGTTTCCGACGCGAAGTGGCGTAGCCAGTAATTGTGGCCTGATCCATAGACAACGACGATCCGATCGCCTGGCTCCGCGACCTCAATGATGTTAGCGAAGATTTCGGCATTGCGCGCGAACCAGCCATAATTGAGGGCTGCGCCCGCATGGTCGTCCGCATCCGACAGGCTGAGCAGGCCATAATAGAAATCCGAATGCATCTGCTGGATAGTTCCTGGATCATTCTGACGGGCAAGCATATCTGGAATGGACGTCGTGGCTTGGTCGCTCATCATGTCTGCCGCCTCAGCCTGTATGTCCTCAATCATGCTGGCAAGTATGTCTTCTTGTCCGGTCCGTGCAGCGAAGGCCTGGACGCGCTCGAAGGGAAAATACTCAATCTCGCCCTCATGCTCGTCCACCGCATAGACTCGGTCGGTTCCCGCCAAGTGCGCGACGCGGTAGCCGATCTGGACAATCTCGTTGCGATCCCTGGACAAGTCGTCCGGCGTGAAGTCGGCAAACGCGGAATCGCGCCCGCTCTCGGTATGGCGCGGCTTCTCGATTGCGATCGCGGTCGGGTGAAATTCCAGAAGCCGCCTGGCCAAATCCTCCAATTCGCGCTGACGCGTCGTCGCCAACACGTCATCTGCCTCCATGTTCACCACGTCGAGGCCCGGATTGTCGAAATGATGGGTGCCGAGCACCATGATCTGAATCGGGTCTTCCGACTTTTCAGTTTGAACCGTTTGGGCACTTGCACAGGCCGCCACCAGAAACAGGGCCAGGAAAGGAAATTTCATGTCGCAACACTCCTCTTTCATGAAAGGATGCGCCGACTCGGCCGATTGGATGCAGGCACGTGAAATTTCCGTGTATCGGGTAGGTGCGGGCATTCCTCGGCTGGAATAGTCCGCAGGACTCGTATAGGGGTATGTCAACCTTGTCATCGGGAGGGCGGAATGACTGGAAATCGACTGATTGGTGAGAACGCGAAAATTGTCGCAACACTCGGCCCGGGCAGCCGCTCGCCGAAAGAAGTGCTCGCGCTGGCTTATGCGGGGGTAGACGTTTTCCGCCTGAACTTCAGCCATGGAGAGCACAGCGCACACAAGGATGCGCTGGACGCTGTGCGCGCAGCCGAAAAAGAAACGGGCCGCCCGCTGGCCACGCTGGGAGACTTGCAAGGCCCCAAGGTTCGCGTTGGCTCACTGCCTGGCGGCGAATTGCGGCTGCGCTACCAGAAGGAATATGCCGTCGTTGCGGCGGAGACGACTGAAGCGGAAGACACGATTCCCGTCCCCCACGCAGAGATTGTCGAAATCCTGGAGGAAGGGGATGTCATCCTCGTTGATGACGGCAAGCTGATGTTCACAGTGATGCGGGCAGGTGAAAATCCGATGGTGCGCGCCGACGTGCCGGGCAAACTGACAGACAAGAAGGGCTTCACGGTTCGCGGCAAGGCGCTGCCAGTGCGGGCCCTTACTGAAAAGGATCGCGCCGATCTGGATTATGCGCTTGAGATCGGGGTCGATCTGGTCGCGCTCTCTTTCGTGCAGACGGTCGAGGATATCGAAGAAGTGAAGGCGATCATTGCCGGGCGCGCACCGCTGATTGCCAAACTCGAAAAGCCAGCGGCGATTGCGAATCTGGAACCTATCGTCGCCGCAGCCGACGCTGTGATGGTGGCGCGGGGGGATCTCGGCGTCGAATACGCGCCTGAAGATGTTCCCGTGATCCAGCGCCGGATTGTCCGGTGTGCCCGCGCGCTTGGACGGCCGGTCATCGTGGCCACCCAGATGCTGGAATCCATGATCGAGAATGCAGCCCCGACGCGCGCCGAAGCCTCCGATGTGGCCACGGCCATCTATCAGGGAGCGGATGCGGTCATGTTGTCAGGCGAAACCGCTGTTGGCCGCCACCCGGCCACAACCGTATCGATCATGTCTCGCATCATCCGGGCGACCGAAGGTGCTGAAGACTATCGCCGGTCGCTGGAGCAATTCTCCGGGGATACGCCAGCGCAAACGGCCATCGATGTTGTGGCCGAGACCGCCCAAGGCATGGCCGAAGCCGAAGGCGCCACAGCGCTGGCCTTGCGCACGGGCGCGTTCGACCGTCTTGCTCGCTTTGCTCGGGTGCGCGGCAGTGCCCCGATCCTGTACGGATCACTCGATGACCAGCGTCTGCGCACAGCCTGCCTGCTCTGGGGTGTTCACCCGCAGAGACTGAATGCCGGAGCGGATTACTGGTACCGTGACCTGATGGATGCTGCCGGGCTCGATGGGCGTGTAGCCTATGCCCGCTGGGCCGGCGACACTGAGCGGTTCGCGTGGGAAGTGGGCGTTGGCAAGGGCCTGAACGGTGAGAAGATTACCGGCGTATGATCAACTGGCTCTGCTTGAATTCATAGGAGTAGAGTTCGCCCAGATAGGTCATGCCAAGCAGGGATTGCTCCAGCCCGTCCCTCAGGATCATGGCGCTGACCTGCTCGACTTCGACCTGGCCAATCCGGATGTTGTCCAGCGTCACGGCGGCGCCATAGGTGATGCCGCCAGCGGTTCGGATTTCCCAGCGATAGTCCAGCGACTCTGGCTTGAGTCCAATCCGCTGTGCGTCGCGATAGGTCAGGGCAACCGTACTGGCGCCGGTATCGACCATGAACTTCACGGCCGTGCCCTGGACTTCGGCGCGCGTCCAGTAATGGCCATCGGCCTCGCGGTCTATGATGGCCGCGTCGGCATAATTTACGGATGTACGCTTCTTGACGGGCGCGGGTGCGGGCTCTGGCTGCATAGCGGCCAGTTCTGCCTGGTGTTGCTCCAGGCGGGGCACAAGAAACATGACAACGGTGGCCGAAATCAGGATGGCTGCAGCAAGTCCGGATACAAGGGTTCGTTCAACGGACATGGCGATTTCCTAGCGTTTGCCGAGCAATTCAAGCCGGGCAATACGTTCCGGCAGTTCGGCAATGACCTTGTCCCGACCAACCGGCCCAAGCTTCACCCACCCACCGATTTCCTTCAGCGAGCGTGCGCATCCAAGGCACAGGCCTGTAGAGGCGTCTACAGCGCACACTTTGATACAAGGGGATTTTATGGCTTGAGTGGTCATCAATATAGGTTAGTCAGCACTACAGTGTTCGCATATATATCTCACGAACAGGGTAACAAAACCTTGTCGCAGGGAACACGCGTTCTCTGCTATAAGATGAAATCGATTTCAAATGGATAGGAGCAATCTGCCTTGAGTGAGCCGGCCCAAGAAATGTCTCCACTGGAAGACGCACGTTCCCTGATCCGTGGTTCCGTCGATCTCGACCCGGCGCCCGGCCAGAAAGTGCGGGCCGCATTGCTCGAAATGGGCCGTGAGGGCGATTTTGGGCGTCTGGGTGAGGCGGCAGAATGGCTGGCCAATTGGCAGCATCGCTTTCCGCCGCGCATCGAGAACCCCGTCCTGGCGGTATTTGCGAGTTCTCATGGGCTCCAGTCGGAAGGGGTTTCGCTCTCCAGTCCGCAGGATACGCGCGCACATGTGGATGCCCTGCGCGAAGGCAAGGCCCCACTATCGGCTATCGCCACACAGGCTGGCGCGGCAATCCGGGTGTTTGATCTTGCCATCGACCAGCCTACGCCCAGCATTGCGGAAGGTCCCGCAATGACTGAGCGCGAATGTGCGGCGACAATCGCCTACGGGTTCGAGGCCACTGAGGAAAAGCCGGACTTGCTTGCGCTGGCGGTGTCCGGGGCAGGGGTCGGCACGGCCGCCGCCGCGATTGCCTGCGCCTTGTATGGCGGCGCGCCGGATTATTGGGTCCGGCCCGACAATCAGTCCACGGCGGACCTCGTCGAGCGGCGGGTAGATGTCGTCTCACGTGCCTTGACGCTGCATCGCGGACATTTGTCCGATCCGCTGCAAGTCCTCAGGTTTCTCGGCGGGCGCGAACTGGCCGCATGCGTCGGTGCGATCATCGCAGCGCGCCATCAGGGCATTCCGGTTGTTCTGGACGGATTTGCTACGACAATTGCCGCCGCGGTCGTGCATTCGGTCGACCCGAAAGCCATCAGCCATTGCATTGCCTCGCATGTGACGCGGCGGCCGGCGCATGAGGCAGCCGTTGAACGCTTGGGTCTTCAGCCGCTCCTTCAATTGGAGTTCCAGACGGGTGGAGGACTGGGTTCCGCTACGGCAATTGGCTTGCTCAAGACCGCGTGTGCCCCTTTCATTGCTGAGCCTGCAGAGGGAAAGGCGACCTGACGCGACGAGAACCTGACGTTTACGCGCACGTCACCTTGCCTTTAGCCAAAAATGGCGGAATTAGAGGGGATAAGTACGATGCGCATCAAGCGCACAGTGAGGAGCCGTCATGAATCTCGATTTTTCGCCGGAAGAAATTGCCTTCCGCAATGAGGTTCGCGAATTCATTCGCGAAAACTATCCCAAGGAACTGGAAGGTATTGGAACGCGTGAGGATCTCACGCGCGAACAATTCCTCGCCTGGCACAAAGTACTCGGTAAAAAGGGATGGTCCACACCGGCATGGCCCGAGAAGTATGGCGGCACTGGCTGGACCTCCACCCAGCGCTATATCTGGTCCGAAGAGAATGCTCGCGTTGATGCGCTGATGCCACTGCCGTTCGGCGTCGCGATGGTTGCTCCGGTTATCTACACGTTCGGCAGTGAAGAGCAGAAACAACGGCATCTGCCTGGTATTCGGTCCGGCGAAGTCTGGTGGTGCCAGGGCTATTCCGAGCCAGGCGCCGGTTCCGACCTGGCCAGCGTGAAGACGACGGCTGTACGCGACGGCGATCATTATGTGATCAATGGCCAGAAGACCTGGACCACGCTGGCGCAGCATGCCGATTGGGGCTTCTTCCTCTGCCGTACGGATCCGAACGCGAAGAAACCACAGGAAGGTATCAGCTTCATCCTGGTCGACATGAAGACGCCAGGTATCGAAGTAAAGCCGATCAAGCTGATCGACGGCACGCATGAAGTGAACGAGACATGGCTGACGGACGTACGCGTTCCGGTCGAAAACCTCGTCGGCAAGGAAAACGAAGGCTGGACCTACGCGAAGTTCCTGCTTGCGCACGAACGCTCCGGCATTGCTGGCGTGGCGCGCTCCAAGCGGGGCGTTGAGCGCCTGCGCACGATTGCGTCAGAAGAACTGGTGGACGGCAAGCCGCTCATCGAGAGCCAGGACTTTGCGCGCAAGATCAGCCAGTTGGAAATCGACCTCACCGCGCTCGAGTTCACGGAACTCCGCACATTGGCGTCCGAAGCGGCTGGCAAGGGACCGGGGCCTGAAAGCTCGATCCTCAAGGTGAAGGGCACCGAAATCCAGCAGCGCCTGACCGAACTCACACTTGAAGCCGTCGGAAACTATGGTGCGCCTTATGGCTACGGCATGGAGAATGCCGGCAATGAAGGCTTTGGCGTTGGTCCTGACCATGCGAACTTCGCAGCTGAGACGTATTTCAACATGCGCAAGACATCGATTTACGGTGGGTCCAACGAGATCCAGCGCAACATTATTTCAAAGATGATCCTCGGCCTTTAAGGCACACGAGGCAGGGAGGATAGAAGATGGACTTCAATTTTACCGAAGAGCAGAGCATGATCCGCGACAGCCTCTCCAGGCTGATCCGGGAACAGTATGATTTCGACACGCGCCGCAAGGTGATCGAGTCCGAATCTGGCTGGCGCCCTGAAATGTGGGCCCAATTCGCAGAACTGGGCCTGCTGATGGCGCCGTTCAGCGAAGAGGATGGCGGTCTCGGCGGCGGTCCGATCGACGCAATGGTCGTGATGGAAGAGTTCGGAAAAGGGCTCGTCGTTGAGCCCTACGTGCCGAGCGTGGTGTGCGGGGGCGGTTTCCTGAAGCGCGGCAACGACGCACAGAAGGAAGAGTATCTCAGCGGCGTCATGTCGGGTGAGACGATCTTCGCTTTTGCGTATGCAGAGCCGCGCGGCCGGTACAATCTGGCTGACCTCGAGACCACAGCCAAGAAAGACGGCGCCGACTTTGTCCTGAACGGACACAAGGCTGTTGTCATCGGCGCGCCATGGGCGACCCACTTTATCGTGACGGCTCGCACATCGGGTGACCGTCGTGACAGTAAGGGCGTCTCGGTCTTCGTTGTCGCCAAGGATGCGCAGGGTGTCAGCACCCGCGATTACCCAACGGTCGACGGCCGTCGCGCATCGGAAGTGTACTTCGAAAACGTGTCGGTTGGGGCGGAATCCGTCATTGGCGAAGTCGACAATGGTCTGCCACTGATCGAAATGGTGACCGACGAAGCCATTGCTGCCATCTGCGCAGAAGCCTGCGGTGCCATGAAAGTGGCGCATGCGATGACGGTGGAATATTCGCGCCAGCGCAAGCAGTTCGGTGTGCCTATCGGCAAGTTCCAAGTGTTGCAGCACCGTATGGTCGACATGTTCATGGAACATGAGCAGTCGATCTCCATGACCTACATGGCTACGCTGAAAATCGACGAAGACGAGATCACGCGCAAGAAGGCCGCCTCGGCTGCCAAGGTGCGCATCGGCCAGGCAGGCCGCTTCGTTGGCCAGGAAGCTATCCAGATCCATGGCGGCATGGGCATGACAGACGAGCTGGCTGTCGGACACTATTTCAAGCGCCTGACCATGATCGATTCCGAGTTCGGCAATGTCGACCATCACCTCAAGCGCTACACCGCCTTGACGGAGATGGATCTTCCGGCAGCAGCGGAATAGGCGGCAGAGTCCAGTAACTGGGCAGTCCGAATACAGACGCCCGGGGCTATTTAATAATTAATATTCGCCGGTTTTATTCCGGTGCCGAGGCCCGAAACGCACTTTCAGCGTTTCGGGCCTCTTCTTGTGTGTTGATATATTGGGAGAATATTTCGGGTATCCGCACTTCAAAGCGGGTCTAGGGTCAAAATTCCTCGTTAATTCGCTCCAATTTGCCCGACTTTGATTACTTGACTGACATCGTATTCCCCTATGAAGCCCTCACTCTTTGTTAGAAAAGTGGTATGGGTCTTGCTTTGGGACCTTTGGTAAACATGCCGGTTCGAGCAGCCGGATTACATAATCCAGGGAAGAGGTGGAAATGTTGTATACTAAGCGGGTGAGCCTTGCTGGAGTCGCGACGGGCGCTCTGATCACGGCGATGTCTGGAGCTGCCTACGCTCAGTCGAGTGATTACTACAGCCGGGACAAGTACGAAGCGGTCACGGACCGCCAGCAGCCGGAATATGATCCCGAGCCCATCAGGCTTGGCGCATTTACGGTAAATTCCAGTCTGTTTGCCGGTCTTGGCTATACCAGCAACGCGCTGGGCACGGCCGATGATGAGGAATCCGACGTTATTGCCCGCATCGGCGCAGACGTTGCGGCGCGCACCAATTGGAGCGTTCATGAAGTTTCCGCCTATGTCTCGGTCAGCCGTGACGAGTATCAGGACTTCAGCGACCAGTCGGCCAATGACGTCAACACACAGCTGCGCGGTCGTCTGGACGTAACACGCGACGTCGCCCTTGGCGGAGCGGTGTTCTACCAGCAATCTACCGATCAGCGGTCTGACCCGTCCAACACGTCCGGATTGGGCGAGCCGATTGAGTTCACCCGCACCGGTGTCGAACTGAGCGCGAATTATACCAATGACCGTATTCGCTGGACGAACTCTGCGACCTTTGCGGAAGTCGATTATGATGACACGGTGACGCTTGGTGGCGTTCCGATCGACCAGGATTTCCGCGACCGGTCTGATACCTCGTTCAATTCTCGTCTCAGCTATGCCATCTCGCCGAACGTGGCCGTCTTCGGCCAAGGTGTGATCGAACAGCGCGAATACGATAACACGCTCCTCGTCGACGGAGCGGAGCGGTCGCGGGATTCAGATTCCTACACCGTCTATGGGGGTGTCGACTTCGAGCTGAACTCGCTAATCCGCGGTGATGTGGCTGTTGGTTTCCTTTCCGAAGAGAAGGATGACGACTTCTACGAGGACACCGATGGTTTGGCTGTAGACGCGAATGTCGAATGGTTCCCGACCCGCCTGACCACGGTCAGCTTTAAGGGGGCGCGTCGGACAGTTGACAGCGGCATCAGCGCTAGCGCCAGCTCCATCCAGACAACTCTGGGAGCCCGCGTTGATCACGAACTGTATCGGAACATTATCCTGTCAGGTTACGGCGAACTCACCAGTTATGAGTATGACGGGATCGACCGGGATGATGATGTTACCGAATTCGGCGTGATCGGGACCTACAAGATGAACAAACGGGTTCATCTGAACGCATTTGCGCGTCGCGTGGATCGTGACCGGAGCGGCGAGGCGGTTTTCGGGGACGAGAGCTTCACTGCCAATCTGGTTGGCCTCTCCATCCGCATCTATCCGTAACCTGAACATGGGCGACCGGTCTCTTGCCCGGTCGCCTTCCACCTGCCAACCTCAATCAGCGGTATAGTATCTTGACCAAGACATTCAGTTTTGAACTCCCGTCCCAGGTTCCCGCAGAAGCGGAGACTGAAGACAATAATATGCCGACAGATCTGAAGTCTCTACTGGGGGCAGTGTATCGGCGTTTCTGGCTGATCGCGCTGAGCTTTCTGGCGGTCTTCACGCTGGTGGCCTATTCGACGTTCAACCAGACACCACTCTACCAATCGAGTTCTGTTGTTCAGCTTGATACTGAACAGCAAAACGTAATCGACTTGGGCAGCGTTCTCAGCGGCCTCGCGGTCAGCACGGCGGTGATCGACACCGAAGTGATGATCATGAAGTCGAAATCGCTCCTGACGAAAGTTGCGGTCAAGCAGAAGCTCACCGAGGATCCGGAGTTCAACTGGACCCTTCGGGAGCGCAAACCCAGCGCGCTCGGCAAGGTGAAGAACCAGGTCAAATCTCTCATCGGAATGGACACGCGTCAGGTTGATCCGTTTGAAGGCATGAGCGTGGACGAGCGCGAAAGCGCAATCCTTGATAGTGTGGTGGATACCCTGATGGGGCGCGTGGGCGTCTCACGGGTCGGCACGACTTATTTGATCAATGTCCAGGTCACGAGCACGTCTCCCGAAACTTCGGCCCGTCTCGCCAATGCCATTGCCGACCAATACCGCGTGCAACAGCTTGAGACCAAGCTGGACGCCACCCGGCGGGCCACGGAATGGTTGTCGGATCGCGTGTTCGCCTTGCGTGAGGAAGTCGAAGAAAAAGAAAATCGCGTTGCCAAGTTCATTGCCGACAATGACATGGAAACGGCCATGGGCAACACGCTCACCGAGCAGAACATTGCCTATCTGACCACGCAGAAAACACAGGCTGAAGTCGAACTCAACCGGGTGCGGTCGCGCTATGACAGCATGCAGCGCCAGATCAACAGCGGCGCCGGTGTCGACGGGATTTCGGAAGTTCTGGAATCTCCGCTGATCACCAGCCTGAAGCAGCAGCTCTCTACCATTCGCGGTCGCGTAGGCGATCTTGAGACCCGCTTGGGTCCACAGCACCCGGAACTTATCGGTGCGCGGGCAGAGCAGGCAGACATTGAACGCCAGATCGAAAACGAGATGAACCGCATCGCCACCAACCTCGAGAATGAGGTGCGGGTTCGTCAGGATCAGGTGGGGCGGCTCCAGTCCCAGATCAACAATTCGAATTCGAAGCTGCGGGGCAATAGCCTTGCCATGGTCCGCCTTCGCGAACTTGAGCGTGACGCTGAAACCAGCCGCGTCTTGTATGAGGAGTTCATCTCCCGGTCGAAGGAAACCCGCGAGCAGGATGGCCTGGTCCAGCCCGACGCTGTTATTCTCTCGAAGGCCTCTGTTCCGAAGTTTCCAAGTTCGCCCCGCACAATGCTGAACCTTCTTATCGGGGCAGTACTGGGCGGACTCTTGGGTGGTGGGCTCGCCATCATGGCCGAAATGTTCGACATGAAGATTTCGTCTTCGGAGGACATCGAAAAGAAGCTTGCCCAGAACGCTCTCGGAACGGTCCCGCTGATCCGTACCACCAATGCGCTTGGTTTCTCGCAGACCAATCCTGCAGATTACCTGATCGAGAATCCCTTGTCGGCATTTGCCGAGAGTATCCGCTACCTTCGCGCAGCGATTGCCTTCTCTGATCTCGACAGCGAAACCAAGACGGTGGCAATCACCTCGTCCTTGCCCGATGAAGGCAAGACGAGCCTGACGCTGGCCCTCGGCCGCATGTCGGCCATGTCGGGCGCACGCACGCTGGTCATTGATGGTGACTTCCGCCGCCGTCAGCTTACCGATGCCGCTGGGCTAAAACCGGAAATCGGCTTCATCGAATATTTGTTTGGCGCAGGCCAGCTTTCTGATGCGATCTCCAAGGATCCGAAGAGCATGCTGGACATCCTGCCGCTGTCGCTGACCGGCCATACGCCACATGACGTGTTCGGAACCCGCGCCTTTGATGATCTTCTTGTCCGCCTGCGGTCCATGTATGACCTGATCCTGATTGATACCGGCCCACTGCTGCTGATGGCAGAGGCGCGCGTGGTGGCGGGCAAGACCGACAAGGCGATCCTTGTTGTACGCTGGCGTCACACGAACCGCTCGGCTGCCCGCCAGTCGCTGGCGCTCCTGAGATCCTTCAAGGCTGATCTGCTCGGCGTGACACTCAATATGGTGAACCTCAACCGCCGGCGTCATTACAGTGACCCAGGCGCCGGGTATGATGCCTACCGCAAGTATTACCAGATGGAGACGAAGCCCTCTCTGTTTGGCTTCATGCGCCGGGATCCGAACAAGCCGAAGAAGGGCGAAATTCGTCCGACAGCGATCCAGACGCCGCCGAGCCTCGCCGAGCACAGCACCGAGTCTCCTGAGAAGATTGACGCTAACTGAGGCGTGATCCGGAGAGGCCATGGGAATGGTCGTTCCGTCCACCCGAATTGGATCGAGCGATGACGACGATTGCTTTCTTCGGACACGACGCGGCAGATGCCGCCGTGCGCCGGCGGGTGAAATCGTTCACCGGCGATGGCATGCGTGTGATCGGTTTCATGATGCGTCGCCGCGATGTTTCTCCCGAATGGCAGAATGTCGATCTTGGTATGACGCGGGATGGCGCGTTCGGTCAGCGGATCAAGCGGATTTTCGCGGGCGCGCGGAAGGCAGCCGCGCAGAGAGACTTGCTGGAGCAGGCTGACGTCATCTATGCGCGAAATCTCGATATGCTTGCCTGCGCCTTTCTGGCCAAACGCCACACCGGCCTGAAAACACCGGTCATATATGAGAGCCTTGATGTGCATCGCCTGCTGACGCGCGGCGATGTAGTGGGCCGGATTTTCCGCGGCCTTGAGCGATCTCTGCTCAAACGGACCCGGGCCCTTGTCGTGAGTTCACCGGGTTTTCTGAAAAATCATTTCGAGCGTCACTATTCAGGCGATTTTACAGCCTATGTTGTGGAAAATCGTCTGAGTGCAGACAGTGATTTTGGTCCTCGGCCAAATGCTGTCGAGCCGCTGGCTAGCGCAGTAGAGCGGAAGCTCGTTTTGGGCTGGGTTGGCATGCTGCGGTGCCGACGGTCGCTGGATCTGTTATGTGCGCTCGCCGACGCGTTTCCTGACTCGTTGGAAATCCGCCTGCATGGCATTCCCGCACGCACCGAAATCCCCGTTTTCGAACCGGAGATCGACCGTCGTCCCAACATGACCTTCTTCGGAAAATTCCGATCCCCGGAAGACCTTGCCGACATTTATGCGTCGCTTGATGTGGTCTGGGCAGGCGACTTCATGGAAGCAGGATATAATTCGCTCTGGCTGTTGCCGAACAGAATTTATGAGGGCGGCTATTATGCGACCCCATCGATTGCGCCTGCGGGTACCGAAACCGCCGCATGGATCAAGCGGAATGACTGCGGTTTCATAATTGCTGAACCTCTGGAGCAATCGCTTCCAGACCTGGTAGGACGCTTGTTAGGGGATCGGGGCGAGATTGCTGCGTTTTCCGCGCGCCTCGCCAGTTTGCCGGATGAGTTCTTCGTACAGCCAGCGGGGTTCATGCGGGACGTGATCTTCAACAGCCTTCGTAATGAGGTCGCGGCATGAACATAGTGAGCCGCATTCCGACGGATCGCGATTCCTCTCTCGTCATGGCGAAGGTCTATGAAGAGCCGAGGAAGATTCCCTATTGGGAGCAGGCGCTGATCTCTCTCTGGTTCCTGAATTCCTTTGTGCCACTGCCGCTCGAAACACCGCTGCGTTACCTGATGGTCCTGTGGTTCCTCTGGCTGTTTGCCCTGCATAAGGAACAGGTCATTCCGATCATGCTGAAGGCGTGGCCGCTTTTCCTGCTGCCGATCTTCGGACTCATATCGGTTCTATGGTCACCCTATATGGGGGCCGCGCTGAGGAGTGGGGCGCTGTACTTGCTGACCCCGTTCGTCGCGGTCATCATCATTACGAGATTTGATATCTCGACCATACTCAGATGCATGTTCTTCGCCGGTGTGATGGCCATCATCGTGTGTGTGCCATTCTACGATACGATGCCGTATGGCGGGCCATACCCGCAGAAGAACTACTTTGCCCAGCAGATGCTGTTCGTGGCCCTGCTCAGCTTCATGACCCTCCTGAACGAGAAATCCTGGCCATGGACACGCATGTTGGCCGCCTTGATCTTCCCAATTTCCCTGATCTTCATGTTGCGAGCGCCGTCTGCTACCGCGCTGGTGTTTGCGGCCGTAGGCATTGTCGGCCTGTTTGCGGTCAAATTCGTTTGGGTGGCTATCAGCAAGGTGCGCCATCTCCGGACGATCATCTTTATTCTAGGTGCGAGTGTCATTTTGTCTGGCGCCATGATCGTACTCAATCAGACCAACCAGACATATCTGACGGATTTCCTCGGGGCGCTTGGCAAGGACACGACCTTTACTGGCCGAACGCATATCTGGGCAGCGGGGAACATGGCAGCCCAGGAGCGCCCCATCATCGGGTTGGGCCTGGAAGGGTTCTGGAACCCTGCTAACGGTGCTGCACAGTCCATCAACGAAATGGATTTCAAACCCTACGGAACGAAGCTGACCTTCCACAATGCCTATCTCGAAGTGCGCGTGCATCTCGGCTATATCGGGCTGGGTCTGTACCTGCTCCTATGGGCGTGGTGCGGCTATCGCTTGTTCCGACAGTTCTTCAAGGAATCTTCCCTGGAAATGTCAGCTCTGCTGGTGTTTGGCGCGATCGTGTTCATTTCCACGTTCACCGAATCGTTTGCTTGGGCGAGCTTCAACACACCCTTGAACCTGCTTTATCTGGGGGCTCTTGCAACCTTGTCACCGATACGGCGGGTCTTCGTGAGCAGGGTGCCAGTGTATCTGAACTCGCCGACCGGATACGCCAAGACGTGATCGAACGTGCTGCCGGTCTGGCGGTGGTGATTAAAGAAGGGTGGCGATCAGGAAAATGATGCCAGCCCAGAGTGAAGCGCTCAGCCCGACAATCAGCATGATGCGCAGCCAGACAGGCCACTTGGCAAAATCCTCGATATCGGCATTTGTGGTCTGCCGGTACTCGCGGATAACACCGGTTTCGGTGGCCAGTTTCATCATGGACTGAGTCCTTACAAGAGACGGATTCACCTCGTTCATGGAACGCATATAAGGGGACCAAACCTTAAGACGGATTTAAAAGGCGTGGACCATTCAACGAGCGTTCATCCACCATATGCAGGGAGGAATCGGGCGAGAGTGTGCGAATTTCGTGGTATTCTAGTTCAAGCCCAGCTTACGCCGCACCGATTGTATCAATTGTGCGATGACGTGGAGGGAGGCGGGCGTTGAATAGCCGAATGCGGAGAGCGCCAGACGCGGATCTCTTGCTCGTACGCCATCAATAATCGACCACATGGCGGCCTCTTTTTCGGAGTATGCGCAATGTTGCTCAAGCGCTCTTCGGACCTTCGGATCAATACCATCACGTTTGGTCATTTCACGGGAAATTTTTGCCAACCGGCGGTGATCTCTGCCGCTTTGGGAATGTGAAGCAGATCCTGCCCGTTGCACGAGGTAGTACCCGCAAGGGTCGACAAGCCACGCTTTTGTTCCATTGAGGAGAAGCCGGGTGTACAATTCGAAATCCTCTCCAAACCGGAGATCATTTCGGTAGGGCTCCAACCCGGTAGATGCTTTCTCCCTGTTGATGAGAGGCTTCAGGAAGCCAAGCTCGGAGCGAGGCGTTTCCACATCGTAGGAGCGCTCCACGAAGAGGGCTGCCGAGAGCTCGACTGGCCCCTCCGGCTTCTCAGGCCACAGGTTTCGTTCCACCTGTTGTGGCGTACTTTCCATTGATATGAAGAGATTGTCCGCAATCCAGTCCAGACCATTGCGTTGAGCTATTGCCAGAAGTTTCGAAATCCGGTCAGGCAGGATCAAATCGTCGCTGTCTAGCGGCGAGAACCATGCCGCATCGCTGAATGCCAAAGCGCGGTTGCGCGCGGCTGACGGCCCCTGATTGACCTCCTGTCTGAGGACAGTGAGGCGATCATCGGTCCCAGCTATTCGAGAGGCTCTCGCGAAGCCATCATCGGTCGAACAGTCATCAACCACAATCACTTCGAGCGTATGGTCTTGTGGCAGGACTTGGTTAAGGGCGCTGCTGATTGCGCGCTCTATGTTCACCGCATCATTGTAGAGCGGTATGACGATGGCGATTTTGCGGTCATCCAGTTTACGTGACACAGATCACACCCCGCCTTCGGGCTGTGCTGAGCCAGGAGTGCTGCCACCGTATTCGGAATCCGACGACTGCGTGTTCATGACGGTCCTGATCGCCAAGTCTTTCTTTCCAGACGCCAAGTATATCAACGCCTTGATCCGCTTGAATGTCGTTCGAGGGGAGATGATGAGCAGGACTGTAGGATAGGTGACCATCCCCAGGGTGATTGCGATCAGAAGCTTGGCAATATCGCTATAGGTTGCGGGCAGGTAAATCGATGCGAAATAGACCGCTGTCGCCATCAGGATTGAGGCAAGAAATGCAAATGACCCCGCAAAGACCTGCTGCCGGATAGAGAAGCCGACCACCGTCTGAACGGCAATGGCGCCGAGCGCCCAGCCGAGCATTTTCTGTCCCCAGACCAACCACATAACCGCTTCCAGACCATATTGCGCTGCGAGGGGGAGCAAGACCATTGGCAAGAGACAGGTCAGAGCAATCTTGAGTACAAGGTCCGGCCGTCCAACACCCTTCAGGACACCAGCGTCGAATGTTGCTGTTGGGCTTCGAACGCCAATCAGCAAGGCAATCTGAATCGCCCCGGTTGCCGCAATCCATTTTTCGCCAAAAACGATTGGGACCATAAGTGGTGCGATGGCGATGGCTCCCAGGAATGCAGGATAGGCAACAAAGGTCGCGACAGTGATCGCGCCCCGCTGCATTCTGTGCAGGAGTTCGCGATTGTTCTGGGAAATCGAGGCGAACGGCAGGGCGATCGCGCCAAACGGCGAGATCAGGGCGGTGCCAGCTTGATCCTGCACTCTCAGGGCGAGGTTGAACATTCCCAGGGCTGCAGGCCCCAGAAAGATGCCAACCACGGCGCGCGGGATGTTTATTTCCAGCACGGTCGTGATGCGAATACCAAGCGTTGCCAGATTGTAGGCAGCCAGATCCCTGATGTCCTGAGACGAAAACTTCAGGGAGGGAAGCCACCTGTCGAACCAGCAGAAAGCAAGCATCCGCACCATCCGCCTGGCCAGTTCCATGATGATGAGCGCCCACGCGTTCTGGAGAAGTATGGCCATGACGATTCCGACGACGGCACCGGTAACGGTGCCAATCACGTCAATCCAGGCGATCTGCTTGAAGGCGAGCCGACGCTGCAGATGTGCGGCTGGTACCGCGACCAGGGAGCTGAGAAACAGCCCGAGGCCCATGACCCAGAGATAGGGCGCAAGGTCTTCCTGTCCAAAGAAGGCCTCAAGGAATGGCGAACCGCATACAACGGCGATGTAGAATACGAGCGCAAAAAATAGTGAAAGGGCGAAGACCGAGTTGGAGTGACCGGGGGTCATTTCCTTGCGCTGGATCAGGGAGTCACCGAGACTGTGGCAGGCAATTGCCTCGGGAATAGCCAGCGTAACTATCACGAAGCCATAAATCCCGAAATCTGTGGGGTCGAGCAATCGGGCGAGGATGACGAGCGATACCATACTGCCCGCGAGACCGGCCCAACTGCCCACGGCGCTCCAGGCAGCTGCTTTCCCCGCAGATTTCATCAATCCTTGTGTCATTTAACGGTCTCTTTCCTGACGACCGTTCCATGCCGACCTGGTTTTCGAGGGCAGGTCCAGCAGCAGCGGGTCCGAGTGTGTTCGCGTTCCTCCATTGATAACGAGTGAGCACGCCGTTTGGCGAGACACTCGTAACAGAGCCGTTTGGTAAATACCGACATCGCCGAAGCCCAAACTTGCTGTAAAACCAGAATGCAGATGTGCGGACCTCATAAAAAAATATTCAATGAAATCATGTGTATATTTGAGGCGCGCGGCATAGCCCTTCAGGCTATGCGCTATATATTGGAGCACGACCTGAAGTATCGGATTGTCCCTAATCTCCACCATCAGTTTTGGGCAAATACGCGCGACTTTGATCATGCGTATGCCAAAATCGCCTGCCAGCGATACAACCTTCATCGACAACGTCCCCATGATTGGATGTCAAATTATGCCAATCTCTTAGCAAGAAGTACGCCAGCCATCCTCCTTGCCTGCGGCTGGGTTTCTATACAGGTGCTGCCGCAAGCCACGCGGGAAGGCTTGGCCCGTGATATTCAGCTCAGACTACACGAAACATTCTAATCCCGTGTCGCTGACACAGCTCTCCTGAGAATCCGCTCTTGAAGATAGTCGCTCGCTTCAATGCCCTGGCGAATGGCATAATTCGTTCCGCGGTCTTCGGGATATATTTGTGCCATCGTGAACAGGAAGAGATTGTCGAGCGGCGTTTCATGAGCAGGCAAAATATCTGAATAGTGCAGGCTAATCGCGCCGACCACCTTGTTCGCTTCAACGATTAGGTCATAGACCTTTTGGACAGGATAATCTCACCGCCCGCCTGTTCAATTTCGCTGACCATCGCCTGTGTGAGTGCGGTGAACCCTCCTTTGAAATAGGAAAGCATTTCGCTGCCATCCTTCGCGCGGCTGCCGCCTCGCAGCGCCATACAATACCTTTTTCCTGAGACGAGCTTGGTTTTTCAGTGGATATGGCGAAGCCTGAGCCGTAAATTGATTGTCTCCGTTAGTTGCAGAAACGGAGACGTGTGTTTTGGCATGACATATGCGGTATCGTGGTGCACGTGTCCCAGATGAGCAAAGTTACTATGTCCGAATTTCCCCTGGTTGCGATCTTTACGCCGGTCTACAATGGCGATGAATTTCTGGAAGAGACAATGGAGTCGGTTCAGGCCCAGACCTATCCGAACCTGCTTCATATCGTAGTCAATAACGCGAGCACTGACCAGACACCGGAAATCATATCCAGATATCTCAACCGGAAAATTCCGGTGCTGGTGCATCGAAACGAAGAAACCCTGCCTCAGAGAGACAATTGGAACACTGCGGTGGGGCTGGTTCCCGAAGAGGCTCGCTACATCCGTTTGCTATGTGGTGATGATACGATCACTCCTGACTCGATTGCCGAAATGGTTGCTGTCGCCGAGACCGATCCCGACATCGGCGTTGTTGGCTGCCTGCATGACTGCGCCGGCGCCGTCCAGGATTTCGGCTGGCCCGAAGACGAGACGGTCATTGATGGCATTGAGGCCATCCGGCGGATTCTGCTGGGTGAGGGGACTCTGATGCCCATTCAGCTATTGGTTCGAAAATCAGTTGCCGATACGCGGAAGCCCTTGTTTCAACCGCCTTTGGGCGGCGGCCACGACATGGACGCCATGCTGGATCTTTTGACCCGTTCGAAGTTTGGCTTCGTTCACAAATGCCTTGCTTTCACGCGCATTCATGAGAATTCCGTGACTTCACTCACATATAATGCGGCGTCACGCTCCTGGACGAGCGATGCCATGCATTTCATGACGACCTACGGCCCGAAGGCTTTTGGCAAAGCCTATGGGGAGCAATTGCTACGGTTTCGCAGATATTATGTGCGACGTATTCTGCGCTGGCGCCGAGAAGGTGGAGATGAGAAAATGTTGTCTCGCCATTTTGAAGCGCTTGAGACGGCGGGATGGACATTCGGACCCGTTTTGATCGCTGACGCCACCGCCGATTGGGTCTTTCAGCGGTTCGGACTTCGGTCGAACTGGACCGGCTACCCGGGATGGCAGTAACCCGGCCATGATATCCCAAGATGCACAGCATCAGGGATTTCGGTGCCGAACATTCCCTTATTGTCTTCACATCCGAATAAAATTCGGCGGCTGGGGGTGATCGTTCCGAACCGGCCAGGTACTTTGCAAGTGTTGCGATTGCGTGCTTCTTGCACATAGCGGGACCGCTCTGATGACGAGCGCAACAGAAGCGTTTCAGTGTGGAACATCTTCCGGATTTTGGGTTGCTGCGCGTCAATTCGAAATGGTATGGAAAATGCATTCTCAGGATAACTGAAACATTCCGAACGTCACGCTGCGTTGGGACATCTATGGGTAGGAGAAGTTACAGGTGGAGTTTTTCACAAAAACCGCGATGGATGCAGCGCTTCTCGCCGGCAAACATCTTCTGAGCGAATACAAACGCCACCATATTGAAGTGTACGGAAGCGACACACTGTCCATCTCAAACCGGGGCCTGACGAAGGAAATCACTTCAATCCGCGATCATGAGGCCGACAAGATTATTATTGATCTTATCACGGATCGTCATCCCGGCCATAATCTCCTGACTGAAGAGACTGGAGAAATCAATAATGGAAGCCCGTACACCTGGATCATCGATCCCCTTGATGGCAGTTCCAACTACGTAAACCACAATCCGTTCTTTGCCGTATCGGTGTGCCTTGCGTATGAGAATACGCCAATTACCGGCGTCATCTTTGCTCCTTTCATTGAAGAGATTGCGGTGGCACGCAAAGGGCATGGATGCACGCTGAATGGCCGGCGCGTCTCCGTGTCGTCCACGGCAGAGCTGTCAAAGATTTACGCCGTCGGCTGTCCGGGCGGAGACAAGAACAACCTGCGCTTCTCCAAGATGAGCTATGCGCTGAACGAGGCTATCAAGGATTTCAGAAAAATGGGATCCGCCGCGATCGAAGCCTATACCGTGGCTTCCGGTCGGGTTGATAGCTTTGTGACTCTCAACATTCCCGCATGGGACATCGCGGCTGGCGCCCTCTGCGTGGAGGAAGCCGGCGGGAAAGTCACCGATTTCGATGGAAATCCGTGGAATTTGAATAAGACGGATGTCTGCATGAGCAATGGCATCGTGCATGACGAGGTCCTGAAGCGGGTCCAGATCGTCAATCCGAATTCGGACGTGTTTTCCGATAAAAGCTTTTTAGCCTAGCAGAGTAGCGAGCTGACCGTGCCGTACGTAATCCTGGATCGTGACACCCTTCCTGAGTACATTTCCAAACTGGCGCGTCCAATGGAAGTGTTGGGAACAGGTGACGAACTCGACATCACCGAAATTGGCGATGGCAATTTGAATTTCGTGTTCAGGGTCAGTCGACCTGGCCAGCCTGGACGATCGATTATCGTCAAGCAGGCCGTTCCGTATCTCAGAATGGCTGGCGAAAGCTGGCCACTGAACAAGAACCGGATGATTACAGAAATTCGGGCTCTTCAAACCTATAACGAGATCGTTCCGGATTTCGTGCCGGACATTTATCACGTCGACGAGAACATGTGCGTCATCATGATGGAGGATCTCGGCGCGGCTAAAGTGTTGCGGTACTCAATGATGGAAGGCGAGGTCTTCCCTGGCGTCGGTGAGGAAATCGGTAAGTTTTTGGCGGAATCCCTATTCCGAACCAGTTATGTAGGTATGCAGAGCGTTGAGCGACGCGAATTGATGCAGAAATTCGTGCTCAACGACGATCTGTGCAAGCTTACCGAGGAATTCATCTTCACATTCCCGTTCGTCAATCACGAGTCCAATTACCAGAACTCGCCGGTAAACAAATACGCTCTGGAAGTCTTGAGTGGTGACTCTGAGTATTTGCGGCGTGTCCTGAGGTTCAAGGAACTGTTCCTCAGCAAGTCAGATGCGCTCATCCATGGAGACCTGCACACCGGTTCACTGATGGCCGGGCCGAATGGGACATATGTCATCGACTCGGAATTTGCGTTTTTCGGCCCGTTCGGATTTGACGTTGGCAAGATCATTGGAAACTTCCTGATGTCGTACACATCGCATTTCCATCGGAGCGGGGGCGAGGAATACCAGAACTGGCTGCTCGGTGAGTGTGCCGCGATTTGGAACACGTTTGAGCGAGACTTCTTGAGGCTTTGGGAGACTGCACCGAACTCAGCCTTGATCTTCGATGGCATGCTGAAGCCAGAAGACCTTGCGAAATACAAGCAGAATTTCATGACGCATATTTTCCAGGATGCGGTCGGTTTCTGTGCCTGCTCGCTCGCGCGCAGAACTGTAGGAATCGCCGGCGTTGCGGACATACGGGATATCGAAGATCTCGACGTGCGCACGCGCCTGGAGAAAACCAATATCGATCTTTCGCATTTCCTGATGATGAACTACGAAAATATTCCAGATATCGAGTCCTTCATCGCCGAAGTTAAGAGCTTTTACGCTCAACTAACAATCAGATCTTAGAGGCCTTCTTATGACAAACTCTCTGCTTGGGATTATTCCGGCCGCCGGCAGCGGTATCAGGGCCAGGCCCTATAGCTACGAGATTCACAAGGGGCTGTTCGAGATTGACGGGCGTTCCAATATCGCGCGGACGATCGACATCATGCGTGATGATTTGGGAATATCCGAAATTGTCATCGTCGTGGGCTACATGGGCGGCGCTGTTCGGGAAACGTTTGGAGACGGAAAAGATTTCGGCGTCCGTATTTCCTACATTGAGAACCAGCATCTTGACCGGGGTTGGGCGTGGTCCGTCGTGCTGGCGAAGCCTTATCTGGCGAGCCGCCATGCCTGTATCATGCTCAGTGATGAATTCTATCTCGGTTCGAACCTGAAGGACATGATCTCCAGCGGATATCAGGACCAGTTGGTGACTGTGGCGGTGAAGCAGGAGAGCGATACCGAAATCATCAAAAGGAATTTCTCTGTCGAACGCAATGGTTCTCGGATTATCCGGTTGGTAGAGAATCCCGTGAACGTGCAGAATGATATTCTGGGCATGGCGACATTCCTTGTGGACCCGAAGGTCTTTGCCTTGCTTGAGCAGGAATACGACAAAGGCCGCCCTTCCATTGACTTTGTAAGCTTCGTCGATGGGCTTATTCGGGATGGGCACGATGTTGCCGCGTTCGACCTAACCGGTGAGTATATCAACCTCAACGACGTCTCCAGTCTGGAAGCGGCAAATGACATGGCAATCCGCAGGCGGCTGACAAGTGGTGAGAGCTGAGGTCATCTGACCTGGAGGGAATCGGACGCAGACGAAAATTCCTGTCGCGATCCGATGTCTTTTCGAGGCTTGTGAGTGCTGCCGCCCGCTTTCCGCATGCGATTGTTTGCGCGCGCATGGCGTTCGGCGCCTCGCAAAATCTCCCTCCATGGACTGCGCAAAATATTATCAGTTGCGTATTTGCGCTATCACGGTTTCGTCTTCAGTAGACGCGCGATCTCTAAGCATTTACGAATGAATGTGCAGGGAAGGGGGCTATTATTATCAGCCCACTTCAACATTCCTGTATTTTGCAGCGGGTGTACTGGCAGACTTTGTTTGCTTTACAGGGATATGCCTTAGTAAGGGCGGGGGAAGTGGTGCTTGATCAGACGACAGTCGATACTGCTTCGGGCTGGTTTCGCTACGTTGCGCTGACCTTTATTCTTTTGTTTGCCGTGGCCATTGCTGGCTTCAAGATCCTTGGCGCTAATTCTCTGCTTCCCCCACCGCCATTGGTTGGGACTCCCTGCATTGACGTAAAGCTGGAATTTCTCCGCTATTCCGACCTGAGCGAAGTGAATCTGGCCGGTGTCGGATCGTCCGCGACTTGGAGAAATCTCGAAATGGCGCCGTTTCTGGGCGATGATCGGAAGGTCATAAACGCGGCGCCATGTCATTTGCGGATACATGAAACCAGCTACTACACGAATTTGCTGCTCGAACTGGCGCCGCGGATCGATACGATCATCATTGTGCTCGCGCCGCGAGATTTTGAGCATTGCGAGGCAAACACAGCAGAATTCATGAATACTTGGCTGGCGAAAAGATACATTCGCCGGCAGGTGCCGGCTTGGGTGCCATTTTTGCTGAATCCGCGGCTTGGATACATTCTCTCGCAGGCCCAGCGACGCACTTCCGGAGATCCGAGTGCAGAAGAGGCTCAAAGCCTAGGCGTTCTTGATGAGTATGGCACCAGCGTTATGAAGGAGCCGGTAGACTGGAGGCCACCGATAGCGATTAACGAGGCGTGTTACGCCGCTCTGGGGCAGTTGTCGTCAGACCTGGCGGCGCGCGATGTCCAGTTGGTCGTTGCCACCATACCGACCATGCCCGAATGGGCCGATATGTTTGACCCGGACAGAGAAAAAATTGCCGCCTGGACCGAACGCGTTGAGGCAGAATTGTCGGCAACGGCTATCTTCCTGGATGGGCAGAACTATCAGTGGGAAGATGAAGCGTTTGTCGATCCCGTGCACTTGATGCCGCCTTATGCTCAGGAACTTAGTCAGCTAATAGCGCACAAGATGCAGCAAGAGAAGCCGGGCTGAGCAATGCTGTTTAACTCCTTCGGTTTCATAACGCTCTTTTTACCGGTCACGCTGATCGGGTTCTTTCTTCTGGGAAGGCAATCGAAGGAGGCCGCGCGACTCTGGCTGACGGCGTGTTCGCTGTTGTTTTACGGGTTGTGGAGTGTCGCGTACCTGTTGCTCCTCATCGGGTGGATTGCTGCGAACTATCTCTTTAGCAGGTGGATCTCGTCTGTCAGGGAAACCTCCCGCAAGCAGACCCAATATGTTTTGACGCTGAGCGTCAGCCTAAATGTACTGGCGTTGGCTTATTTCAAATATAGGCTGTTCGTTGTCGAGGGCGTTTCGGCCCTGTCGGGAATAGATTTTACCGTGCAGGCGCTCGTTCTGCCGCTCGCTATTTCCTTTCATACTTTCCAGCAAATTGCCTATCTTGTTGATTCATCGAAACCCGGTGCTCCCCGATACTCCTTTCCTCAGTACCTGTTGTTCGTGAGCTTCTTCCCGCAATTGATTGCCGGCCCGATTGTTCATCACAACGAGCTGTTGCCGCAATTCGGCAAGAAGGAGACCTTCCGTTTCGATTGGGTGTCATTCTCGGCGGGCGTCTTGTATTTTATTATCGGCTTGGCCAAGAAAGTGCTGATTGCAGATCCGCTTGAAGCACTGCATCAACCGGTCTTCACTCAGGGGGGAGGGCCTTCGCAACTGATAGATGCCTGGATCGGCTCGCTTGCTTTCGGCTTTGGGCTTTACTTCGATTTCTCAGGCTATTCGGACATGGCTGTTGGCCTGGCCCGGATGTTCGGAGTGCGTCTCCCATTCAATTTCGCGTCCCCGTACAAATCGGTTTCGATCATTGAATTCTGGAGGACATGGCACATAACACTTTCGCGCTGGCTGCGAGACCATCTGTACATTCCCCTTGGCGGAAACCGACTGGGGCGGACCCGTCGATATGTAAACCTGATGGTGACCATGCTTGTGGGTGGCTTGTGGCACGGAGCCGCCTGGACATTCGTGATATGGGGCGGGTTGCACGGCCTTTTTCTTGTGGTGAACCACGTCTGGCTGAAGCTGAAGTCGGCCTTGCCAGGATACGAGCGCTACTTCGTCATTCCCAAGTGGATGGGTATAGTCCTCACATTCCTTTCCGTGACGGTTGCTTGGGTATTTTTTGCGTCTCCTGATTTTGAGACGGCCATGCGTGTATTGTCCGGCATGTGCGGTGCAAACGGGTTCAGCGGAGACGCTGTATGGAGCCTCAAACAGGTGTTGCTCGGAGGCCCGCTAGTTGTCGAGGTTCCCGGCATCTTCGGTACCCGTACGCAGATATTAGCCCAGTACGGTCTTCTGGCGTTCGCCGCACTGATCGTCTTTTTCGCGCCCAACAGTCAGCAGATTGTTGAAGGCTTGATCGGGCATGAGCAATCGCTTCGGGTTCAATCACGTCTTCGAGCGCACTGGCGCAAGACGGCTATCCTCGCCGGATTTGTCTTCACGCTATCGTTCTTGTCAGTCGGAGACCTCAAGGAATTTGTATACTTCCAGTTCTGATCCCTGCGTCGGATCCGGATAGGCAAATAACGCATCGGCGCTTCCTGCTGCCCTTTTCACCTCTGGTCAGGCGCGGCCTCTGATAAGGGAAATGCGCTCCATCAACCAGTTTCGATGGAAAACAAAAAGCCACCCGGCATATACAAGTGCACCTGCGCTGGCGCTTGATGTTAATCTGACAATTGCTGGCCAGTCTGAGCCAAGCATATAAAGCATGGAAACAACGCCAACCATGGCAAGCGTGGCTAGAATGGCCGGCGCCATGCCAAAATAATGATGTGCGTGGTCAAGGCCGATACGGCGATGAATCAGAATATTCCCATATATCGCGATAAACCAGCTTGGTATGGACATAACGATAATGGCGGTGGCCGGGGTGACGTCTGGAATGGCAAGTAGCACGCCCACTGTGATGGTAACTGTTACAATTGTATATGTGAGAGACGTCTTGTTCATATCCAACGCAGTCATCGCGATAGCGTTGAACCAGGCGAGTGGGATCGGGAGGCTGATGATAGCGATGGCCCTGAGAATAGGACCAACCCCACTATAGGATTCAGGCAGTAGCACCGTCGCAACATCCTGCGAGATAAGCGCCAGACCGGCAAAGGCTGGAAGGGACAGGAGAGACGCTGTCCAGATGATGTTTGTATATATATTGGCTTCTCCGGCTCTGTCGCCCCGCACCTTGGTCATCAGGGGAAACCAGAGCCCCATCATCGGGCTAACGAGAGGTCCCTGAAGCGTATCGCCGATCCGGTTTGCGGCGCGTAGCAAGCCGACGGTCGCTGTGTCGTACCTTGCGCCAAACACAACCATGGTAATCCGGGGGGCTGCCTGGTTCAGGCTGGAAATTGCGAGCAAGGGAAAGAAGCGTTTCAGAAAGGGAATTGTGGCGCTCCAGTCCACGTCCCGTCCGGGAAACCAGCGTGTATACCTGAATTCGAACAGGATAACGACGGCGAGCGTAACCAGTCTCTGCGCGACAAGTGCCCATATCATGTATGGAGAAAAGACGACGGCAATGCCCACAATCCCTCCTGCGATCGTGCCGAGGATGGAACGCTGGGTCATCTGCTTGAAACCCAGATTTCGCATGATGATCGCGTCCATGATCGCCAGCCACGGAACCGCGAGGACCATCACTCCGAATATTGGCAGGAACTCTCCGACGAGTTCATATCCTTCGATCTTCCCGACAAATATTCCCAGAAGCACCATCCCAATGCTGAAGGGTAGGGCGACAAGAAAGAACGCAAGGAAAGATGTGTTCAGAGTCTTTTTACTGAAATCGTCGGCCTGCATCACCGCGTCCATACAGGCAAATCTTCCATCCATGCTGATGATGTCTGCTGCGACGGCTGCAAGAGCCACAACGCCAAATATTTCCGGTGGTAGCTTCATGGCTAGCAGAATGAATATCACAAAGCCGGAGGCCTGCGAGCCAATGAAGCCGATGAAGTTCCAGACCATGCCGAGGTGGATTGCCTTGCCTAAGGATGGCGCGGTGGAATCTTGTTGTTCATTTGTGGGGGTGTCGGAAGGGGGGGGTGTCACTGCGTTCTGACCGATTCTGTTCGTCTCTCATCCTGATCGGTGGAGAGAGTCAGAATGATGCGCCCAAAATGGAAGGCGCGACCTATCTTCCCTCGAGTGACTGCATCACGCACGAACCAGAGGAGAGCTTTGGCGAGGATCGCCGTGATTTGTACTCCGACAGGTTTGTAATCGCGCAGAGACCTGATCTGTTTTGCGACAGTGGGATCATCGATGATTTCGTCACATCCATATTTGGAAAAGACGGCCATACGAAGCGCTTCCACTTCCGGGGGGGTCAATGCCTGATCTGGCAAAAGCTGACTGGCTTGGGAATAATCCTCACAGGCAAGAGACCAGAGCTTTTTCCGCGCCATGATCGAGCCCCGGCTGATAAGTGCCTGCCTTTGTTCGGATCGGGACAAAATTGTAGAGCGGGTCGTGTTCCGAGGAAGAAAATCAGCGAGAGAACTGTCCTTGTGAATCCGTCGGAATAGGAGCTTCTGTTCTTGCTGCCAGTTCTCGGTCCGTTGGTCCGCGCGCAAGCCGCCGGTTCGAAGGCCGTCATGCTGGCGCTGCCGGAACACAATCTCCCGGGTGCCAACCCCGGGGAACTGACGCGCCAACCTCACGAGCATTTCGTAATCTTCTGAGCGTGGCAGGTCCATCTGGAACGGCCCAACTGATTTATAGGCTGTCTTGCGAACGAGCAATCCAGGGTGATGCACAAACATGTCCCGCATGGTTGCGATGAAGAACATGTCCGTCGGCAGATCCTGCCAATGACCGCAATCCATGATCTTGGTTTGGCCGGTCTTCTCGTTCGTGGAAAACCTTTCATAACAGCCGTACGAAAACCCTGCTTCCGGATTCCGGGCGATGAGGTCTGTCATGGTTTCAAGCGCATGAGGTAGAACAATGTCGTCGTCATCCACGATCCAGATAAGGGGATGCTGAGCGAGTTCGATGCACTGGTTTAACGTGTCGGCTTTACCGGAATTCTCTTTTCGCAAGTATCGCACGCGGTCGCTATAGGCTGACATGCGCTCTGGAGTGTTGTCTGTAGAACCATCATCTGCGACGATGATCTCACCTGGAGCCAGCGATTGTGAAAAGACACTCTCCAGTGTTTCCACAAGATATTCCGCCCGGTTGTAGGTTGGAATAATGACGGTGGTGGTCAAGGTATCGGTCATCAGTCGCTGCGTAGAGCCATGAAGTTGAGCTGCGTCTTGACGTATCGGCGAAGCAGTTTGAAAAAGTTTGTTTGCGCCTTGTGATTTATCTCTTTCCAATAAGGGGTATGCCGCAAGTATTTGTAATAGCTCCACGGATACGGGTGGTAGGCATCGACCGACCATGGTTTGTTATGTTCTGTGTAGTGAATTATTTTCGGGCGCCGGCCGGTCGGGAATGCGCTCGCGTCGGCATAAGCGGTGTGATTGGGCTCCTGCAATACCATACAGCGTTGGACATTCCAGGTGGGATCCAGTTTCATCCAGTTATCCCAGAACAGGATATTGAGGATGCATTGATCTCCAAAATTCAGATCGTCCCAACGATTGAGCATGAGATCGAAGGCCGGTTCAAATACGTTTTGTGACCGGATGTAATCTAGGTCGAACAAGAGCACGCCCGCATTGAAGTACCCTCTCTCGGACGCAGGTAAATCCCAACGCTTGGCAAACCCCTTGTAGTCGACCATCGGGTCCTGCACGGCTGCAATTGGATGCCCCTGTATATCGGTATTCCAGAGCTCTCGAATGTCGCGAAGGACGACGAGGTCGGAGTCGAGATAAAGCACTTTGGAGGTGGTGGCGGGCAACAACTCAGGTATGGCGAAGCGGTAATAGGTCGAGCGGTTTATATGATGCCGAGTGCCCAGATTCAGCATGCGGCTGTCAGTGATGACAGGCCATTCAAACTGGTGTCCGGGGGCGACCGCCTCAACTTGCTTCCTGTCCTCATCGGAGATGCCATCATGGATGACAAAGAAGCGAAACTGGCAGTCTTTACTGTTTGAAACGATAGATGCGATCGTCGCCGCCATGTGGGGGACGTATGCCGTATCTACTCCGAATGCGATTGTGATTTCCAACGCCGGTTCACCCATCTCGATTCATGTTGCTCCCTGACGCAAGAAGCAATTTTTGTACCGTTCCGGCGTGGCTCCGTAAAGCTTGATGACGGTCCCCGAACGAAGGTCTCACAATCAATTCCTGTTGTCCGATCGGCCAGAGGCGATTCTGCTGGAAGTTGATATGATTTTGCGCCGTTTAACCCCTTGGTTTCTGCCTGCGACGCAGAGTCTGACGGCAACGCGTTCGAGAAAGCCGGGGGGGAAGTTTGTGGTCTAGTGTCTCGGAAAGAGCTGAAATACGCCCCGGGCTTCGGCGCAGAGCATATTTCGGCACATCGCTTCGACTTTGGCTTCGATGCGATTTTCATCCGTAGTCTCGAGAGAGACACGCGCTTCCAACCAGCGCTGCTTTGGAACAACATGCTTGTAGGAGACCGAAAGGTCGAGCGTTACGAGCCGGCATTTGTACCGATCGTAAATTGATTGCGCCATCGCATTGTCGAGAAACGCCGCCATCATGCCGCCATGCAGGACACCAAGACCGTTCGTATGGCGATCCTCAGCGACAAATCCGAAAATAGGAGGCTCACCGTCTTGCCCTGGCTTTCGCCAAATGGGGCCGTTCATTTCGAGGAAGGGCCCTCGAGCTGGTGCTGGCTCAAAGCCTACAGGGATTTTGGATCGCTGCTGCGTAGTCATGAACTTGTCCGGCGGATTACCTTGAAGCGTTCCGTCGTCAGGGCTTCTTCGGTGAAGACAAATTTCTGCGGAATTTTGTAGCCTTCCAGCTTGCCGGACAGAGCGGCGCGAATGCGTTTGCGAAGTTCTGCTTTGGGTTCATTCGATGTGGGGTGGATCTTGGCGATGACAGCTGAACCCAGAATGGCATGGGGTTCGCCATACACGGCGGCTTCTTTCACCCCTGGGACTTGCTGCAGCAAGTTTTCCACCTCCGCCGGGAAGACTTTCTGACCCCCGACATTGATGATGTCACTGTCCCGTCCAAGAAAGCGGACATACTCCCCATCTATCTCGACCCGGTCGCCCGTCATGAAGAAGCCGTCGTCGGTGAACGGGCTTGGGGCATTCAGGTAGCCCAGCATAGCGGTTTTGGCCCGAATCTCGAACAAGCCATCCCGCGCGCGCCATTCGAACCCCTCACCCCCGAGCTTTAGCCAGGTAGAAGTGTTTGACCGGGACTGGGTTGGCAAAGCGCCTGTTTCGGAAGCGCCATATTTCTGAATGAGCCGGACGTCGGGGAACGCTGCCGCGCAACGCTCCAACGTCGCTTCAGACATCATCTCTGATCCATAGGTGATGATTTTCAAGGAGCTGAGATCATGGCGTTTATGCGCGCCCGACAGCAGGAGCAGATTGAGAAAGCTCGGGGAGGTAGGCAGGACTTCCACGCGCTGTTCAGAGATCAGCCTGCAGACATCTTCAGGCGTCCGACTCTTCGGTAGGACAAGCGTGCTCTCATTCGCCAGGCTGTAAAATAGCGTATCCAGTCCGGCGATATGATCGAAGAGCAGAAAGGCAAGCGTTCGAAAGTCTTTTCCCCCGGCGCGGAACTTTTCAAGGAGCTTTGCAGCGCTATGCACTGTGCCTTTGGAGACGCCGGTCGATCCGGAAGAAAACAGGACTATGCCAGGCTCGCCCCGGGCAATCAATTCTTTGTAAAGAGGGTGCTCGCCATTATATTGCTGGGGCGTGATTGTGCCGTCAAAAGCATCGACGCACATTTGGGCCTCGCCAACTTTGACGAATTCCTGCTGTTTTTCGAAACTGGAGGGTGAGAGCAGAATGGTGATTGCGCCCGCCCGCATCAGTGCAAATAGCGCACCTATTCCGTCGGGAGTGAAGTCTCCGCGAAGGAGGACGACTTTGCCGACAGAAATGTCTTCACTCGCGAGCCGATCCTCCCAAGCCTGTATGGATTGCTGGAGTTCATAATAGGTGAAAGCCGAGTGCTCCGTCGCTAACGCGATCTTTTGCCCTGCATGGGCGAAGCGCTCGGCCATTATATCCAGCATACTGGAGGGCATTGGTCACACACCGCCAAGGTATAGGGTTTGTCCGGTCACAAAGTCCGATTCCGGACGGATGAAGAAATCGATCACATTCAGGACGTCGCGCATTTCGCCATAGCGGGGGATGGCCTGGCGGGCGATAAGGGCCGTCATCTTTTCTTCCGGGACTGACCCAACAAGGTCGGTGGGAACAGGTGTGGGGCCAACGGCATTGACGGTGACGCCCAGACCGGAAAACTCCCGCGCCAGCACTTCTGTGAGTGAGACAACCGCCGCCTTGGAAGCTGCATATACGGCTTCGCCCTCAAGCTTCAGCGGCGTTGCGACAGTGGCGAAGTTCACGATACGGCCATACTTGCGCCGGCCCATGGCTTTCGCGGCCTCACGGCAAAACAGGTAGGTGCCGAATACGTTGGTTTGAAAGATGCGCTCCAAGGTCGACTTCGGCGTGAGGAGTGCGTGGTTCATGCTGGCAATGCCGGCATTATTCAGCAGCACATCGACCCGACCAAACTCGCGCGTTATGGCGCGTGTCATCCCGGTTACGGCCTTTTCATCGGCTACATCCAGGCAGAAATGTCGGTAATTATCGTGCTGAAGGTCGCTTTCGCCACGGCTGCAGCCCGCGACGATCCAGCCTTCTGCAAGAAAATGCTCGGAGAGAAATCGCCCGATACCCTTGCGGGTCCCGGTGATGATCATGACTGGCTTATCACTGGACATTAAGCGGCTGGCTCGCTGGCAAGTTCGATTGCGTAATCTGCAAGGGCGCCCACAGAGCGATAAGGACTGCGCTTGCGAGACATCGCTGCTTCGCTGGCGAGCACCAGTTCATCACCTGTCAGGTCCATGATGTGCTGCTCAACGGCCATTATCAGGTTCACGAGGTCAAGGGAGTCGAGCGGGGCACTCTCGCCATAGATCACGGCGTCTTCTGCGGCCTGCAACTGACGTTCCGGCTTGAGTTGTGGGTTCATCTCCTCGATGGCGTTATAAATCGCCTGGAGGGCATCAGTTCGTTGAAGGCTCATTCCTAGCAGTTCCTTGTCTTGAGCGGCATTGTTGTATTCAGGATTGATGTGACACTTCGGGGGTTGGCCTATGTTTCAGTAGGCTCCTTGTCCTGAGCATATTCAGGCTTTGGGATTGACCTTGGAGGCGGGATAAACAGGGTTCTTCCCGCCGGCACATTTTGCGTCACTGTACAGTTCGGGCCGATCGACACGTCGTCACCGATTACGATGTTTCCGGCAACAACGACCCCCGGACTGATGGAGACGCGGCTGCCTATGATTGGTCCGTGTCCAACAATCCATTCGATGGCCATGCCGAATGTGACACTGTGCCGGATCATAACGTCATCGCCTATCTGGGCGTATTTGTGAATGACAATCCCATGCTGGTGAACCAGCTGCACTCTTCGGCCCAGACGTACGTTTCTTTCCAGTTCGATACCATAGAAATTTCGAACGAAACGCTGGAAAACCACGTAGATCAGGAGCATCGGAAACTTGATGGGCCGGAAGCGGATCGACATGGCCCAAGTGCCCCACCGATAGACGAGCATTGCGTGGAATCCAGGGGCAAACAATTGTTTTCCATGGGTGGCAAAATCTTCGCCAACCAGCTTCCAGAACCCCACACTGCGAACCAGGTCAGGCCCCTTCAGGGTGGGCTCCACATTTTCTGCCGCAAAACTGTCTGTTGCCATCTTCTTTAAATCCGGTCGTAATTCGTCTCTCTCAGCCGGGTGTGGAAAAGGTCTAAACCTCTCCGTAATCGTTAGAGCCCTGATCTTCTGAGAGCAATCATCATGCCAAATAGAGGCTCAATTTTTTTGACTGCCATTGCTATTTTGGCACGTAATTGCGCCAAAGGTGAAGATGAGTGCGGGGGAGGGTGAGGATAGCGGACGATGAGGCAACTCGTTTCGGGTGTCGTCATGGCGCCTCTGCTGAGATCCAGCAAAAATGGCCGCTACGAATAGTGTTCGGGACGCTGGCAGGGAAAGCGTGATCGAGGGTGTGCAGGAGATCGAATAGAATACCCTGCACCCGAAACTCACCGACGAATTCGACGAAAAGACTGTGGTAGCAGACTCCCTCGGGCAGGCCGATTTCAGCTATTTGAAGATGATTGGCCAGGGGCTGGTTCTGTTGCGCGACAATGCTGGCGAGTTCTCTCGTGGCATCATGGCTTGCAAGGCCGGCTTCACACGCCTGATGCTGCCCGCACATAGCCCCGGGAGCAAGAATTCAGCGAGCGCCTTTGGACTTGAATACAGCCGGAACGGTGAGCAGGATGATCTTGATGTCCGTCAAGAAGGATTGCTCGCGGGCGTATTCCACATCCATGGCCACACGACTGTCATAGGACGTATCGCTGCGGCCGCGAACCTGCCAGAGCCCTGTCAGTCCAGGACGAACCGCACAATAATGCTTGTAGCTATCGCCATACTTCACGATTTCGTTTTCCACGATTGGGCGGGGCCCGACCAGAGACATATCTCCTCGGATCACGTTGACCAGTTGCGGAAGCTCATCGATGGAGCTTTTGCGGATGAATTGCCCAAGCGGGGTGATGCGGGGGTCATTGGTCAGCTTTTGCGTTTCAGCCCATTCACGCCGGGCTTCTGGATCTGTTGCCAGAAGGTGCTGGAGTTGCGCACCGGCATCGGGGACCATGGACCGCAGCTTGTAGCAATCGAACGGCCTTCCATCCTTGCCTTGGCGGGTTTGTTTGAAAACCGCCGGAGCACCATCCTGGAGCCGGATGAGGATTGCGATGGTGAGGATCAGGGGGCCAGTGAACAAGAGAGCACAAGACGCGGCGACAACGTCAAAAAGACGCTTGGCAGAGAGATTGGGCCCCAGATGTTTTGGGGAATGCCTCAGCGAAGCATACGTAGCCATCTCCACTTCGCGTGACTCTTTTGAAAGTCTCAAACCCATATTCGTCCCCTAGAATCTACACTCTTGCATCGGGTTTACTGCCTCACCCAACGCAATTCCTAACGAGCCGTTAACTCGGAGGTGCCGTTGGATGTTTATTTCTTTCAGGGAGGTTTGCAATCTCTGTACCGCGAAATATTAAAATAATTAACCGTCAGAGACTAATTTCGCGTGGGAGGGGAAAGTAAAGCGCAAATAATCGAGCATTCTGTACACAAAATTGGCATGTTCGAGGCAATTTTTGCCTCGCGTGTCAGAGGTGACCGATTTTTGGACAGTCACGTGCCAAGCCGGCACAAACGAAAATGAAAAAGGGCGGCCTTTGCGGGCCGCCCTTTCATCGATTCGGATGGGAGTTCGGCTTAGAAGATACGTTCGCCGATGCGGATTGTGTCACCAGGCTTCACGGCCGTGTTGGTATCCAGCGTATAGGTTTCTTCCGAGCCGGTATCGGCGCTCTTGATGAAAACAACCTTCTTGTTGGCGCGATAGGTGAAGCCGCCCGCAGCAGCGACCGCATTCAGGACGGTCAGGCCGGAATTGTACGGGTACTCGCCGGGCGATCCGACTTCGCCAAGAATGTAATAGGGCCGGTAGTTGATCACTTCTGCGCTGACGCGCGGGTTCAGGATGTAATCGCCATCAAGTGTCTCGACGATCTTCGTCTCGAGTTGAGGCGTTGTCAGACCGAGGGCCTCGATCTGGCCGACCAGGGGGAGGGAGATGGCACCGGAGCCGTCCACGTCGAATTCGCCGGACAGGTCCGGATGACCAAAGACGGTCACACGGAGGCGGTCCCCATTACCAAGAACATAGGCCGGAGCGGTGCGTTGCTCGTAACTGGTGTCTGGCGCATCCGACCGCTGGATGGCCGTGCCGGCCTGACAGGCTGACACAAGCAGGAAGGCGCCAGCCATTAAGGCCGTGCAGATTGAGCGAAGAGTCATCATGTCCCCATATTCTCCGTTGTTGGGCGGAACTGGCCGCCGTGTAAAATGATCCCTAAACAGGACTCGTTTCCAGAAAGCTGACATCTGTCTTGAAAAGCTTGGCAGCCGACAGACGACCGCTGATGAAGGCGCCGGTGTCGAGACCAATGCGGCGATTGTCGCGGAATACGCCTTCAGCCGGCGTATGCCCGTGAACCACCATGTGATCGAATTCCTTTGTGTCATCGAGGAACTCATCCCGGATCCAGAGCAGGTCGCGTGCCGATTGCTGCTCCAGCGGAACGTCAGGCCGCATGCCGGCATGGACGAATAAATAGTCCCCCGCCACGTGGTAGGATTGGAGGGAGTTGTAGAATTCGAAGTGTTCCTTCGGCAGCCTTTCGCGAAAGCCCATCCAGACTTTTTCCCAGGCCTGCTTGGCCGCTGTCATGGCCTCGTGCGAAGTCAGGCTGGTGCGCGTGTTCGGCGGCTGAAACCCATAGGAATAGAGCGTCTCGCCGCCCCCATATCGAACCCATTGCTTGCCGAAATTGGCATCGCTCAGAAACCGAAGCAGCGCTTCTTCATGATTTCCCATCAGAAAAACGGTCTCGAAGTCCTTCAGGCGATCACTGATCAGCAAATCGATCACGTCGCGCGATTGCAGGCCGCGATCAATATAGTCGCCCAGAAAGACCAGGGTCCGCTTCGTGCCCGCGGGAAGGGTTTCGCTATCGTGTTCAATCTGTTCCAGGAGCCGTTCCAGCAAGTCCCGGCGTCCATGAATATCACCGATCGCGTACAGGCACTCACCTTCCGGGGCTTCAGTGACGCGCGTTGCGACCTGGACCGGCGCCTGCCGAATGGGGGTGTCCACTTGCGACCCGGTGGAATCAAAGCCTTTCCGCATCCGGGCACGCAGAGACGTCGTCGAGCGGGTCAACTGGCCCAGTCTCGCGATGAAAGACTTCTGGATTTGCTGCGTCAACTTGGACATGGAGGCTCTGTAATTAATGACTCATTTATAGTGTTTTTTGACGAAAAACCAAAGGTAAGGCGCGTTTGTCGCTTTTTGGGAAAAACGTCTCGCGCAGAAAACCGGCCGCCCAGCTCATATGCATCGTGCCGGATGCGAGGCCCGCGAACAGGCCGCAGGCCGAACGTTTCCATATCGCGACGCCAATTGAGGCCGCACCCAGAACGCCCAGATAGCCTGCGGGCAGGATAAGCGCTGGCGAGAATAGGGGCGAAACAAGGAGGCCAAACAGGCTGGCGAGTAGGGCCAGCACCGGGATTGCCTGACGCAATTTCAGCGTATGACGGTGCTTGCGAGCCGTACGGGCGCGGCCTTTTCCATAATTGAAATACTGTTTTGCCAGCGACCAGACACTGCCGCGCGGCACGTATTGGATGCGAATATCGGCGTCGAGGAAAATCCGGCCTCCCGCGTGGACGACCCGCTTGTCGTATTCGGCATCCTCATTGTGAGAGAAGGTCTCGTCATATCCGCCAATCATCTTGAACACGGCCAGGTCAAATCCGGCATGATGGCCGTGGTCGACATAGGCAGACTTCCGCCCGCCCCTATGGGCGGATCCGCCTGATCCAAGGGGCGTATCCACGACCCAGGCATTGGCGCGTTCGAAACAGGTTTCGCCCACGGCGTCCATCGGCACGACGACCGAGGCGGCATGCGTTGTTTCCAGTGCGTCTGCGACATCAATAATGAAATTGCGAGGATAAATGGAGTGGGCGTCACAGCGGATAAGGAATTGGGTTTCCTCGCTGGAATGCTTGGTTGCGGCGAGATTCAAGGCGGCCGATTGCAAGCGCTTCGGATTGTGCAACACGCGCAGATTCGGGAACTCACTCTTCAGGCTCTCGACGATCTCAACCGTCCTGTCCGTGCTGCCGCCGTCTGCGATGGTCAGTGGCACTTGGCGCAGGCGTTCGTCGCCATCCATCAGGGAGCGAATGCACGCTTCGATGTGGCGTTCTTCATTCAGCGCGGGAATGACCGCCAACACTGTCTGTGCCGGCGCTTCCCTGACCAATCGTCCTGCGTTTCTTTCCATTACATCGCCAAGCATTTGGACCTCTGAAGTATTTGTCTTCCCTCAGGGAGCAAAAAGCATTCCATTTTTACGACGGAATGACGTCACACAGCTGAAAGCATGATGAATGCGCAAATATTCCCCTCCCTTACGTTAATCTTGCCGTCTGCTGCGAACCTCCTATGGATAGGTATAAACACATAGGAGGAAGCTGCCATGATCGGTGTTATCGCGAAGCTGACCATTCAGGACGGCAAGGAAGATCAGTTCGAGCAAGTCGCCAAGGACTTGATGGCGAAAGTGAAGGCCAATGAGCCGGGGTGCCTGACCTACCAGCTCTACAAGTCCAAGAAAGAGGCGAACACTTATATCTTCATGGAACAATATGCGAGCCAGGCAGACCTCGAAGCGCATGGTCAAACCGAGTACTTCAAGGCGGCTGGACCGGGCCTGGGAGCCTGTCTCGCCGGCGCGCCGGACATCTCCTACTTTGACAGCATAGACTGATCCGAGGCGGCCATGGATCTCTCGTTTACCAAGGAAGACCTTGAATTTCAGCAGGAAGTCAGGGACTGGATCGCCGAAGCCTACACGCCCGAATTGCGGGCGAAGATGGCCATGTCGAAGAATGGCTATCTCGACAAGGAGGGGCAGGTCGAGTGGCAGAAGCGACTTTACGAAAAGGGTTGGGTCGCGCCGAATTGGCCTGAAAAATATGGCGGTCCCGGCCTGTCTCCGTCAGAGCGCTACATTCTCAATATGGAGCTGTCTGCGGCGGGGACGCCCACTGTCAGCCCGATGGGCATATCCATGGTGGCGCCCGTTCTCATGGCCTTCGGGTCGGAAGAGCAGAAGGCGAAGTACCTGCCGCCCATCCTCCGGTCCGATGTCTGGTGGTGCCAGGGCTATTCCGAGCCGGGCGCAGGATCAGACCTGGCTTCGCTCCAGATGAGCGCAGTCCGCGATGGCGACGATTATGTGCTGAATGGTTCCAAGATCTGGACCACGCATGCCCAATGGGCGGACATGATCTTCTGTCTGGTGCGGACCTCCAAGGAAGGCAAGACGCAGGAAGGGATCAGTTTCATCGTATTCCCGATGACGACGCCCGGTATCACAATCTCCGCGCTTCCCACCCTCGACGGGCCGCTGGAAGGCCAGCAGGAAATCAATCAGGTCTTCTTCGAGAATGTCCGTGTTCCGATTGCCGAGGCCTTGGTAGGCGAGGAGAACAAGGGCTGGACCTATGCGAAATACCTGCTCCAGTTTGAGCGGGGCAATGCCTATGCACCCGGGCTCCGGAACATGTTGCGCAAGGCGCGCAAGATCGCGAGCCTCGAGCAGTCTGAGGGTGAGGCGCTCATCCGCGACCATGATTTCTCCCGCAAGCTGGCCAATATGGAAATCAAGATCGATAGCCTGGACGCGACCGAGCAGCGGATCTTTTCGGCCTTGTCGGCCGGGCAGGCGGTTGGGCCTGAGAGTTCCATGCTGAAATGCGAAGGCTCTGATACGCAACAGGCCATCACCGAACTGATCCTTGAAGCCACGGGGTCGTATGCGGCGCCGTTCATCAAGGACAGTTTCGCGGTTGCGCGTGCCGGGGCGAATGCTGACCTGCCCATGCCGCAATATGCGGTTCCGGTGGCGCCGAGCTATTTCAACTACCGGAAAACATCGATCTATGCCGGGTCGAATGAGATCCAGCGCAATATCATGGCGAAGATGGTGCTTGGTCTTTGACGGACACGGCGGCAGTTTCCAGAAGCGCCGCCCAAAGGCCGGGCCTTTTCACGCGGCTGGCTTATGGTGTGGGCGGCGCAGCCGGCGGCATCAAGAACAATGGCTTCGATTACGTCCTCCTGCTGTTCTACAGTCAGGTGCTCGGCCTGTCGGCGGTTCTGGTCGCCGCGGCGATGTGGATCGCGTTATTGTTCGACGCCGTTTCAGACCCCGTCGTGGGCTATTGGTCTGACAATCTGCGGACGAAATGGGGGCGCCGGCATCCCTTGATGTATGTCGCGATGGCGCCCGTCGCCATCGCCTATTTCTTCGTCTGGAACCCGCCATCGGACCTGACCGAAATGGGACTGTTCAGCTGGCTGCTTACGCTCACAGTATCTGTGCGTCTCATGTACACTCTGTTCGAGGTTCCGAGCACCGCGCTCGCGGCTGAATTATCTCAGGATTATGATGCGCGCACATCGCTCATGTCTTTTCGGTACTTTTTTGCCTGGGTGGGAGGGCTCACGGTTCAGGTCGTCCTGTTCATGTTCCTGCTGAAGCCAAGCGAAGGAGACCCCTCAGGCTTCTTCCATTTGCCAGGCTGGCACAGCTATGGACTGATTGGGGCCTCGTGCATTTTCGTGGCCGTGTTGATCACCTCACTGGGAACGCACAGGCACATTCCCCATCTGAAAGCCCCGCCAAGCCCGCGCAAGCTCACTCCAGTCAAAGTCATTGGGGAAATCTGGGAAACCGTCTCAAACCCGTCCTTCCGGGCGTTGTTTCTGGCAACCCTGTTCGGCCTGCTAGCGACCGGCGTCTCGGCCACATTGAACCAGTACATAAATGGCTTCTTCTGGGAGTTCAGCAGCAAGCAGATCTCGGGACTGACTGCAGCCGTCTACGTGTCTTCCATTCTGGCGCTCGTCCTGGCACCGTTGGCCGGACGGATGTTCGGGAAGAAGAAAGCCGCCATCGCTATTGGGTTGCTGGCCTTCACCATTGCGCCCGCTCCCGTGATCGCCCGCCAGTTCGGATTGCTACCGCCCAACGGCACAGAAGCGCTCTACATGATCGTTCTGAGTGTGACCGTCGTCGATCTCGCTTTGATCATTGCCTACCAGATGCTGGCTGCCTCCATGGTTGCCGACATCGTGGAAGAAAATGAACTCGCCACGGGGCGACGTTCGGAAGGCATATACTTCGCCGGTATCAGTTTCATGCGGAAGCTTGCCCAAGGTGTGGGCGTATTGAGCGCATCCTTCATCCTCGCTGCAGCAGCGATCACCCCCGGGATGCGGTCTGCCGAAGCCAGCGAGCAAGCGGTTCGAACTCTTGGGTGGGGCTATGCCTTAACGCTCCTGTCCTTGTGGATGGTCATGATCCTTTGCATCAGTTTCTACCGGATCAGTCGCGAGGACCATGAAAGAAACCTCCGAGAGCTCGCCTCTCGGGAGACGACAGAGCCAACCCCCTGAAAAAACTCACAGATTTGTCATGATTGAAGGAATTGCGTCCCGCTTCACGCCGCAATAGAGCCATACTCATGATCCATACACTCCGCATGACAAAACACGTTTCGAAGTTCCTGGTGATTGCCGGGCTTTCGGTTCTGGCCCTGCTTGTCGTGGCGTTCATGCCACTCTTCGCTCACGCCCAACGCTTGCCCCAGTCACAGGCGGAAATCGATCTCAGCTTCGCCCCGCTCGTGAGAGAAGCCTCGCCCGCGGTGGTCAACGTTTTCACCGAGCGCATGGTCGCCAACCGCGTATCTCCAATGGAGCAATTGTTCTTCGGCGATGCGATCCCGAAACAACGCCGGCAAAACTCGCTCGGGTCCGGTGTGATCGTCGGATCGGATGGCGTCATCGTGACCAACAATCACGTCATTGACGGTGCCGACACATTCCGGGTGGTTCTCAGCGACCGCCGGGAATATCCGGCCGAACTCGTGCTTGCGGATGAACGGACGGACCTCGCCGTTCTGAAGATCGACACGGAGGGGGCTGTCCTGCCGGTTCTGCCCTATGCAGACACGCGCGCTGCGGAAGTTGGCGATCTTGTTCTCGCCATCGGCAATCCCTTTGGCGTTGGCCAGACAGTAACCAGCGGGATCATCTCAGCAACGGCCCGAACCGATGTCGGCATTTCAGATTATGCCTTCTTCCTCCAGACGGACGCAGCGGTAAATCCGGGCAATTCCGGTGGCGCGCTCGTGAATACAAAAGGCGAGCTGGTTGGCGTCAACACTGCGATCTTCTCCCGGTCCGGCGGGTCCAACGGAATCGGCTTTGCCATTCCGGCCGAGATGGTGAAACGCGTCGTCGATGCCGCGATGAATGAAGGCACGTTTGTGCGTCCCTGGCTCGGGCTTGCTGCGCAATCGGTCAGCTATGACATTGCCAAGGCGCAGGGACTGGACCGTCCGGTCGGTGTCATGGTGACGGAAGTCTATGATGATGGCCCGGCCGACCGGTCCGGCCTGCGCCGGGGTGACCTTGTTACCGCAATCGATGGCCGCGAAGTGTTCGATGAAAAAGGCCTGAAATTCCTCGCCGCTGTTCGCAGCCCGGGAGATGAAGCCTTCCTGACTGTCCTGCGAGGCGGCAAGACCCAGAACATTGGAGTCACGGTTGAACCGCCGCCGGGGGCGCGGGAAGCCGATATTGTCCTGCTTGACGGGCGTACCGCTTTTTCAGGCGCCCGGGTCGTGGAGCTGTCGCCGCGCCTTGCGGAAGAGAATGGGCTCGACCCGTTCCAGAAAGGCTCGGGTATCTATGTTCATTCCGTGATGCGCCGGTCGATCGCCCGCAATTTCTTCCGGCCTGGCGATATTGTCCGATCCGTGAATGGCATTCAGACCAAAACGGTGGACGAATTGAAATCCGCCCTCTCGGCTGGAAAAGAGAGCAGCTGGGATATCGAGATAGAGCGCAATGGCCGGATCGTTCGCGGAACGGTCCGGCTCTAGCGAGGTCAGTTGGTCCATTTCGGATGCAGGATGACCGGCAATTGCTCGTATCCCAGCACGAAATTGGACAGGACGCGTGTCGGCTCGCCGGTCACTTCGATCCGATCGAACCGGTTCAGGATTTCTTCCCATAAGATGCGAAGCTGCATTTCAGCGACGCGATTGCCCATGCAACGGTGAATGCCGAAGCCGAAGGACAGGTGACGGCGGGCATTTTCCCGGTCAATGCGGAAGGCGTCTGGCTCCGGGATCACTTCTTCATCGCGATTGCCGGAGGCGTACCACATCACCACCTTGTCACCCTTGCGGATCATCTGGCCGCCAAGTTGGGTGTCTTCGGTCGCAATCCGTCGCATATGAGCCAAGGGTGTCTGATAGCGGATGATTTCCGAGACCATATTCGGCACGAGGGAAGGGTCCGCGCGCAGCTTGTCATATTCTTCCGGGAACTGGTTCAGGAAGTAGACGCCGCCAGAGATCGAGTTGCGGGTCGTGTCATTGCCACCGACGATAAGCAGCATCAAATTGCCGAGCAGCTGAATCGGATTATCCGCCATGTCCTTGGTGTCCTCGCCATGGGCCAGGAGAGAAATGAAATCGAACTTGCGGGGCTGGGCGGCACGTTCGCGCCAGAGTTGGGTGAAATAAGCAACGCATTCGTTCAGATGCTTCATCCGCCATTCCATATCTGTACCGACAATGCCGACAGCGTCGCTGGTTGTTGCAACGTCTGACCAGAAGGGCAGGAGATGACGGTCTTCGAAGGGGAAGTCGAACAGCGTTGCCAGCATCTGGGTGGTCAGTTCGATCGAGACCTTGTCGACCCAGTTGAATTCCTCGCCGACTGGCAAACTGTCCAGAATGGCGCAAACGCGCTGACGGATCAGGTCTTCCAGCTCTGACAATTGGGTAGGGGCGACGGCCGGTTGGGCGACCTTGCGCTGGATGTCATGCAACGGCGGGTCCATGGCAATGAACATGGGCGGCTGGAAATTGTCGCTCGGATCGCCAATCACGATGCTCGGTTCGGACGAGAAGGCCTTGTGATTGGAGTCGACCGCGATGATGTCATGATACTTCGTGACGGACCAATACGCGCCCACCGAGCTTTCCGGGCAATAGTGGACAGGCGCTTCCTTGCGCAATCGTCGGAAATACTCGCCCTGCATGTTGTTCTGGAAAATCTCTGCTTTCGAAACATCGAAAGTCTCCAGCGGCAGGCTCCAGGGATCTGGAACCGTGCCTTCCGCCTCATACTCTGTATCGGCCATGCTTTCCTCCCGGTTTTTCTTTTAACAATACGTGTGAAAAGGGCGGGCGGCTAGCGGTCAGGCGGCCCCAATTGTTGTGCGGTGCAACAGACGATCATGGCCAGGATACCCGCCGGTCGCCATGTGGAGCAGGCAACGATTGTCCCACATGACCAGCATGTTTTCCTGCCATGACTGACGGTACTGGAATTCAGGACGAGTCTGCCAGCGGTAGAGTTCGGTGAGCAATTCCCAGCCGTCTTCCGGCGTCATGCCGTCAAATCCCGTTATATAGCCTGCGGTGCCGAATATGCTTTCACGACCGGTCTCAGGATGGACGCGAATGATGTCGTGCAGGTGTACGGCTTCAGCTTCGGGCGAAGCGATAATCGTCATGCTGCGGCCGTTTGCCTTGTCACTATCCCCATACATGCCGCTTGGGGCATAGGCGTTTTTGGCCGAATGGATGGCCTTTTGGCCTTCCAGCTTCCCGCGTAAGTCCGCCGGCATCTGTTCGAGCGCCAAATATTGATTTGCAAACAGCGTGTCGCCCCCCTGCGGCGGAATGGTGATACCGAACAGGCAGGTGCCGCTTGGGGGCTCGGGCTGGAAACTCCAATCGGTGTGCCAGCTTTCAGCGAAGATCGGGGCGGTCTCGTCGGCCGCGCGCTGAACCGCGATAATGTGTTCATGGCCGGGAATGGGGGCGATGAACGGATCGTCGCCAAAAGGACCAAAATACAGAGTGAACCGCTCCAGGTCTGCGTGGCTCATCTCCTGATCCGGAAAGGACAGGACCTGATGGTCCAGCCAGGCTGCCCGAATGTGCGCAATAGTCTCGGCATCAAGCGGCGCGGTCAGGTCAACGCCGCGAATTTCAGCGCCGCACGCCTGTCCCGATGGTATGATCTCCAGTGTCATTTTGTGTCTCCTCCACTTGGCACCTTATCACGCCCTGCAATCACGCCTAGAACGGGCGCATGAACGATCTTTTCTCTGCCTCCGGGCTCTCTGAAGGCGCCCCCCAGCCACTGGCTGACCGGTTGCGCCCGCAAACCCTGTCCGATGTGGTCGGGCAGGATCACCTGCTCGGACCCGACGGTCCGTTGCGGCGCATGCTGGAGGCGGGGCGGCTCTCCTCAATTATCTTCTGGGGACCGCCCGGTGTCGGGAAGACAACGATTGCACGGCTGCTCGCGAGTGAAACAGACCTCGAATTCGAAGCCATCAGCGCCATCTTTTCAGGCGTGAAGGATTTGCGCGCCGCCTTTGAGCGGGCCGAGGCGCGTCGGTCGACGGGGAAGGGCACCTTGCTGTTCGTTGACGAGATCCACCGGTTCAACAAGGCGCAACAGGACGGTTTCCTGCCTTTCGTGGAAGGTGGGATCGTAACACTGGTTGGGGCCACCACCGAAAATCCCAGCTTCGAGATCAATGGCGCTCTCCTGTCGCGTTGCCAAGTCATGGTGCTGAGACGGCTCGATGAGGACGGGCTTGGCCTGCTGATCGACCGGGCTGAGGCCATGGAGGGGCAAAAGCTGCCCGTGGTGCCTGCGGCGCGCGCGGCCCTGATCGACATGGCTGACGGGGACGGGCGCTATCTGCTGAACCTTGTCGAGCAGGTCTACACTTTTGCAGGGAAGGGGGAGCCCCTGTCGGTAGAGGCCATGTCGGATGCCCTTCAAAAACGAGCCCCCGCCTACGACAAGTCGGGCGAGGGTCACTATAATCTCATTTCGGCACTCCATAAGTCTGTGCGCGGATCAGATCCGGATGCGGCGATGTACTGGTTCGCCCGGATGCTGGAGGGCGGGGAAGACCCGCGGTTTCTCGCGCGTCGACTGGTCGTGATGGCCAGCGAGGATATTGGGCTTGCTGACCCCACGGCCATGATGGTCGCAGGCGAAGCGGCGCGGGCGTTCGAGCGCCTTGGCGAACCGGAGGGGTTGATCCCGCTAGCACATTGCGTCGTCCATCTCGCAACGGCGCCAAAATCGAACGCATCCTATATGGCGCTGAAGAAGGCGCGCGCCGCTGCGCGGGAAACGGGCAGCCTGATGCCGCCCAAATCAATTCTCAATGCCCCCACCGGCATGATGAAGGACCAAGGCTATGGCGAGGGATACCTCTACGATCACGATACGGAAGAAGGTGTATCCGGGCAGAACTATTTTCCGGACGGCATGGAGCGCCCCGTCTTCTACGAACCGAAAGGACATGGCCGGGAGCGCGCTATCATTGAGCGCATGAAATTTGTCGCGGAAATTCGAAACCGGAACCGACGCTGATTCATGAGAAACCGTCCGCTTCCCGACATCAGTGCCGAAGACCGCGCCTATGCGCATAGTCTCATTATATATGAGGACAGCGAGGTTATCGTGTTCGACAAGCCGTCCGGGCTTGCCGTTCAGGGGGGAGGCGGCGTGTCCCAATCGCTGGATGACTTGCTCGTCACCTTTGCGAAATCGAACGGCAAGAAGCCACGTCTGGTCCATCGGCTCGACCGGGGTACGTCCGGTGTCATTATTGTCGCGCGGACCAAGCCGGCGGCGGCTTTCCTGTCAGATGAGTTCGCATCCCGCCGCGCCAAAAAGACCTATCTCGCCCTCGTCAGTGGGCGTTTGCCCGAGCGCGATGCGGGCGTCTTCGACCAGCCGCTTGTGAAAGTTGAGGAGGGCGGACGGCCTCGCATGCTGAACGCCAAGCCGGGGCGCAAAGGCAGTCAGGAAGCTGTTACGCACTGGCGTATCCTGTCGCGCCAAGGTGAGCATGCTGTATTCGAACTGAAACCGGAGACGGGACGGATGCACCAGATCCGCGCCCATCTGATGGGAGCCGGCTGCCCGATCCTAGGAGATCATCTGTACGGATCAGGCGCGCGCTCGGCTGATCGGCTGATGCTCCATGCGCGATCGCTGGAGATTGCACTCCCGGACAAAGGGCAGCAGACATTCAGCGCGCCTGTGCCAACCGCCTTTGCTGAACTGGCTGGGCAGCTCGGACTTCAGCTGCCGGAGTAGACTGGCAAAGAAAAAAGGCCCTCTGTCTCCAGAGGGCCTCGATCAATCCAAAGGGCAACCGAGACTATCTCTCGCGGAAGCGTGGGATGACAGCTTGGGTCTGGCCGGAATTCACGGCCTCCACAGCTGCCAGCTGTTCCATCAGCGACTGGACGTGCTGGTCTCCGGCAAGGCGGTTCAGCATGATGGCCGCTTCAGCGCCCTCGGCGGACACGCCGAACAGGTTTTCGAGGGCTTCAAGGCCTGTTGGACGATGCGGATAGTAGACCAGCCGCGGCGTCACATCGGCGTCGATGTCGGCCAGTTCCTTGGCTTTCTCGATAGCGTCAATGAATGTGCCGAGCTCGTCGACCAGCCCCACGTCGAGCGCGTCTTCTCCGCTCCAGATGCGGCCACGCGCGATCTCATGCACTTCGTCATATGTCATGCCACGGCCATCCGCGACGATGCCGAGGAAGCGATCATAGCCGCGCTTCAGCGTGTCCTTGACTGCCGCTTCCTGGGTTTCCGTGAACGTGTCGGCGCCATAGGCATCGGCGAACTCGCCGCCAACGCTGACCCGGTCAAAGGTGATGCCGAGCTTGTTCAGGCCGCCTTCCACAGCGAACTTGCCGCCATAGATGCCGATCGAGCCGGTGATGGTGGCGCGGTTGGCCATGATATAATCGGCGCCAGCCGAGACATAATACCCCCCGGACGCGGCGAGCGAGCCCATGGATACGATGACCGGCTTGCCGTCAGCCTGCACACGTTCGATGGCGTTCCAGATCTGGTCGGCCGCAACGGGTGAGCCGCCGGGGCTGTCGACACGGAAGATGATGGCCTTGACCTTATCATTCTTGCCAGCGTCGAGAATGGCGCGGGCAATGTTGTCTGACGCAAAGCCGGGCGGGGAGGAGAAGGGCGAGTCGCCTTCACTGCCACCGGTCACAACAGCGCCTTCACCGCCGACGACCGCGATTTGCGGTGCGCGCAGGCTTGGGGATGGTGCGCTATAGAAAGCGAGGTCGACAAGTTCTGCGTCATTGCCGGCGCGTTCAAGAGCCGCCGCCGAGGCTTCTTCCGGATAGCCGGTCTTGTCGAGCAGCTTCAGCGAGATGGCCTTTTCAGCCGGGATCGGTCCGCTTTCAAGGGCTGTGCGAACAGCATCCGTGTTGAGTCCCCGGTCTGCTGCCATGTCACCCAGGGCGGTGGTCCAGACGGAGTCAGCCAGCGTTACGAGGGCTTCCTTGTGAGGCTCGGTATAACCGGTCTTGTTGTAGGAGTTCGGGGCGTTCTTGTATTCGTAGAACGGGTAGATTTCCGGGGTCACATCGATCTTGTCGAAGAGGCCCTTGAAGAACTCTGTCTCGAACGTCAGTCCCGGGACGACCAGGTCGGAACCCGGCTGCATCCAGATTTCGTCGGCGGCGGAAATCGACCAATAGGCTGACGGGCCGCGAACGCCGAGGGTTCCTTGTGAATGCGCAATGACAAACTTGCCCTGATCGCGGAAGCTCTGGATCGCCTGGCGCAATTCCTCTGCGCGGGCGCTGCCGGTTCCGATAAAGGCGCCGCGGATGAACAGGCCTTTCACATGGTCATCGGTCTCGGCTGCCTTGAGCTTCGTCAGCAAGTCGATGAAGCCGGGCGTGCCGGACAGCGCGGCAAATCCGCCTGTAGGGGCCTGATCCGAGAACTCGGTATTCAGGTCCAGAGAGAGGACAACAGAGTCCGGGCGCTCAGGTTTTGAGCTTGATGCCCCAACAATGAGCAGCATGAGAAAAGAAAACATCAGGAAGATGAAAATGAACATGGCGGCGAGGGCGCCCGCCATGGAGAGGAAAAAGGTCTTCATTTATGAACGGTCTCCATGCACACGGTCTGGGAGTCGTGTCTTTCTGTATTTCGATATTGCCGATTATCGATAAAATGTAAAGGCGAGCATATCAGCGCGTGTGAAAATCTGGCGGATCGTCCCATTCCCTGCACAAATCCACTGCAAAGGATGAGATCGGGTGTTGCCAGCAACCGCAAGAGTGGCTATCTCGGCGCCTTCATTGGGGTGTCGCCAAGTG